>Ga0307426_1000745_pt1 | contig 22163 bp, 20 predicted proteins | sample SalMarWE160340MG_FD_202165 | JGI IMG/M metagenome (GOLD analysis project Ga0307426, IMG submission 202165) | Salt marsh sediment microbial communities from the Plum Island Ecosystem LTER, Massachusetts, United States - WE1603-40 | ecosystem: Environmental > Aquatic > Marine > Intertidal zone >...
CGTTACGACCTCTTTCACCCGTTTCGGATACGGGCAAGGTCCGGCAATACAGGGGCACTTGCAGGCATCTTTTGATAGCATTGATTATCCGCAACATGTCTTGCTTACCTTGGAATTCTCACTTCAGCGTGGTGGGAACTTAGACGAATGCAAAGACTAACTCACCTGACGGTCCATCTTTAGCTGTCTTCGCCTCGTCGACAATTTAGCATTCAAGGTCCTGTTATTTGAACATTAATGCCGCAGCCGGCGGCATGGTATAAGTGTCTGTCTGATTATGATGTAGGAAAGCTCAGGAAGTTGATGTCGGTAGTTGTCCTACGCGGAGCCATTGGGATCCGCACCGATGACTTCATCTACTTGGATCTTTGGGGGAGGATTTTAATTTCAATTAAATTCAGAGTGTTGGAGTACTCGGGGATTGGAGTAATGGCTGAAGGGTTGATACCTTCTATTTCAATACTCCATCACTCCATTACTCCAAAATCGAGACTTTCGAGATTTTCTGCTAAGCTTCACTTACCTTAATATTGTTCATAGTTCCGAAAGTTCCGTAGGAGAAGGCGTTTTTGTCATTGCTATTGTCACTGTATCAATCTTATCCTGGCTCTCAAGCTTTCTTTCAACCGCGGCTCAATCCGAGCCAGATCTACTTTCATTCCCGTAAAGTCCGTTAATGTATCAAACTCGCAGCACCAAATGAAGGTCTCTGCATTTACGATGACCGCGACAAATTTTGCACCTCTCAAATCGGCTTTCCAAAGATCGGCACCGTTTAGATTCGCCCTGGTAAGATCGGCACCTTCCAGATTGGCCCATATAAGCTCCGCATTTTTCAAATTGGCCTCCAAAAGCTCGGCGCCTTTGAGATTGGCTTTCCATAGTTCAGCGTCTTCCAGATTGACTTTTAGAAGTTCGGCCCCTTCCAGATCGGCATTCAAAAGATTAGCGCCTTTGAGATTGGCGTATTGAAGCTTGGCGCCCCTTAAATTGGCTTTCCAAAGCTCAGCGTCTGATAGATCGACTTTCGAAAGGTCAGCCCCTTGCAGGTTGACGCCGCCGAGCTCGGCGCCTTCCAATAAAATCGGCACCTCTTTTTTATTTTTACGCCATTCATTCCACCCAATCAGATCCCCTTTCTCGGAGCACCTGGTGAGCATTTCATATTGCTTTTTGTTAAACTGCCTTTGTCTTATTTCATTGATCATTATTCTTGCTTTCTTAAAAAGTTTGCTCAAATCGACTCAAAGCTCAATTACCACGGTAATCTTTTATAAAATTCATGTATTCTAAACCTAAACAATGAATAAGACAGGAAGTTAATCTCAAGATAACGTAAAAATGATTAAATGGTTATGTTCGGTTTCGCCCTGAAAGACGCGCTTTCCAACACGCTTGCCGGGGTATTAATCCTCATCTACCAGCCCTTTCGACGCGGCGACCGCATCATCATCAGCGGTTTTGACGGCACGGTCGACCAAATCGATCTGCGATACACCAGCCTGAGTTCCGAAGGAGACAGGATCCTCATTCCCAACTCCACGATGTTTACCAACCCGATCAAAGTGGTTGGTGGGTCGAAGTCGTAAGATCGATGTGCGTCGCCTAACAGTGCCGGTCCGCGTCGTCTTTAAAGATCAGAGAACCTTTGATTTCACGAAAGCCGGTCGAAAGGTTTTCTCTTCCAGGCATAACGCCGGGAGCCGAGAAAATATCAGGTGGTACATTTCATGCCTTTGCAGGATAGAAAAATTTTATCTAGTACAGATTTTACTCAAAGCGGGAAATAAGGCAAAGAATGTATTTTTTGAGGAAAACAGCCGTATTTCTCTATTATCTTCGATAGGCCCTGTAGAACCTGAGAAAAGTGGTGTTTGCCGTTAGATGGCCAATGAAGTGATGGAATGTCGAAGATCCCCTTTGGAAGGGTGGCCTCCGGCTCGGAGAGCCTGCGGATCGGAGAGAAAAATGGACAAATCTGTTATCAATTCTCAGTACGTCGCGCCAGCGCGGGCCAATACTTTGTGATATTTGATTACGGCAAAGCCTGTTTCCTCTGCCCCCCGCAGAGCGGGATCTTCGACGATCCCAGAGGAATAGGTTTTCAAAGCTAGAATAAAGTCTTATACCCTCCAATATACATGATAGATCCCATGCAGATACACAATAGATCCCATATACGACACTCCTGATCTATGTTACACGTTAAAGCACCATGTTATCCTGATTGCCTTTCGGACGGCTCAAGGACGCCCGCATCCCGCTGGTCGGGAGGTGTTCTGTGCCAAGTGCTGGATCTCGGATATAACCCATTGAGGGTAAAATTTTCATGAGTTGGATGCTGTTTTTAATTCTGTTTCCGTTGCTGCCGGCGGTTCTGCTTTTAATAGTCAAGTCTGTTTCGATTCAGAAATGGATCGTGATTTTTGCTTCAACACTCATTTGTGCCGGGGCAATCGGTCTTGCGGTCACCGGGATTCAAGGCCAACCACGATATTTTGGCAACGGATCGTCCCTTGTCGAAAACCTGGTTGTTGCCGGCGATATCATGCTCGCCCTCATCTTTTTATACGCGTGCCGACGCCTGCCCCTGAAGCGCTGCTGGATTCCGCTTATGGTCTTGGCCCAATACGGCGTCGTGGTCTGGTATGAGCTGAGCGGCAGAGTCCCGGGGGTTGCCGATTATCTTTTCATCGACAACCTTACCATTATCATGGCTCTGATCATTGGTATTGTGGGTTCACTGATAACTGTGTACAGCATCGGCTACATGCAGCGCTATCATGAAGCACATCCTCATATTCCAGATCGGCGGGGCGAATTCCTGAGTGCCATCTTCCTTTTTTTCTTCGCGATGTACGGCATTGTTTTTTCCAACAGCATCACCTGGATTTATTATTTCTGGGAAATTACTACCTTATGCTCTTTCATCATGATTCGGTATCCGCGCACGGAAGAGGCCGTCCGCAATGCCTTCCTTGCTTTGTGGATGCTGCTGGTCGGGGGTCTGGCATTTGCCGCTGCCATTGTTTACGCGGCAGGGTATTGCCGCACGGTGGAATTGAGCCGCCTGGTGGCAATGAACAAGTCCGTCGTTATGCTCCCGGCGCTGTTAATCTGCTTTGCCGGAATGAACAAGGCGGCGCAGTTTCCTTTCGCGAAATGGTTGTTGGGGGCTATGGCAGCACCAACGCCCTGCTCGGCCCTGCTCCACTCTAGCACCATGGTGAAGGCCGGTGTGTATATCGTTCTGCGGTTTGCGCCGGTCCTGCATAACACGGCGGCCGGTTTGGTACTGGCGGTCAGCGGCGGGCTCAGCTTTGTGGCCGGATCCGCACTAGCCATTTCCCAGCGGGACGGCAAACGTGCTTTGGCCTATTCGACCATCGGCAACCTCGGCCTCATTATCCTTTGCGCCGGGATCGGCACGCACCAGGCCCTGTGGTCCGCCGTCCTGCTCATCATCTTTCATGCCCTGGCAAAAGCCTTGATGTTTCTTTGCGTCGGCACCGTTGAACAGCAGACCGGCAGCCGCTATATTGAAGATATGCACGGTCTGATATCGAGGATGCCTATTTTGACCATCGTTATGCTTATCGGGATTGCGGGAATGTTTCTTGCGCCTTTCGGCATGCTGATCAGCAAATGGGCGGTGCTGGAGGCATTGGCAAAGCGTAATCCGATATTTCCACCGATCGTTATTTTCGGCGGATCTCTGATGCTTTTCTTCTGGACAAAGTGGATGGGCAAGCTGATTGCCGTCACGGGCCGACAGCCCGGCCGGGACAAAGGCATCGGCATCGAATGGACCGCTCTTTGCGGATTGGCACTGCTGACGATCCTGGGCTGTGCGCTTTACCCGCTGGTAGGCCATTATCTCCTCGAGCCGCTGTACGGCTATGATCCGATGCTCAGCCACCGCGCGATCATGATGGTCGCGATCATGCTGGGGCTTATGTTGATGCTTCCGATGGGCTTTTTCATTCATTGGAAGAACCTGGTCCATGTGGCCCCCTACCTGTCGGGGGCCAACGTCGCTGATCCGCATCAATTCATGGGATCATTAGGTTCCGCGCGAGCATGGTCCTTCAGAAACTACTATCTCGATAAGTACTTCAGTGAAAAAAAACTCTTTCGGGGGACCCTGGCCGGATCAATGGCCCTGATGGCGCTGATGTTTTTGGTGGCGAATCTATGAATCCCATTTTCATGATCATCGGTTATATCCTGTTGGCTCCGATTGGCGGAGGCCTTTTAATGGGGCTGGATCGCATCATCACCGCCCGGATGCAAAGCCGTGTCGGCCCGCCGGTACTTCAGCCCTTTTTCGACGTATTCAAGCTGCTCGGAAAACAGAACTTAACGGTGAATCGATTTCACAGCTATTATCTTTTCTTTTTTCTGATCTTCATGATGGTAAGCGGGGCGATGTTTTTTGCGGGCGACGATCTGCTGATGGTCATCTTTGCCCTGATCGTGGCCGACGTTTTCCTTGTTCTCAGCGCCTACTCGACCAATTCGCCTTTCAGTTCCATCGGTGCCGAACGGGAGCTTTTGCAAATGTTGTCCTCCGAACCCATGATGCTGCTCACGGCGGTCGGCTTTTACATGGTGACCGGCAGTTTCAATGTTTCGGCCATCGCCTCCAGCGGCAGGCGCCTTATCTTCTATTTGCCCGGTATTTTTATCGGCCTGACATTTGTCCTGACTATCAAGTTCCAAAAGTCTCCTTTTGACCTTGCCGTGTCCCATCACGCGCACCAGGAGCTCGTGAAAGGTATCAGCACGGAATTCGCCGGGCCTTCGCTGGCGCTGATCGAAATTGAGCACTGGTATGAAACGATCCTGCTGCTCGGCATGATTTGGCTCTTTTTCGCCTTCAACCCGGCGCTTGCGACTGCCGGCGCATTGCTGGTCTATTTTCTCGAAGTGTTCATCGACAATGCCAATTCACGCGTCAAATGGGAGCTCATGCTGAAATCCGCGTGGCTGGTTACGCTGCTTTTCGGTCTCGGCAATCTTCTGGTGCTTTATTTTGTGCTGCATATAGGATGAGGAGCGGATATGGCGTTTTTTAAAAAATCACCTTGGATCTTTCACTACGACGGCTCCAGCTGCAACGGCTGCGACATTGAGGTGCTGGCGTGCCTGATGCCGATGTACGATGTGGAGCGCTTCGGCGTGATCAATACCGGCAACCCCAAGCATGCTGATATTCTTTTGATAACCGGCGTCATCAATCAGCAGAACCGGGGTGTGGTCAGAACAATTTACGAACAGATGGGTGATCCCAAGGTCGTCGTCGCCGTCGGCACCTGTGCGACCAGCGGCCACTTTTTCACCGAATGTTACAACACGCTCGGCGGGGTCGACACGACCATTCCGGTTGACGTGTACCTTCCCGGATGTGCCGTCCGTCCGGAAGCGATTATCGACAGCGTGATTGAGGCGCTTGGAATCTTGGAAGAGAAGCACAAGCTTAGCAGAAGGGCCGGCCATGTTTGAGAACCAGGAGATTGTCGGCATTGAAAAAGCGGAGCTGCTCGACCGCATCCGGCGCACATTTGACGAGGGCTATCGGCTGGTTCAGATCAGCTGCACCCGCAGCGAAATGTTTCAAATGGATTACAGCTTCGACAAAAATGGCCGGTTTCTGAACCTGCGGGTGAATATTCCGGTTGAGAGTGCCCGGCTGCCCAGCATTACGGGGATTTACGCGTGTGCCTTCGGCTATGAAAATGAAATTCACGATCTGTTTGGAATCAGCATCGACGGGATCAGCATCGACTATAAGGGAAACTTTTACCGAATCGCCGTCAAGGCACCCTTCAATGTTGCAGGGGCGCTGCCCGGCCGGGAGTAAGCCATGGCTTTACGAACCGTAATTCCGTTCGGACCGCAGCATCCGGTTCTGCCCGAACCGCTGCATCTGGACCTCGTGCTGGACGACGAGAAGGTGGTCGAGGCGGTTCCGTCCATCGGTTTCATCCATCGGGGCCTCGAAATGTTATGCCGTCGGAAAAACTTCCGCGATATGGTCTATGTGGCCGAGCGCATTTGTGGCATATGCAGCTTTATCCATGGGTTGGGATATTCCCAGGGCATTGAAAGGATTATGGATATTCCGGTGCCCGAGCGGGCTCACTACCTGCGGGTCTTTTGGAGCGAACTTTCCAGGATTCACAGCCATCTTCTCTGGCTGGGGCTGGCGGCCGACGCCGCCGGATTCGAAAGCCTCTTTAACCACTGCTGGCGCATCCGCGAAAAGATTCTGGATATTATCGAGGAGACTTCCGGTGGACGCGTTATTTTCGGCGTGTGCAAGGTCGGCGGGGTTCGACGGGACGTGGACAACGACTTCCTGAAGGGCATTCTGATCCGTCTGAAAGCGATCGAGGCGGACTACAACGGCATCGCCGCTGTTTTCAAAAAGGATTATACGATTCAACACCGGTTTTCCGATGTAGGCATTCTATCTATAGAAGATGCCTACCGCTTGGGAGCGGTCGGTCCCACCAGCCGCGGCAGCGGGGTCGGGCAGGATCAACGCAAGTTGGGCTATGCCGTTTACAGCCGCCTTGAGTTTGAACCGGTCACGGAGAGTGCCGGCGACTGCTACGCACGGTGTATGGTTCGGGTCCGCGAAGTGAACGGATCCTTCGACCTCATCCGGCAGGCATTGGAAAAAATCCCCGCAGGGCCGGTCGAGGCCAAGGTAAAAGGAGTTCCTGAAGGTGAGTTTTTCTCCCGACTCGAACAACCCCGCGGCGAGGTCGTTTACTACCTGAAGGGCAGCGGCAAGATGTTTCTGGACCGCTTCCGCATCAGGACGCCGACCTTTGCCAACATCCCGGCCCTGCTGCACATGTTGAAGGGCTGCGATTTGGCGGATGTGCCGGTCGTCGTCTTATCCATTGACCCCTGTATAAGTTGCGCGGAGAGATAGCAATAGCATGCCGGACTACCCCATGGTCATGTGTAAAACCGTCGTCAAGAGCTTGATTTCCAGGTCGGCCTGCAAAATGTATCCGGCCCGAGAGCCGGTTTTCTTTGAGCGGACCCGCGGTCGCATCCAGATGGCAGCCGTCAAATGCATTCTTTGCTCCCTTTGTGCCAAAAGATGTCCCACCGGAGCGATCATTGTCGATCGAGAGAAGAATATCTGGCAGATCGATCGATTCAAATGCATTCTTTGCGGCAACTGCATCGAAGGGTGCAAATCAGAAGCCCTGAAGATGGCAAACCATTACACCGGGCCGACGGTTGCAAAACAAGGAGAGGGCCATCGGGTTGTCCCTCCCAAGGCGAAGAAAGAAAAAACTGAGCAATAACTGAGAAAATTATCATCACGCAAAGATTTTCTCCCGCAGCCTGCTGCGGGTATGCAAAAAACCGGGAGTGCTGCCATGCAGATTGTTGACCGAAACTCGTTTGATAAACTTATTGATGTTTTGCAGGCCAGAGGGTTCGAAGTGATCGGTCCGATCGTGCGCGACGGAGCCGTCGTCTATGATCGCCTCCAATCGGCTTCTGATTTGCCCATCGGCTGGACCGACCGGCAGGCGCCGGGGGCGTATCGTCTCATCAAACAGGACCATGCCGCCGTGTTCGGCTATGCGGTCGGCCCGCATTCCTGGAAAAAATTTCTTTTGCCGCCGACCCATCGGTTGTGGCGGTCCAGGCGCAGCGGACAAGGCTTCGAAATAACGGCCGCAGCTGAAAAAACGCCCCGCTATGCATTTATCGGCGTGCGGGCTTGTGAACTGCAGGCCATCGCGGTCCAGGACAAGGTTTTATTAGGAGGGCCCTTCACAGAACCGACTTACAAATCCAGGCGCGAAGCGGCCTTTATCGTTGCCGTCAACTGCAATGAACCGGGTGGCAACTGTTTTTGCGTTTCCATGAAGACCGGACCGAAGGTCGCCGGCCCCTTTGATCTGGCCTTGACCGAGGTGCTTCAAGGAAACGAGCATTACTTTGTCGTCGAAGCCGGCAGCGAAAAAGGCCGGGCGGTGATGGCGGACATCCCCCACCGGGCGGCCGGCACCAGGCAGGCAGAGATCTGCGAAAAACTGGCCGCACAGGCCGCCGCCAAAATGGGGCGCACGCTTGATACCACTCATATCAAGGAATTGCTTTATCGGAATCTGGAGCACCCCCGTTGGGATGATGTGGCCCGGCGCTGCCTTTCGTGCACCAATTGCACCCTGGTCTGTCCGACCTGCTTTTGCACGACGGTGGAAGATGCGACCGATTTGTCAGGTGAGCATGCCGAACGCCGGCGCCGCTGGGATTCCTGCTTCACCATGGATTTCTCTTATATTCATGGCGGCTACATACGCCCGTCGGTGAAGGCGCGGTATCGTCAGTGGATGACCCATAAGCTGGCCAGCTGGATCGATCAGTTCGGGACCTCCGGCTGCGTGGGCTGCGGACGATGCATCACCTGGTGCCCGGTGGGCATCGACATCACCGCCGAAGCAAAAGCCATCCGTGCCGACGAAATGTCCGCCAACCCCGGACAATATATCTCGGAATTTCCAACTGGTTGAGTAAAAAAAGAGACAGGAGAAGAAATCATGAAAACACTTGAAGCGCCTCTCAGGGAACATCCGTTCTTTCAGGGCCTCAGCGATTCACACCTTGAAACCATCGCCGGTTGCGGGCGCAACATCCAATTTACCGCCGGAGAGACTATTTTCCGGGAGGGGGAAGAAGCCGATTACTTTTATGTCATCCGTCATGGAAGAGTGGCGCTCGACATACACGGCGCCCATCGCGGTGCGATCACGATTGAAACCGTTGAGGCCGGAGAGATTATCGGCTGGTCCTGGCTGGTCCCGCCTTATCGATGGCGATTCAGCGCCCGGGCCGTTGTAAAAACCAGGGCCATCGCTCTGGACGGAAGATGTCTGCGGGGCAAGTGCGAGCAGGACTACCAGCTGGGCTATGAATTATTCAAGCGGTTTGCGCACGTATTCTCAGAGCGCCTGGATCATACCATCATCCAGCTGCTGGACATTTATTGTGAAAATCCCGTCAAAAAATCCAAACGCTGAGGAAAAAATCATGAACAATTCGATTGCCGAGCCCATGCAGCCGGTCCCCTATCGTATCCAAGGGTTTGAACGAGAGACCCATGACACCTTTACGTTGGAATTAAAAGCAGCTGATAAGGTTTCGCAGCCGGGGTTTGCGCCGGGACAGTTTAATATGCTCTATGTGTTCGGGATGGGCGAAGTCCCTGTTTCCATCAGCAGTGATCCGGCCGATCCGGAATCGATCAAACATACCACTCGGGTTGTCGGTACGGTTACCAAAGCGATGAATACGCTTAAACCGGGCGATACCATCGGAGTGCGGGGGCCCTTTGGAAGCAGCTGGCCGCTGGAGCTCGGCCGGGGCAAAGATGTGGTCGTCATTGCCGGCGGCATCGGACTGGCCCCTTTAAGACCCGCCCTATTTGAGCTGCTGGCCCATCGCCAAAGATATCATCGCATCATTTTATTATACGGGACCCGCACGCCGCGCGACATCCTGTTCAAACGCGATTTGAAACGCTGGCGATCCCATTTTGACCTGGAAGTATACATTACGGTGGATCGGGCCATGGGGGCCTGGCAGGGTAATGTCGGCGTCGTGATCAAGTTGATTCCGCGGGCGCCGTTTGATCCATCCAACGCCATCGCGCTGATCTGCGGCCCGGAAGTGATGATGCGCTTCAGCCTCGAGGCGCTGCAGCAGCGCGGTATCGGCAATGAAAATATCTTTGTATCCATGGAGCGCAATATGAAATGCGGTCTCGGTTTTTGCGGACATTGTCAGTACGGGCCCCATTTTGTCTGTAAAAACGGTCCGGTCTTTCGCTATGATCGTATTGAGCCGATTTTCAGAAAAGCGGAGGTTTAAAAATGACCAGAAATCACAAACCGAAACTGGCGGTGTGGAAATTTGCATCCTGTGACGGCTGCCAGCTGAGTCTGTTGGATTGTGAGGATGAGCTGCTGGAAATCAGCGCTGAAGTTGAGATCGCAAACTTTGCCGAGGCCTCCCGGGCCGTCGTCAATGGCCCCTATGATCTGTCGCTGGTTGAAGGATCCATCACGACGCCGCATGATGAGCAGCGTATTCATAAAATTCGCCGATGGTCGAAGTTTTTGGTCCCCATCGGCGCGTGCGCCACGGCCGGCGGAATTCAAGCCCTGCGCAACTTCGCGGATGTACAAAAGTTCGTCTCGGTGGTTTACGCCCAACCGCAATACATCGCCACTTTAAATAAATCAACCCCCATCTCCGATCATGTCTTCGTAGATTTTGAGCTGCAAGGGTGTCCCATCAACAAGCTGCAATTGGTTGAATTGCTGAGCGCCTTTCTGGCCGGACGGAAACCGAACGTTCCCCGGCACAGTGTTTGCGTCGAATGCAAAACAAAAGGCAATGTCTGCGTGATGGTGGCCGGCGGGGAAATGTGTCTCGGTCCCGTGACCCACGCCGGGTGCGGTGCGATTTGCCCGAGTTACAACCGGGGCTGCTACAGCTGTTTCGGCCCCCAAGAATCGCCGAATACATCTTCATTGAGTCATTGGCTGGGTGAGCATGGCAGGGAAAAACGCGAATTGGTTCGCGCTTTCCGGGAATTTAACGGCTGGGCGGAGGCTTTTCGCAGGGAGAGTGAATCTCATGAAAAATAAATCCATCAGGGTCAACTACCTTGCCCGGGTCGAAGGCGAAGGTGCGATGTACGTCAAAATCAAGGATGACCAGGTCAAAGACGTTAAATTCAAAATATTCGAACCGCCGCGGTTTTTCGAGGCCTTTTTGAAGGGACGTGATTTCCGGGAGGCCCCTGATATTACCGCCCGCATCTGCGGAATTTGCCCCATTGCCTACGAATTGGGGGCCTCCTATGCCATGGAGGATATCTGCGGTGTTAAAGTGGAAGGCCCGCTCAGGGCTCTGCGCCGGCTGATCTACAACGGAGAATGGATCGAATCCCATGTTCTGCACGCATTTATGCTGCACGCACCTGATTTTTTGGGCTATGAGGACGCCATCCGAATGGCCCGCAAATACCCCGCTGTGGTCAAGGATGCCCTAAGAATGAAAAAGGTCGGCAATGACATAATGTCCCTGTTGGGCGGACGGGAGATCCATCCGATTAACCTGCGGGTCGGTGGTTTTTACAAGGTTCCCCGCAGGCGCGATTTGCATGCGTTGTTGGATGATGTCAAGTGGGGCCGGGAAGCGGCGATAATCGGGGCGAAATTTATAGCTGATTTTCCCTTTCCGGAGTTTGAACAGGATTACGAATATGTCGGCCTGCGCCATCCAGACGAATACGCCGTTATTGAAGGACGTCTGGTCTCCAGCAAGGGCATGGATATTCCCATCGGCGAATACGACCGTCACCTGGTCGAGACCCAGGTTCCGCACTCAACCGCCCTCCACACCCATGTCAAGCAGGGGCAGACCTGTCAGGTGGGCCCTCTGGCGAGAGTCAACCTGAATTACCAACAACTCACACCCATCGCCCAAGAAACAGCGCAGGAAGTGGGCTTGGATCCGCAATGCCGCAATCCTTTTAAAAGCATTTTAGCCCGCATCATTGAGGTTGTTTTTGCCTTTGATGAGGCCTGCCGGATCATTGAGAGTTATGAAGAACCGGATCAGGTGGCCGTCAAGGTCCAAGCGCAAGCCGGCACCGGCTACGGCTGCACCGAGGCTCCGCGCGGCATATGCTATCATCGCTATACAATCGATGATGCCGGCATCATTACCGACGCCAAAATCGTGTCGCCGACGGCCGTCAATCAAGCCACGATTGAAAAAGACCTGCAGGCGTTTGTTCAGGGCCATATCGACCTGCCGGATGACCAACTGCAATATCACTGCGAGCAGGCCGTCCGCAATTATGATCCCTGCATTTCGTGCTCGGCCCATTTCCTGAAGCTGAAGGTGGACCGAGAGTGAGAGGGCTTCCCTTGGCTGAAAAAAATAACCGGTCCCATCCAGACATCAGATTCATCGGGGTGGGAAACGAATATCGTCAGGATGACGGGGTGGGTATTTTTATCGTTCGGCAGCCCGGTTTGCTGCATCTTCCCGGCGTGCGGATTGCCGCAACCCAACGGGACGGAACCCACCTGATGGATTTATGGCAAGGGGCTGCAACCGTTTTTGTTTTTGATGCCGTTTATTCGACAAACAGAGCCGGTGCAATTTATCGGTTGGATGCCGTTAAAGAACCGCTTCCGACCGATCTTTTTCCGCTTTCGACACACCGGCTGGGTATCGCCGAAGCCGTTGAATTGTCGCGGGTGCTGAATCAACTTCCCGCTGAACTGATTATTTACGGCATTGAAGGCAAAAATTTCGGCCAAGGTCAGGGCTTGTCTCTGCCGTGCAAGCGGTCGGCCTGGAAGGTCATCCAACGGGTGTCGGAAGAGATTCGCAATTAATTGTTGTGCTTTTAATAGCTGCAACCGGTGCCCTTCCCCTGACACGCAATGACATCAATGCGATGCAATGTGCGGGCGCATCGTGCTCATCGTCGTCTTTTATCTCATGACGCCCGCAGCTCCCAGCAATGCGACCATAACGCCCATCAGGCTTTCACCTGCAATCACGCCGGATGCGACCGGGATGGTATAACTTTGTGAGACCTCGCCGGCTTCCTTGGCGAGGATCCAGGCTGCCAGCGCTCCGGCGAAGATGGATAAGGTGTTATAAAAGGGAACGACGAAGGCCAGGCCGAGGCCCATGGCCGAAGGGATGAATGCCCGTGCCTGTTTCGGCAGGCAGCGCTCCAAAACAGGGATGATGGTGCCCACCAGGCTGCCGATAACCAGGGCCCAGCGCTCGGTAACGTCGAGGCTGGACAGGCCGTGGGCTAAAAGCTCAGCCACGCCTTTCCAAATTTGTGCCGCAGGAGCGGGAAACTTTTCGCCGCCCAGAACGGAGGGGTTGGGAACGATCAGGTAAAAGGCCGGCACGATCACCAGGGCGCCGGCGAAGATGCCCAGAAATTGGGCGATAAACTGCTTGCGGGGATTGGCACCCAGTAAATACCCTGATTTCAAATCCGTCAACAGGTCGGCCGCGGAGGAGGCCGCCCCGGCCGTAACGCAGGCGGTCATCAGATTGGTAATAATTCTGGCAGGGGCGACCACTCCGTAAAAAAGCTGCGTAATTTTTCCCATGGCCCCGACCGGGGTGATGTCCGTCTCGCCGGTTGCCCGGCAGGCCACGACAGCCAGAAAAAAAGACATCAAGACCGAGGTCACGCCCATCCACCAGTGTATTGAAAAACTGATCACCTGGATGAACACCACACCAATGGTAGCCACGGCCACGCCCGCAACGAACCAGGTTCCCGGTACTTCAATCGCCTCCAAAGCAGCACGTTCTTCGATAAGAGTGCGGTGCCGTCCGAGCGGCAGTATCCGACTGACGCCCGCCAGCCCGCGCCCGAGAGTTCGCCACTGGAGCCCGAGCGTAAACAGGCCGGAAGCCAGCATGATCGCCGTTCCTCCCCAAAGGCTCCAAGACACGATCCCCCGATAGCCGAGGTGCTGGATGACGCCTTGCTGATACATCGCGGGGGCCAGAAATCCGTAGTTCAACAATCCGCCCAGCAGCATGCTCCAAGCCACGCGAATACCGATAATGGCCCCGGCAGCGACCAGGATCAGACTCAGATCCCAGGAGATCGTCCACTGCTTTAGCGCGTGCCCGGCGATCGTTCCGGGGAATTCCAACAGACCGGGAATCTTCAAAGCCTTGGGGTACCAGGCAAAGGTGTTGGCGCGCGCGAAGGCGACGGCAGCACCCAGCAAACCGGAAATCCCTAAACTCCGGGCCTTCCGGGTTGCCGCCGTGCCGGTCGCATACAAAGACCGCAGGGTCTGGGCGGCGGCCACCCCGCTGGGAAATCTGAGCTGCTCCACGTTGATCATCTGGCGTTTCATTGGGGTGGCCATCATGACCCCCAGGAGGGCCAGAAAAATGGTCCAGAGCAGAAGCGTGTGAAAAGGCAGGTGTTCTCCCCGGATCATTAAAAGCGCCGAGATGGCGCCTATCATGGTGCTGCCGGTGGAATAGCCCGCTGAACTCGCCGTAGACTGCATGCAGTTGTTTTCAAGGATGCTCAAGTTGGATTTGAGAACCCCGATTTTGGTCAGGGCGGCGCCGATGGAGAATGACAGGATGCAAGCGGTAATGGCCACGCCCAGACCCCATCCCGTTTTCAGGCCGACATACAGGTTTGACAGGCTCATGACCGCGCCCAGGACCACACCGATAAGGACGGCTCGCATCGTGAGCTGCGGGATGTCTCCGCGATAGTGTTTGTGTAACCACTCCAGTTCTATCTGAACCGGACTTTTGCCGGTCGGATCGATGCCGAAAAACTCCTCCGTGCTGTCTGTTTTTGTCATGACTGGTGTTCATCTTTTTTGGCGAAGCGCCTGGCATACGCCATATAATATCATTGAAAGCCTTTGACCTCGCACTCAATTATCAGGTCTGATCTTTATGACCGGGCGACAGCTGCACTTGGAACGGCGGGTGCAGCCCCAGCGTCGCCGGCAGGCCTACCGGCAGGCCTGCGATTTTGTGAGGCAGGCTGGGCATGCAGCGCACGGGCAGCTGATAGGTTGCATCATGCCGCATAAAACGGACGAGCTCTCCTTCCTGCAGGCCGAGTTGCGCCATATCCCGATCGTTTAAACCGATGTAAGGCTCGGGAGCCCGCTGCGCGATTCCGGCTGCCAGCAAACTCAGCTCATCTGATCCGAAAATGTGATGAACGGCGACAATCAGCCACTGCCCTTCCGGCAATTCAAAATGGGTTGGAACGTGTAGAAAATAGGGGATCTTTTCACAGATTTGAAACTCAAACAGGCGGCGCCCCGGGTCGCCGCCGCGCAGCGGACCACCGACTTCCTCCTGAAACCGGTTCAGCGCCTGCACCGAATTCCACCCCGGCGCCCAATAATTGGTGATCAAAGACGAGGGCGGCTGCCCTTGGAATCCTTCCATGGAGAAGCACAAAGGGGTTTGATGATCGGTCGGCGGTTTCGATTCATGGATCGACATGTTCGCTTCGATTGCCGTGCGGCCGCTGTACCGAAAAGGTTGGCGTGGAATCTTCATGCCGTTAATGCGGAATGCAGCCGGCGGTGTGATGCGCGGCACGGTGGTGAAATCAGGCAGGGCTTCCGCCATGGCTGCCAGAACATCTTCAAGATGCTGCCACTTCCCGCCTTCCGGACGCCGGTTGACGGCCATCACGTCGCGCAGCCAACACCAGCTGGGTTGAATCTCCCCCTCGGGTACAAAGACCTGGTAGAAGCGCTGAAGACGCCCCTCGTTGTTCATCAGTGTGCCGGATGACTCGGCAAAAGTGGCCGCCGGCAGCACCGCTTCAGCCCGCGAGGAGGTGGCATTGAGCAGGTGGTCGAGTACAATGAGATGGCGGCAACCGTCCATGAATCGGTCGATGACCGCGGAGGGCGCCCGGCGGTAGAGATCGTTCTCCAGGACAATGGCCGCCTGGATACGGCCGCTTTTTACAGCCTCAAAGGCCTCAGAAAGCGGCCGGCCGCCCATGAGGCGCAGACCGAGACTGTTGCACTCGGGTACCACCAGACACAGCTCCGACGGTTTGCCGCCGGCGCACAGGGCCCAAGCCACATTGGCGGCCGCCTGCATGACGGCGGCGCTGCCAGGACTTGTGCCCGAGAGGATGATGGGTCGCTTGGCGCGCTTTAACTTGTCTGCGATTTCCGTTGCCAGCGGGTGCAGCTCAGCGGCCAAGTCGGCAACGGCCGGCACCTGTGCGGAAAGGCTGTGAGCAACTGCGAACCCGAGCTGCGCCACCTGATCCGGTGCTGCCCGCACGGCAGCGGCAGCGACGGCATCCAGTTTGGTGGCATGGGTTGTGGCCACATAGAGCGGGCTGGGTTCTTCATGGACAATCTCGCCGATGGCCGCATCGTTCCAGTAGGGAATTCCCAGGCGGATCTCCTCTGCCGTCTGCCGCCGCCTCAACCAGTGCCGCAACGATAGGGCCAGCATCGGGGCGGTGTTGGTGATATCTTCTCCCAGAATCAGCATGGCATCGGCCAGTTCCAGGTCTCGCAGGGATGGGGAACGCGCCGGCCCGTTTCGGTGCATATCAATGGCCAGGCCGACCAGCTCATCGTCCTGAGCGGACATCCCCAGATAAAAGTTTTGCGGCCCCACGAGGGTGCGCAGGGCGAAATTGGCCTCCAGCGACGCGCGCGGCGAACCGATGCCGATCACGGCTGTGCCGGCATCAAGCAGGTCCGCCAGACGTTTCAGGATGCTGTCCTTTGAAACCGGGTCCGCCTCAATATTGACGGCATTGCCTGCTAAGCTTTTCAGCAGGGGTCGGCGAATACGACGCGGGTGGTTGACAAACAGGTAGCCGTAACGCCCGCGATCGCAGATAAAGTAGCCGTTCACATCGGCGTTGTAACGGTTCCGAATGCGGCGCAATTCTCCGTAACGCTCAGCCGGGAAGGTGTTGCACCCCAGTCCGCAGTGAACGCAGATTGAGGGCGCTGTCTGCAGGTCCCACTTGCGCGTATAATGTCGGGCCGAGGTCTTGTCCGTAAAGACCCCGGTCGGACAGACTTCGACCAGGTTGCCGCTGAATTCGCTCTCCAGAGGACCGTCGGCCTGGCGCCCGAAATAGACATGGTTATGGGCGCTAAAGGCGGCCAGGTCGAGCCCTCCGGCGTATTCGTTGTAGAAGCGCACGCACCGATAGCAGTGAATGCAGCGATTCATCTCGTGCCGGATAAAGGGCCCCAGGTCTTGATTGCGGTAGGTTCGCTTCTTGAAGCGGAAACGCCGCTGGGCATGGCCGGTCATCGTCGTCATGTCCTGCAGGTGGCATTCTCCGCCTTCGTCGCACACGGGACAATCGTGGGGGTGGTTGGTCATGAGCAGTTCGATCATTTGGGCCCGAAAACGCTTGACCTCAGGGTCTTGGATGGAGATACGCGTGCCGTCTGCGGCGGGCGTCAAACACGCCATGACGATCTTGCCCGTCTGATCGTTCTCATTTTTGAAAAGCTTCACCGCACATAGCCGGCAGGCACCCACCGAGCCCATAGCCGGATGCCAGCAAAAATATGGAATGTTAAAGCCCAACGAAAGGCAAACATGAAGCAGGTTCTGCCCCTCCTTGACCTCATAAGGCCGGCCTTCAATGAAGATGGTAGGCATCGGTTACCTCCACGGGCATTGTTGCCTGACAATGTGTTGCTCAAAATCATCCCGAAAGTGCTTGAGTGCACTTGCCAGCGGCTCCATGGCGCCGGACGCCAGATCGCAAAAGGTATGGCCGGGGGCCATTATCTGGACCAATTCCGGCAGCAAGTCGAGGTCCTCGCTCCTGGCACCGCCCGCTTCGATTTCGCGCAGCAGCTCCGCCGCCCACGGAAGTCCCTCACGGCAGGGGGTGCACCAGCCGCAGGATTCACCGGCAAAGAACTTTGCCAGGTTATGAACCATCGCAACCGGACAGGTTTGATCGTCGAGGACGATCAGGGTTCCGGTGCCCAGACGGCTTCCGACTTTTTGCAGTGAGGTGATATCCAGCGGCGTATCCAGTTCCTTTTCAAGCACGAATCCGCTGGAAGCACCTCCCGGCATTACCGCTCGTAATTTCACCCCCCCACGCATTCCGCCGGCATACTGCTCCACCACTTCGCGGATGGTAACACCGATCGGCAACTCCCAGACTCCCGGGTGATTAACCTTGCCGCTCACACTGTAGATCTTGGTCCCGCCCTCCGCGGTTCGCCCCAGGCCGAGGTACCATTGAGGGCCGTGAACAAGAATGGGCGGCACACTGAAAAGCGTCTCGACATTGTTCACCACGGTCGGCTTGCCGAAAAAGCCCTCGGTCGACATATGCGGCGGTTTATGCCGTGGGATCGGTCGCCGGCCTTCAAGGGCGTTGAGCATGGCGGAAGCCTCACCGCAGATGTAGCGGCCGGCACTGGCGTGCACATAGAGTTCCAGATTCATCTGGGAGCCGAGGATGTGCTTGCCGAGGTAGTTGTGCGCGTAGGCCTCGTCGATGGCCTTCTCCAGGCGCCCGGCCGCTTTTCGGTAGGATGCGCGCAGGAAGATGTAAGCTGTTTCGGCCTCAATCGCGTAGGATGCCAGGGCAATCCCCTCAATGAGCTGATGCGGACTGCCTTCCATCAGAAAGCGATCCTTGAAGGTGCCAGGCTCCATTTCATCGGCATTGCAGGCCATATATTTGACGGCGGAAGCTTGCTCGCCCCTGGGCATAAAGCTCCACTTCCGGCCGGTCGGAAAACCGGCCCCTCCGCGACCCCGCAGTTTGGCGTCCTGGACGATCCCAATCACCGCATCCGGCGTCAGGTTGTGCAGCACCCGGCGCAGGCCCTGATATCCGCCAGCCGCTTCATATTCCTTCAGGCTCAGGGGCTGTCCGTCGGAGCGGAAAGAACCCGTCATGGGTAGATCCATCACTTTGACCTCCAATTGTTGTGGCCATGCAAGCCAAACCGGGTCGATCCATTTCAGATTATTTTCAATAGGTTGTGTGAATTCTGAGGCGACAAATTATCGCCATTATATTGCTGCAAAATCATATAAAGAAATGGGTTATATTGTGTATTTTAATTGAAAAAGCCATGTATTTTCGACTAAGGAATACATTGCCGCCGGAAGCGCTTTTGTGATAGGTTTTGTCGTATCGCCCCGCCGCCTTCGGTAGCGGCATAAAATCAACCGAACAGGCAATACGCTTTGGGATATCATCTCCCGAACACGCGCTCACAACATTCACAACATGCTGTCGGAAGCGCTGGAAAACTTAATTTTTAGCGCAGACGACGTCTTAAATACAGCACAATCTTCCTCCAAATACAGGATTCATCCTATTAATATTTTCAAGAATTCAGCTTAATATGAATAGGAAAGAGAAGGAGGTCACGACAGAAATTAAGCAGGCATCGGATCCAATTTTTAAATTTGATTGGATAGACGCTGCGCTTCTGGTGAAACTGAAATAGGGAGCGTTGAATGAAATACCTGACTGGCACAGCAATTTTAATAGTTGTCTGCTTGACTGCCGCCGTTTCAATTGCAGACGAGCTTTATATATGGACGGATAAAAGCGGTGAGGAGCACATTACCCAGGAGCCGCCGCCGGAAGGAGTCCAAACGAATTCGGTTATCGAATACACACCGCAGCCCGAAAAGGCAGTGAAACAATACGAACAGCAGCAGCAGATAGAATTTGAAAGCCAGCGCGTGGAACAAAGGCGGCAGGAAGCTCTGGAAGCGCGCCGGAAAGCCGAGCAAACGCGCAAGGAAGCGCAGCAGGCCAGGATCGAGGCGGACGCAGTGACCCGGCAGTCGCAGGAGTATATCGACACCCATAATCGAAACCAGTATATGCGCAGAGCCTTCAAGTATGAAAGGAGAAAGGCGGCTGAAGACGCCGACGCTGCCCGGCAAAAAGCCCTAGCGGCCGAAAAGAGAGCTGAAGACGCCGAGGAAAAGGCGCAGCTGGCCGACCAACGATTGCAGCAGGCGCTGGAGCAGACCCGGGAGACTGATCAGAATCGCGGGCAGTGATGTAGCGGCGCCTTTCAATTAAAAGTAAAAAATCCTGGCCCAGAGGACCAGGTTTTCACTTTTAGAATAGAGGAACCTATCCATCTTGTTCACGATAGATGAGGCTTACCTTTTCCCCGAGCGGAATATGGAGATGATCAACCAGAATCCCAGTATGGTTGCCAGCGAGTAGCCGAGCAGCCCGAGCAGGGCGGTTATCGAAATGGTATGGCTGCCGTAGAAGTCGATCGTAAATTCCAGCAGTTTTTGGGAGGAGTTTAGAACCAGGGAACCGGCAATCAGGGAGGCGCTGATTACCAGGCCAACGGTCAGCCGATTCATGCCCCTTTCCATCCTGGCAGAGACCTCCTGAAATCCTCTGTGTCGGATTTCAATGGGACGTTTTCCGGAAGTCAACCCTTTTAGAAAATCGTGGAGCAGCTTGGGAAAAACTCTTAAGTAGCCATGTGTGGAACGAAACTCCCGACCGAGGTTGTGCACCAGTTTCTGGGCGTCCAAACCGCGCTGCAGCAATTTTCGGGCGTAAGGTCGGGTGACCTCCAGCAGGCTGGCGTCACTTCCCAGAATTTTACCCAGCGCTTCCGTCTGAATAAACGTCTTCATCAGCAGCATCAGGTCACGGGGCAAAGAGATTCGATATTTGACCAGCAGCTGCATCACTTGCTCATAAACGTCTCTAACCGAAATGGTCTTCAGCGTTCGCCCGTAAAACGGTTCACTGATATCCTTCAAGTCGTTGCGAAAATTTTTCAGATTGACAGTGGCCTCGCTGATCAAACCGGCACCTTCGAGTGCTTCCATGATCATATTGTAATCGTGTTCCGCATAGCCCAGCAAGACGTTGGCCAGTTGCATCATCGTCTCTTCATCAAGATAACCGATGATGCCGAAATCCAGCAGGCTGACCCGTCCATCGTACATCACGACGGTGTTGCCGGGATGGGGATCGGCGTGGAACAACCCAAACTCCATCAGCTGCCGGGAAAAGGACCGCAAGCCGATCATGGCGATTTCCTTGGGATCGATATTGTTGGCGATGATTTCGTCGACGCGATCCATCTTGATCCCGTCAATGTGCTCCATCACCAGGACGGACCTTGCGGTATAATCCCAGAACACTTTCGGGATGTAAAGTTCTTCGCTGTCTCTAAAGTTCTGGGCAAACCGTTCTATGTTGCCGGCCTCGATATACATGTCAAGCTCGCGAAAAATGCTTCTTTCAAACTCTTTGACCAGGTCCACAAAGCCGATGATCTTGCCGATTTCAAACGATTTTTCTATTTTCTCCGCGAAGTAGTACATCAGCCGGATGTCTTCACGGATCTTTTTGTCGATGCCGGGCCGAATAACCTTCACCACCACCCGCCGATCCTCGCCCAGTTCGGCCCTATGCACCTGAGCAACCGAAGCCGCAGCCAGCGCTTCTTCCTCGATGGACACGAAGATATCCGAGATGGGCCGCTTGAGTTCTCTTTCAACCACCGCCTTGATCTCTACGAAAGGAATGGGCGGCACCTGGTCCTGCAGTTTCTTAAATTCTGCAATGTATTCCGGAGGAAAAATATCGGCCCGCGTACTCATCAACTGGCCCAATTTGATAAAACTGGGTCCAAGTTCTTCGAGAACCCGGCGAATTCGCTGCGGCGAAGGATAAACCGTGCGGCCCGCAACAGGCCTGTCGTTTTCAATGGTTGCGGAGACCTTACTGCGGTTAGAGATTCGGTCCAGAATATCACCGAGACCGTGTTTTACCATCAGCCGGGTGATAACACCAAACCGCTTGATGTTGCTGACCCGATGGGTCTTCTTGGAAAAATTCATCTGCTATTATCTTTCTCCGGGCATCTGTTTTGCTAATCTTTTTCCTTGGCACCGTCTTCCACGTCGACCGCATCCCATTTGCGGGCTATTTCAGCCAGCTTTGTCCGGTCACTGATATATCTTTCCACATAGCCGCATTCGCCGCACACGTAGTTATCCACGGCAGCAATTGACGTGAGGCCGATGGGAATGGAGTTGCTGCCGAAGGGGCCTTTTTTCAAAGGAATCTCGGCTCCTGAGAAGACCTTATTAGAATTGCATTTGGGACAAATTCCTGTTTTCAACGTTTCACCTCCCTGTAAAAGTTACGGGCGCATTCTCTCCCCAAACTCAATTTTTCCGGCAAAAACGCTTTAACTACATTGTTGCACTATGACGAACTTTTACAAAAGTGTCAATACGTCCAATGGCAGCATTTACCGGTTCTTTTGGGGGTGCTTTATCCTGGACCCCTAAACCCTCTGAACCCTGCGTGTGGGGTCGACGTGTCCCGTCGTAGCTCGCAGAGCGAAGTCGGAAGCCCGAAGGGCGGAGCCCCAAACCTCTCAACCCGTTATTTTCTGAAGCCATTTAATCAAATTATATCAATTTAGCGGATGCGGCAAAATCAGCGGCTAAACAAAATTAAGCAACTAATTGAATTTTTTGAATATTTTTACTTGACCGACTCGGTTCTGTGCGTTATTGCAATT
>Ga0307426_1000746_pt1 | contig 22081 bp, 20 predicted proteins | sample SalMarWE160340MG_FD_202165 | JGI IMG/M metagenome (GOLD analysis project Ga0307426, IMG submission 202165) | Salt marsh sediment microbial communities from the Plum Island Ecosystem LTER, Massachusetts, United States - WE1603-40 | ecosystem: Environmental > Aquatic > Marine > Intertidal zone >...
GAAAGAACATGTAGACAATTTTTTGAAAAATTATTTGATAAAAAGTTTGATAAATCTTATCCATCTTGGTTGAGGAGCCCTGCTGGAAACCAAATGCATTTAGATGGTTATAATGAAGATCTTAATCTCGCATTTGAACGTCAAGGACCACAACATTATCAATTTACACCTTATTTTCATAAAAATATGAAAGAATTTGAAACACAGCAAGAAAATGATACATCAAAACTAAACTCTTGTAAAGACTATGGAGCTAAATTAATAGAAGTACCTTATACTGTTAAAATCGAAAATATAGAGGAATATATCAGAGATCAAGTGAAAAATCTTGGGATTAAAGCACCTATGAATCCCGATAAAATTGATTATAAGACGTTCAAGTTTAATACCAAGAATAAATTAGAAGAAATGCAAAAGCTTGCTAAATCGAGAGGGGGAAAATTACTTTCAAAAAAATATATCAATGCCCACTCTAAATTAGAATGGCAATGTAAGGAAGGACACATATGGCCAGCAACTCCAAATAATATTAAAAATAATGCAAAAGGAAAGGATGGGATCAAAGGGAATTGGTGCCCGAAATGTGCTCAAAAACAAAAATATACAATGAATGATATTAAAAATTTTGCTCAAACAAAGGGTGGAGAGTGCTTATCAAGCACTTATGAACGAGCTCATGGGATTTTAAAATGGCGATGCAAGAATAACCATGAATTTAAGGCGTCTTTTTATAGTGTTAATATTAAGGATACTTGGTGTAATGAGTGTAAAAAAGATGATTTATTCCAGAATTTTAAAAATATTGCTGAAGCACGAGGAGGTAAATGTCTTTCTGAAAAATATAATGGAACTCATTCTAAATTAGATTGGAGGTGTGATAAAGGTCATGAATGGCCAGCTACTCCTAATTCTATCAAGGGAGGCTCTTGGTGCCCTGAGTGTGTGGGTCATCATAAATACACCATTGAGCATATGAAAGATCTCGCTAAATCTTATGGAGGAGAGTGCTTGTCAGATAAATATTTAGGGGCGAAAACACATCTCAAATGGCGATGTAGCAACGGACATAAATGGACTGCCTCTCCTAATCATGTAAAAAATAATAAGAAATGGTGTAATGAATGTGATAAAGAAAAGAAAGCGATTAATACTTGAATCCTTTTAATATTTGAACTGTTGTAAACGTATCCTTTCCCCCCTTTCGTAGAAAATCCATGGCTTCTTCAATGCCTTCTACAGTAAGATGAAACATGGGTATAATACTCGAAATTATCTTTCGCGTCCAAGGTGTCCATTCCAACCGGATAATCTCTGGGTTCAGCCACACTACGTTATTCTTGAAATGATTCGCAATTTCACGGATGTAATATATACCGGGCATTTCGTTCCGGTGGTAATAATAAATAGAGCCATAGCGTTCAGTCAATTCCCAAGAGGCCATAGCAGCATCGCCCACGATTACAATCTTATAGGAACTGTCGTATTTCTTTAAAAATTCATTAAAATCTATAGATTCTTCCGGATTCCTCTGAGCCGTCTTATAAAGACTTTCATATATGCAATTGTGATAATAGAAGTAACAAAAGTCTTTGTAGTGCGACATGTTGTTTGCCGCAGAAAATAGGAGGTTTACGAGGTGAGCATAAGGAGTCATGGAGCCGCCGACATCCATTAGCAATATCAACTTCACGTTATTCTTTCTCTTTTTTTCGAAAATTAGATCAATATCTCCGCCATTCTTAGCCGTTTGGTCGATGGTTTTATCGATGTTTAATTCATCTTGCTTGCCGATTTCTTCAAGTTTTTTGAGGCGCTTGAGTGCGACCTTGATTTGGCGGGTATCTAAGACGACATCTTTTCTGTAATCGGCAAAGATTCTTTTTTGGGCGATTTGGATAGCCATTCGCATCCCAGCCGACCCACCGATTTTCATGCCCATTGGATTTTGTCCAGAATGGCCAAACCGCGATTCGCCTTGAGTTCCGATCCAGTGATCGCCGCCATCATGGTCTTCGTCTTGTCTTTTGAGCAATTCATCGAGTTGTTTTTGGAGTTCTTCAAGGTCGAAGATTTCACTCATGAATTGCTGGAAATTATCGGGTAATTCTTGTGGGTCGAGTTTTTTATCTAGCCAATCCCAGATTTGTTGTTTAATCTCATCGGGAAATTTGAGCGATGCGTCTTTAAAAAAGTTCGCAAAAGCGATGTCATAGATGTCAAAATGGTGTTCATTCTTGCAGAGGAGTGAGCGAGAGATGTAATAGAATTCTACCATGTTATGGATGAGTCCCTTGTCTAATGCTTCGATTAGGGTCATGTATTCCGTTAGGGATACGGGCAATCTATCTTTGAGATAGTAAAAGTATTCGACAAACATCCATGATATTAGAGTGAACGCCTAAATTAATTAATTATGATTTTATTTTATATCATTCTGTCGATTCACGCAAAATAAGAGTAGATGAAATATACAAATTCATTCTCTACGTTAATGGTTTTTTTAGAGTTGGGGGTTCATTTTTAATTTTTTTTGATATTTTTTTCTATTCTACAAAATCCCTGAATTAAAAGATCCAAATATGAGAGAACTGATTTCTGAATGATATGAAATTAATTGCTTATAAATTAACCCCTTCTTGAAAATACAAAAGAGAATCTAGTATAAAGGAAGTATTGAAATGAGCAAGAGAGGAATATATCATGTCGGAAATTTGATTTTCTCGAGAGCGATTTCTATATCTTTCTCTTTTTTTAATAACACGCCTAAAAAGGGTATTTCTTTTCTAAATTCTTCGATTGAAATTCCACTTTTAAGCAATACCCCAATCCAATCGAGTAGTTCTGAAGTCGAAGGCATTTTTCTTAATTTAGTTATAGCTCTAAGGGCATAGAAGTGTTTTAAACATTGATCCAATAAATTTTGCTTTAAATTTGGATAATGGAGATTACAAATTTCTGTCATGAATTCTTTCATGGGAAATTCAATCCAATGGAACACGCATCTACGCAAGAATGCATCAGGAAGCTCTTTTTCGTTGTTTGATGTGATTATAACGATTGGTCGCGTTTTAGCTTTTACAAATTCTTTTGTCTCTTTAACATAAAATTCCATAACGTCTAACTCTTGCAGAAGATCATTTGGAAACTCGATATCCGCTTTATCTATTTCATCAATAAGAAGAACGACTTGCTCATCAGAATCAAAAGCTTCACCTAAAGGCCCAAGAGTTATATAATCTTTAATATTATCGACATTTCGATCCTCACACCCAAATCGGCTATCGTTTAGTCTTTGGACAGTATCATACATGTAACACCCATCTATTGCTTCTGTAGTGCTCTTTACATTCCATATAATGAGTCTTTTTCCCAATGATTCTGCTATTGCATGAGATAACAGCGTTTTTCCAGTACCAGGCTCTCCCTTTACCAATAAAGGTCGTGCTAAGGCAATAGAAACGTTCACAATGTTTCTCAGCTGAGGATCGGCAATATATTTGATTCTATCAGTATTTACATTGCCTTTAAACCGATTAAATCCATCACTACTCATAAGTAATTGAAATTAATTAGGAATTAAATAATTTATGACTGTAATAAAAAGAATTGTTATTAATAATGAAGACTCATGGTTTTTTTTTCTATAATTGTCAGATTATATTCGTAACGTCAAAAATAACAAATCCAATTAATCCTAAGATTATTAATGTATGTCCTAAGTGTAATAAAAGAATTAAAAAAAATCTCAAGATAAAAGTATGAACAAAGATTAAATGATTGAATGGTTTATTGCATTCATCAACAGAAATAAAGATAATTATACATTAGACTGGTTTAGAGGACAAATCATAATATTTGAGAGCATTGATGAAATGAGAAAATAAAATTAATATTTGTTATTTCCCGCTAAACCTAATTGACAGAAATGTACATGAAGGAAAGTAACCTAATTATTAACGACTTATCAATTATGGGAGAAAACAGCATGAAATTAAAAACTAAAACAAGAATTATTTTTTTGATGGCATTAGGAATTCTTTTCGCTTTATCACCAATAATTATTAATAATAATCTCAATTTTAATACGAGAAACAGCGATAAAAGTTCAGAATATAACGATGAAATTCAGTTAGATAATAAAAATCTACAAATCTCAGCAACATCAGGAAAAATTCATATTGATAACAATTGGACTGCTGCCAAAGCTCTGGGAATTTGTACGGGGAATGGCACCTATATTGAACCTTACGTCATAGTGGATTTGGTCATAGATGCTGGAGACTCAGGAAGTTGCATCGTGATTGAAAATTCCGACGTGTACTTTAAGATTGAAAACTGTACGCTTTATAATTCCGGTCCAGGACTATATAATGCAGGAATCAAATTAAATAATGTTCTAAATGGTCATTTAATAAATAACGACTGTTCAACTAATTATGGGGTTGGAATCGGTTTATACCAAAGTCAAAACATTACCATTGTTGGAAACATAGTAAACAATAATGTTGAGTTTGGTTTGTTTTTAGTAGGGAGTCATGATAATATTCTTTCGGAAAACACATTAAAAGAGAATTCGGATGGGATATATTTAGGTTTAAGCAACAATAACAAAATTTTGAATAATTCTGCTTTTAATAATGATTGGAGAGGGATTTATTTATCCTCTTCAAGTAATAACAATACTATAATGAACAACAATGTTACCTATAATCGTGACAATGGAATAGACATATCCGATAGTCAAGATATTAAAGTTGTAGGAAATATCGCAAATCATAACGGTTGGAATGGAATATTTTTATGGAATAGCAATGTTAATACCGTTTCGGGAAATAACGCAAGTTATAACAGTTTTGCGGGATTATATTTATGGAGAAGTAATAATAATATAATCGTAATGAACACAATTACAACTAATCATGTTGGTATTTATCTCTATTATTCTCGATACAATAACGTTTTAAACAACTTTTTTAACGGTAATGGAGAGGATATTCAAGAAGTTCTTCCCATTAATGGAAACCAATTTCCTATTGAAATTATAATAATAATAATAATAATAGTGATTCTCATTGCCATTACAATGTCCATAGCTGGGATGCTTATTACAAGAAGAAGGAAATCTATTAATAGAACCGAGATAAAATATCCAAGAAAATCAAGAACAGCTTTTCAATTAACAGAAATTTCAAAAAGAGAATTTGATTACGGGGAGAGGAAGCTGGAAGTCATACCAGAAAAGGAAGTGAGAGAGAATATACCAGAAGAACAACTAGAAGAATTAATACCACTTGAACCTCAAATAATTAAATGTTCTTTTTGTGGATTAGAAATCAATGAAGAAGCCACCTTTTGTCCACAATGTGGGATGAAATATAATAAGAAGTAATAAATTATTAATTATCTCTATTGCTGTAAGGATTTGATATATTTTACTTTATCAAGGATTAAGTTTAAGAATGAAAATTTTTTATAATAGTGAATATACTCAAATAATTTTTAATATTTATTTTTATTTACCTTACCTCATTTATTAGAGCTATTTTAAAAAAGAAAATGAAAAGAAAAGAAAATGGATTTATTCTTAAGTATTCTTCAGTAATCTTAGGCTAGTTTAGCAATCGTAAAAAAGTTGTGTGCCCCTCCAGGGAATATATTTCTTGTTGTGTGTGCACCATTATATTGGTATATTTGTATACTAAGAGATTCACCTTCTACAAATTTAAAATTATTCGTTAGACCAACCCCAAATGTATTAGTATATGTGCTTGCTGTAAATGATCTGGAGCAAGCTATAGTACTATTACTAAGAAGTTGGATCATAAAAAAATCCCCATCATATGCTTCTATACTATATTGCGCTGTTACTTGATAAATTCCCGGTTCATGAATAGTATAGGAATCAGATGTGAGATTAAATGCATCACGATTATCATAACTTATTTGATTATAGTTGAATATTTGGGATGATTGATCAGGTATTGAATATATAGACACATCATCATAATACACACTTGCCATTGGCTGAACATATGCATTCGTTTCGTTGATATAATTATTCATGGAAATGAATGAAAAAGCCCCCACCGCGACCCCTGATAATGCAATGATGAGGGATATAACCCCTAACATATTTCTTCCTTTATTCAAATTAATTCACCTTTTTGGGAAAAAAATCTAATAGTCTAAATAGAATCAATTTAATATTTATAGCTTTTGATATTATCATCAGCATTTTCTAAAAGTTCCGTTTTCGTACAAATATTACCATATAAGAAAAAAGAGATATTAATAATTTCGAAGGCTTATTTTTTTTTTATAAAATACTCATTGTAAAATATTGCATTATCCCGAAGAATTTTTTTAGTGCATATTTTACCATGCCCCGGGATATAAATGTCAATATCCTTCTTAGCGTAATCGTTTAAAGTATCGCGAAGCCGTTCAGGGTTCGCTGGAACTGGTGATCCAGGTGCACCACTAGCCCAATTAGGATCAGTTTGCTCGAATAATAAGTCTCCCATAAAACAAATTTTTTCTTTTTCGAAAAGAGCGATTATATCCCCTTTAGTGTGAGCGGCTCCTATATGTATTACTTGAACTTGGTTTTTGGTACCAATTATAGTAATAGAATCATCAATTATAAAATCTGGTTGTCTTAATTCAAAATCGGGGTCCCTAATTTCATTCCATGTATTTATATCATTTTTCAACTCTAAAATTTTATCGGGATTCTTTTCATTCAATAAGACCTCTTCTGTTTTTTTAAGTTCTTCAGGAGCTCTATTCTGAAAATCTCTAAACCGCGTATTTAGGTAATTTTGTGATTCTTTCAATGCTTCACTGCTGCAAATAATAGGAATATTCATGGGAAACTTTCTATTCCCAAATAAATGATCTATGTGATGATGACTGTTTATTAGAAAAGAAGGATCCTTATTTGTAAATTGTTTTGACGCTTTAATGAGATCAATAGTGGAATATGGGTCCATGAGTGTATCAAAGATAATTAGATAATTACCAAGATCAAAAAATCCCGCATTTGAAGTGAATATTTTTTCTGCTGAAATTGCTGCGAATATCCCTGGACTTAATTCATAGAGATCAAAATATATTGATTCAAAATCTAATTTTTTAGCATCCATTTTTTAACCACAATAATTTTTATGATTGGCATTGTTACAAATTAATTTATGCATAAATAGGGCTAAGCATATTTATAGTCTTAATGTTCGAAGTATCAAACCTCATTTGAATTAGTTGAAGTTGATGCTAAGATATTAATGCTATTAATTTAATGAAATTATTTATAAGATTAGATTTTCTTATCATTACTTGGGTTATTCAATCTGTAATCATGTCTCATTTTAAACTTAAAATAATACTAATTGGAAGAGATTTAGTTAAAAATCGGTTGGTCCAACAAATCGTTAAAAATCGGTTTGCTGCAAACTACAAGTTGACAGTTGGAGTCGACATTTTAACTAAAGATGTTGAGTTCCAACTCAGTGAAATTGCTAATCTTTCGCTATGGGACATTGGAAGTCAAAAACGATTTGAGCTCATTCGTAGCACGTTTTACAAAGGAGCTGCAGGAATAATTTTAATTTTCGATTTGACCAAGGAGGAAACATTTGCTGAAGTTAGAAATTTTTTTACAGAAATAATACAGGTTAATGGTTTTAGACCTTTTTTATTGATTGGAAATAATATTGATAAGCTTAAAGAAGTCGACAAAACACATCTTAGAGAAAAGGCTCGTGGATTTGCAGAAAATGAGGGAGGAATCTATATTGAAGCGTCTCCAACTGATATTGTTATAGTTGATGATGCGATTAGCATGTTAACTCGTAGAATTATTGATTTAAGAAGATAAAAATAAAAAAAATTTTATCTAATATTCAGTAATAATATTATTTTCCTATAATTCATAGGATAAAAATGAAATTAACTAAAAGTACTGATTGATCTCTCATTTTCTATCCATTTACTTCATACAATTTTGATATTGGTAAATTATTATGGAAAAATTTAAATATCACAAGTTTCATATTATCTTTGCTCGATGGGCTATTCAGAAAGAAAGATATAGAAAGAAATTCTTACTTGAGTATTAGTTGAGTGGCTAAAAAGTTATATTTTCACATATATCAGATTAATAACCAGAAAAAAAATTAAATTAGATTAAAATGTATGACGCAATTTTCAAAACCGTCATTTTTGGCGACGCAGGTTCAGGTAAGACTACTTTAACTAAACGTTTTGTGACCGACTTATTTATACCGGATTCTCAAATGACTATAGGAGTGGAATTTGAAACTAAAATCATCATGATCGATGATATGCGAGTTAAGTTAATGATTTGGGACTTTGGAGGTGAAGAACGATTTCGATTTATCTTTCCCCAATATATTCATGGAGCCATGGGGGGAATTTTAATGTGTGATATCACGGATTACTCTTCTTTTTCTCATACCATTGATTGGTTATCAGTTATAAATGGCGAAAGAGAGCGCTTTCCCATCTTATTACTAGGAGGTAAAATAGATTTAAATGAAAAGAGAGAAATTTCTTTTAACGAGGGAAAGCAACTTGCAAACTCTATGGGTTTAAATAAATATGTTGAATGTTCCAGCAAAACGGGTGAAAATGTGGAAAAATCGTTTGAAGATTTAACGAGAATTATGGTTAATAAAATGAGAGAGTCCTGAAAAATTGTAGAGATAAATCTACAGAAGTAAGAATCCTATAATAGTATTTTGCTGAAAATCTTTTAATATATAAGAATAAATGGTCCATGCTGTCTCCGAGTGTTATAGTTATCCGATAAGTAAATAATTTGGTTAATTTTTCACATTTGCTCCTACCAGTATAACGGGTAAAGGACTCAATAAATTGCCTTTAAATTCAGTTTTACTCAATTTTCTTTCTCCTTCTATTCTCCAATTGATGGATTTTTATGATAAAATTAAGAGCCAAAAAATTTAAAGTTTGAATTATTGAAGTTCATAATAACTAGGCAACGTTAAATCTACACTTTTTATTTTTATCGCAAATAAAACTATTATGGTTATTCAAAAAGTTTATCATTGTAATAACGAGATATTAGAGTGGAAATGGTCTTCAGATAATAAATTGATGCCACAACCCTTTTGGACTTCCGTATTTTTAATTGATGGGTTATTAATTGACGCAGGAGCTCCCGGAGGAGTAGATGATTTGCGTGAATTCATCAAATCTCTTGATTCCGAAAACATGGTTGCAAAATGTGTAATTACTCATAACCATGAAGATCATTGCGGGGGAGGTCGCATGCTCCAAGAGGAATTTAAAATTCCCGTATATGCTAGTAAATTGGCTATTCCATTGTTGAAAAAAAAAAAGAATTATCCCGATTATCGTCAAATGACTTGGGGGTTAGATTTTCAACCCTTTCAAGCTGAATTGTTACAAGATCTGATTTGTTCCAAGTCAGGTAAATACATTTTTGAGATAGTAGATACTCCCGGACATGCACCTGAAATTGTTAGTTTAATTGAACGAAAACAACAGTGGGCATTCATCACCGATGCAGTCATGCCAAAATATCAAATGATATTTGGTAAGGATACGGACATCCCCGAAGATATATTCCTTATATTTCAATCAATTAAAAAATTACATGATCTTACCAAAGGAATGGAAAATTTACTTCTTTTTACTTCTGGGAAAGGAGTATTTAAAGACAGATCGTTTTTAAAAGATAGAATGGATGAGATTGATTCACTACATCTGAAAGCTCATCGATTTCAAAAGGAAGCTAATGAAAAAGGACTACGTGATAAGCAAGTTTTAAGTTATGTCTTAAAAAAGATGTTTACACGAGAAAATTTTGTTGGCACACTTACTAGGGGAGGATTATCTCACAAAAATTTGATTCTATCACTACTTGAATGGCCAATCGAGTGATCAAATGGCTATTTGTTAAATTCTTTTTTTTTGCTTTTAATAATTGAATTATGAAATCTGATTGGTTGTTCTCAATCTTGGTAAAATAACTGATATTGCTATATCAATATGAGCAGCATATCCAAAAGACATAATTCCGTTTGGAAATTTTTTCTTAATAATATAGCTGTCTTTGTGGTTGGAATCATTGTTTATACTAAATAAAAATTTCATGCCTTTTTTTTCTTAAAATTTAGCTTTAAAGGGAAAAATTGCTCTAAATAGATTGATTTGAATATTACTTTTCATCAATTTAGCTCATACAAATTAGATATTGATAAATTATTTGGAGAAAGTTTAAATATTTGTAGATATTTTCCATTTTTACTATATCCCATCAAGATCGAACACTTAAAAATTTAAACACGAGATCAAGAATTAAATTTTTACTTAGTCGTTGATTTCTTGATGAAGCGATATATTACCAAGTAATTCAGATTAATAACCAGAAAAAATTATTAAATTTGATTAAAATGTATGACTTGATTTTTAAAATCGTTATTTTCGGTGACGCAGGTTGTGGTAAGACAACTTTAAATAAACGATTTGTTAAAGATATATTCCTCCCTGATTCTCAAATGACTATAGGAGTGGAATTTGAAACTAAAATCATCGAAGTCGATGAAAAGCGTGTTAATCTCATGATCTGGGATTTTGGTGGTGAAGAACGATTTCGAACTTTATTTCCCCAATATATCCAAGGAGCAATGGGGGGAATTTTAATGTATGATATTACTGATTATTCCTCCTTTTCCCATGTTCATGACTGGTTATCAATTATAAATGAAACTAACGTAAATTTCCCGATCTTATTACTAGGAGGTAAATTAGATTTAGAACAATTTAGAGAAGTTTCTATCAACGAAGCAAAACGGCTTGCAGATTCATTGGGTCTGAATAACTATATTGAATGTTCCAGCAAAACTGGCGAAAATGTGGAAAAATCCTTTGAAGAATTAACGAGAATGATAATCTCTCACATGCGAGAAAAATAAATTAGAACTTAAAATAAAATTAGACCCAAAAAATATAAAAAAAAAGTAATATTTTTAATCTCGTTGCCCTAATATGGTCGTGGCGCACACGCTGAATGCACCCCAAGGTTATGACACAAACCAATCGGGCAAACTATAGTCTAAATTATAGTTAAACATAAAGCTGGTTATGTTAAATGTGGGGGGAGCTTTATTTAAGAATCCATTGGATTTTAATAGGAAATATATAAGATTGGATTATCTGAAATTACTATATTTCTTCTTTAAACAAGAATATTCCTGTGCCGTGTTGGTGGAAACCTAGGATATTGCGCTCATTTTTGGATTGCTTTCATATACTCATTAAAACAAAACTATTTTAAGCTCGCTTCTTGGAATTTAACACCACTTCCAGAGGGATTTGCTTGAAAAAGTCAAAATAATAAAAATATGAATGAATACTATAGTTTCTAATATAGTTTGTTGATTTTGAGGTTAACACTTTTTTGGATGCACAATTTAGGAACAAACAGATTCACACATCTCACAGCCCATAAAAAAAAACCTATTAAAATTTCCTTAAAAACATTTCCCAAGACTATCCATAAGCATCATCTAATTTAACTATAGTTAAAACTATAATAATAGTAGTTCCGCAAGTGCCCCCCTACTCCCCCTACTAATTTAAACTCTTAGGATTAGTGAAATCAACTCGCTGGTAACCTCTAATTACAAAATTTTTATCAAGAAAAGCTTGAAAGTGATGTTCACATATGAGACCTTTTGGAATGTAAATGGTTGTTAATTCATGAATCTTAATAATAATAGAAAATGGAATTTTTAGATCTTTTTTTGATTTACAAATTGGACTAATAAATCTTAATAATTTAAATTCATAACCTTTCTTTTCGGTCATCGTTTTATTAATTTAATTAATCTTATTTACCAAATCTTGTGGATAAATCTTAGTCCCTCTAGAAATTAAATCTATCATATCTGTAATTCTTCTATCTTAAAGCTAAGAATCCCACCGATCAATAACAACAAAAAAGAAATCCCAAAAATAGCGAATCCATAAATTGTCAAAAACATAAATATGAAGTGATTCAGTAAACCGTACCAAAAGTCATAGAACCAAAGAGCAGGGTTGTATACAACCATTATAATGAGAATGGGATTTACAATTCCACCTATTAAAGAAATTAACCTTCCAGGTTTTTTACCTTTTATCACCATGATCCCCCCAATTATTGAAATTATAATCCCTACCATTAAAGCAATTTTGTAAATGTCAGGGACCATAAACACCAATGATCTGAACATCCAAATCGCCCCAATCACGGTTAAAACTAAACCCGCTTTTTTTGGCTTTCCAATGTTTTCCTTCTCGTGTTCAATAATAATTTTTACCTCTGAAGTTGAATTTCTTAACTTTATCTTATATAAACAAATATAAATATTTATCCTCTGTATAGAATATAAAGCTTACAATGAATTTAGCCCGTAAATTCTTATTTTTACCGGTAGATTCCATTAAAAAAAATAGAAAAAAAGAAATTTAATCTCGTTGACCTAATATTGTCGTGGCACAGACGCTAAACGCACCGCCAAGGTTATGGCATAAGCCGATCTTAGCATCGGGCACTTGCCTTCCCTCAGCACGTCCTTGGATTTGCTTGGTGATTTCCGTGAGCATCCGACAGCCAGTACTTCCAATAGGATGACCAAAACTTTTTAGTCCTCCCGATGGATTCACGGCGGTTTCGCCATCCCAGTTGAACGTTCCGTTCTTAAGTTCTTCAGCTGCTTTCCCTCGGTCGCAGAATTGCAGGTCCTGACAGTTTATAAGTTCATTAACCGTTAATTACGCAATGTAATCAACTGTGATCGTAAAACAGTCATGGACTTCTGCAGCATCGATTTCTTTCCGCGGATTGGTAATTCCTGCTTCTTGATAGGCGTATTTCGCCGCTTTTACCGTTGATGGAAATGCAGTGAAATCCGCTCCAGGCCCTCCAGGTGGCACGTACCACGGAAAATTGGTGTGAGCCGAAATTGCATTGGCTTTTACCAGCACGTAGTCATCCGCATGGGCATAACTTTCGGCGAGGTCTGGTCTGGTGAGGATCAACGCGGCAGCTCCGTCTGACATTGCGTAATTTTATCTAAGTGATTAAATTTTTGCGCAGCAGTCGAATCTACCGAGAGGGTCCGCAATCATGGGGGCTTTCATCGCAGCTTCTAAAGAAATTGGGCTTCGAAAATGTGCTTTTGGATGATGAGACCCATTATCATGGTTTTTTACCGCGACTCGGGCAAGATCTTCCTTCGTCCATCCGAACTCGTGAAAGCATCTTGTGGCCGCCATCGAAAACATTGCTGGCGCGGAAGGCGTCGGATATAGCGGATGTCCGAATTGGGTAAATCCGGGTAAACCACTACCGCCCTCGTCCATGAGTCTAGAGCATATTAACAAAATGTTAATATTGTTTCTCCACTCCACAGGCGAGGACAACGTCATATGCACCAGAAGCAACGGCAAAGCATGCATTACGGAACGCATCCATGCCCGAAGCGCAGTAATTTTCCACGCGAGTAGCGGGTTTACCATCCAACTTTAGGATATCTTCTACCATCGCACCTGATAGTCCAGTAAAGTAGTAAAATATCCCAACCCAGCTCGCATCCACCTCATCCTTCTTAATTCCAGCATCCTTCGTCGCGCTTTGAAATGCTTCGAAGAGCAGGTCGTATTGTGACTTATCCCATCGTTCTCCATATTTTGTCATGTCGCAACCGATAATTGCGACTTTATCTTTAATTCCATGTCTAACCATTTTTTTTACCTCCTTTAAGGTCTCCCCCTTACGGGTCGACATTTCCAATAATAATTTTTAAATTCAGCACCTTCGTGTTCCTTTCTGAAGGTCATCTCGAGTTTCATTCCAATCTTGACATTTTCCTCAGGGTTCTCGATTTCAGTCATGTTAACTAACACTCTTCCACCGCCTTCAAGGTCTATAACGCATCGTGGGACGGGCGTATTAAGATAAGCTCCACCAACCAAGTGATCAAGGGTAAATGTAAAGAGTTCTCCTTTCTTTGCAAGTTTAATGGGTTCTAATTGATCATCAGCTCTACATACGGAACAAGCTCGTGAAAGGTTAGGATATTGCACGGTTCCACAACTTTTGCATTTTACACCATACCACTTGTAAACTGAAGGAGTATCACGCCAGATAATGACAGCTGAACTTTTTCGCGTATATCTGTCCTTCTCAAGCAATTCCTTAAACTCGATGAACTTGTTGTAATTATTTAGAAGGGTCATCGATTTTTGGTGACCGACAAAACCCATTCTTCCTTTACCGATATCCCTGACACCATCTTTATCTCGAACCTGCATGAGAATAGCATCAGCACCATCTCCAAAACCGGCCATTATGATCTTGTCATCTTGTTTAGGTCTTCGCAAGCTAGCAATGAGAAGCATGAAAGGCATTGGCGTTCCCATATCACCTACTTGAAAGAACAAGCTGTTCTGAGCTACTCCTTGGCCAAATTTCATCATCTTGGATATCGTGCTATGCATTCTGGGGTTATTATAATAATATGCAGCAATTTGGATGTCTGTGGAAGGGTTTAAATTATTACGTTTCAAGACTTCAGACATAACTTTGGTGATGCTTTCCACGTAAAATTTTGCATCCATCTTTACTTCAAAAGTTCTGATAAACTCATCCTTGTCTGCTCTTTTCCATGGTCCAGTCACGTTCGCTGAAACTGAATAGTAATCATCGATCGAGATCGGGATATTTTCTTCATCCGCTATGAGTAAAGCGGCAGCACCATCTGCAAATCCAAACTCCCACATTGTTGAGGGTTCGGGTTTTCTCGTATCAGCTGCAACTACCAAAATACTCTTGATATCCTTATTGGCTTTAATCGCATCTACAGCTCTAGTTAAAGCTGTTGTTCCAGCTTTAGTTGAGTCCGTAAAATCTGCGGTAATGATATCTCCTCTCATATCGAGAATAGTAGCGATTAAAGAGGCTGAATCTTTCTCAGTATAGACTTGAGTTGTTGAAGCAAAAAATATTCCATCAACTGTCTTTGGGTCAATTCCCTCTAAGCAATCGAGTCCTGCTTCTACTGACATTGTCAAGCTGTCCTCATCCTCCATAGCTACTGCTTTAGTCCCCGGAACTATCGGAAAGTCCCATGCTTTCGCTATGAGTTCCCTGGGTAGCATGTATTTAGGTAAATAAGCACCATAGCTTTTAATACCAATTGGCAATTATAATTTCTACCTCTAATTTTTATTTTAATTATTTATTCTTATTAAAAATGTATTATGTTGTTCAATTTTTTACCATAAAAATACTTTATTTTCCAAATCAAATTTAATATTAAAAAATAACGCCTAATTGGATGCTAAAATATTTGATTGACAAGCAAGTGAGTGAAAATCCTTAACTTTTCATCGCTAACAATTTTCTTTTTGTTATAAATGATCCATTAAAATAACCCTTAAATATAAGCGCCAATTAATTGCTTTTGAAATTTAATTGAATATATATAAAAAGATTAAGTTGTGAACTTACATGTCAAAAGAAGATGAAATGTTAGCAGAATTAAGGCAAATTAGAGCAGCATTAGTACCTCCGCCTCCCACTCCTCCACCCACAAAACCAGGAAAAAAAAAGATCGCTTTTTTAGATGAATTTAAAGAATTTATAAAAACATACAAAGTAATGGGATTAGCAGTTGCTTTTATTATGGGATTATATCTAGGAGCTTTAGTAAAATCTCTTGTTGATAATTTGATCATGCCCATTGTTGAGTTGTTTACCCCAGCAGGTTTTGTATGGGAAGCATTTACCTTAGGACCTTTCAGAGTTGGTGCTTTTATTGGAGATTTAATTACTTTTATAATAATAGCGTTGGTAATCTTTCTTTTAGTAAAATTGACAAAAAGGTTAGGTATTGATTAATTTATAATTTTTTTTTCTTTTTTTGATATTTTATTTAAAAAAAGGGGTATATAGCCAAATTTCATTCACTTTCAAACTTATTTTCAAGCACGATTTGAATGGGTTTAAATCCAGTTTCCTCAAATACTTTTAGAATTTTTTCTGGGAACCCCCATGCGACTATTATTCGAACGGCTTCGCAACCCCAAGACCTTAAAATTTTTATTGCTCGCTTGGCGAGAATTTTTCCGACCTGAAGTCCTATATATTCTTGTTTCGTTGCCCAATTATTAAGATATCCAATATATTGTCCTAATGGGTTTTTTACGGCTTCAATCATGCCCATCCCCACAACTTCATCTTTTGCTTTTAGCTCAGCGATTAATGTGATGCGCTTTAAATTCGGTTTAAATTGCCGTAAACCAGAAGATTGTTTCCATTGATCTTCTTTTAAGCCAATATGAAAATTCTTATCTAGTTCACGTAAAATATCTAATGTAGCTTCATAATCGGAAGTTCGATAATTCCTGATAATAATTTCATTCTTATCCATATACTTATCTGACAAATTTTTTTATCCTCCTATATAATCTTACTTTTTATCTAAAGTTGATATATCTATTTTCTGGGATAATACTCTTCTGTTGGTTTTTTGTTCTATAATGAAGAAGAGATATTCATTAACTTGAGGAGTAAGTGGAGAAATAAATACCAATTCCTCTTTTGGAAACCATGAATCAACGTGTTGATTCATTACTTCTTTTTCAAAAAATTCTTTTACATGAGTGATCTTTACTTTAAGATCTTGTTTCTCATCATCAGTATTGTTTAGCACGATTATTTCTAATTCGTGACTGTCTGGAGTGATCTCAATATTAGAGATCGCAAAAGGAAGATTTAATTTAAAGGATTCACTGCTACTTTGTGATGGATCAAATAGTTGTACATTTGAAAATGTACTATTTCCTTCCTCAGATCTGAGGTGGGATACATCAATTCCTTTTAAGGCTAAATAAGATAGAGCTTTTTGTTGTTTAATTGAAGATATGTCCGTTTGTTGTATTGCTGAGCTAAAATACTCACGACATGTTATTATAATTAAATCATTTAGTTCCTGCTTAATTTTTTCTCCTACTTTTATTATCTGTTTGATTTTTGGAGTTTTAATAATCTCATTTTTAGAAATTTCATATTCTATCAATTCATATAATTTATCGCTGAATTGTTCTTTTATTCTTTTAACAAGTAATCGAATAAAATCATCTCCAAAAATTTCAATATCATTAGGTAAGGAAACGATTATGATTATAGTTTCAGGGGTGTCGTCTTCCATTCCTGCCCTACTTTTTATCCTCTTTGATTTAGTAAAGAATTTCTTGCCAAAAAATATGTATCCCTTAAATTCTAAATCTACATGATCCAAGGCTTCTTGTTCGTCAACAGTTAAGAACCAGATTGGATGATATTTTATAGGACGCATAAAAGTTCTATTGTCCCGCAATTTAATGAATTTTTCTTCAGGATAAATGAAAAGTGGAATATGACCACGTGATTCATCAAAGTACATTATATAGATATCCGAAAGTCCTTCACAAGGATATTCCTGTGTTTTTTTTGGATCTCCCATGCTGGTATATTAGTTTCTATAAATGATTTAATATATCTAAAGAATTAAATATTCAATAATCTAAAAGTTTGATCATACTAATTAATTTAGTAAATTAAGGAAAATGATGAAATTATATGATTATTACTGATGTAAAAACTTATTTACTCCAACTTGATTTTAAAATTAAGATTGGAAGCATGCCAAGGTTTCAAGCAAGTGGACTCTATACAAATCTAATAACTGACGAAGGTATTGATGGTTGGGCCTTGTCGCATTGGAATCTATCCAACCGAGCTCAACAACAATTTATTGAAGAAGCTCTAAAAAAGTTGGTTAAAGGGAAAGATCCTTTTATGGTCGAAGAAATTTATCATGAAGTTTACCAAAATAGTAATCGAATTATGTTTGGAATTCCACAAGCTACTTCTGCAATCCAAGTAGCATGCTGGGATATAATAGGAAAAGCGACCAAACAACCGATATATAAATTACTTGGAGGTCGAAAGAAAAAGGTGAAATGTTACGCGTCCATGCCTCGAGGTTACAAAGCAAAAGCAGCAGTGGGAGCAGTTGAATCGGCTTTAAAACCTGAACTTGGTGGATTTTCGGCTGTTAAACTCCGAATTGGTAATGGGATTAAAGAAGATGAACAACTCATCAAAGAAGTTCGAAATGCATATTCTGATATAAATATTATGGTTGATGCAAATTCTGCTTACCAATCCATCAATGATGCTTTAAAAATTGCAAAAATTTGTGACAAATATGATATCGAATGGTTAGAAGAACCTATTCCTACGGATAATCTCGTAGGATTAGCTAAAATACGAGAAAATTCACCTACACAGATAGCAGGTGGAGAAAATGACATGGGTATTTTTCGTTTTGAGGACATTCTTTCGAAAGATTGCTTTGATATCATTCAACCCGATGTAACTCGTAGCGGGGGTTTTCAACAATTAAAAAAAATTGATGCAATGGCAGAAGTGAAAGGAGTTCGCTGCATCCCACACATTTTTGGATTTGGACATATCCTAGCAGCTAATCTACATTTCATAATGTCGTCTCGCTGTGAATGGTGTGAATTCCCTTTCATTCCAGATGAGTATCAACTCCTTGAAGAGCCAATTAAATGTGAAAAAGGGTTCTTAAAAACCTTAGATAATCCAGGATTAGGGGTTGAAATCAATAGAAAAATGTTTGAAGAAAATGTTATATACTAAAGATCCAATTAAGAAAGGAAATTTTCATCTCTCTTTATTAGTTTTTTTTTCTTGATAGAACCAAGCTAATTTTAGAGAAAATAAGGGTTATGGTTATACACTTATAAGGGGTTTTAAATATGCTAAAGAAATGAAATTCTCTTGGATAATCCAATTTTATTGAACAAATCCTATAAAATTAAAAAGAATTCCTTATCAAAACACGATCATCACGGGAATTCTCAATACGCTCGGATTTTCTATTACAGATGCATTTTGTGTACTAAAGGCATATGAATGTAAGTTCCGCTTTAAAGGTTTTTTTAATTAGGTCGTATTTATCTATAATACTATTCTCTTACTTATTAAACTCAAAATCAAGTGTTTTAATTTGATTTTAAATTAATGATTAATTCTATTCTTTACTATTATAGAGTATTTAAAAAAAGGTAATTATTAAGATATGGAGCCCTACTAAACCGTGAAATTTTCTAATAATCTAGAATTAATATTTATTCCCTCATCTTATTGGAATGAGCCTCTAAGTGGATTTCAATTGATTTCTAAAGGACCAGATTTACCTATAGATTCTAACTTCTTTATTTTATGGATTCCTTCAAATCTTTCAGAGGAGATTCTTTCAGAGCAAATATTAAAAATCTTTCCAAGCATACCTGTTGAAAAACTTCTTAGTTGTAATATAAACTTAGCAATTCCTTCCTTAATAAATGAATATGAGTTTAGCCAAAAAAAATCACCAGAATATCTTGAAATATCATCTTGCATTGGAAAAGTCATGCCCATAGGACCTGCTGTAAAGTTACTTTTTCAAATGGAATTTATAGATGATTTAAATCGAGGTATAAGGCATTATAGCAATTCAATTAAGACTTGGTCTTTTTTATCAAAATTAATATTTGAATTGTTAAATAAAGGACAATTTATACCCATTTTAGAAACTTGCGAAAATAAAGGGTATTGCGGGAAGTGGAATCTAATATTAAAGTCTCAAAATGATAGAGATCGATTTCAAACAATATTAAGGAGAGCTTCTTGGTCTGCTTTCTGCCTTCCTATCGATTTCATTCAAAAAGATGGATATTATAAAACTAGTGGTTTATGGCATCCATCTTATCTATTTTCATTCTTTATAAATATAATTGGGGACTATCTGATAAGATCAACCTTAAATAATATAAAATTCCCTACTTTTATCGAATTTTACAGTAAGGAACTTAAAAAAGAAAAAAGTCCCGGTTATAGAGCATCTTGGGATTATAAATTTCTTAAATCTCTTATCATGAAAGATTCGAATTTTAAAATACAATCCTTTCATGAAACTGTTCTACCCATTTTAATTAAAAATTGGACTCATTCTGCTAGAGGATTTACATTAAAACATGGTTATATATTCAATTTAGAATTAAAATATCCAAAAACTCCAAAAAATGATTGGTCGTTATCATTTTATCTGTCTTTTCAAGATGGAACACAAAATGTTCCCTTAAAATTTCTATGGGAAAAAATTGATCAAAAGAAACTTGAATATCTAAAAATCATTGATAATAAAGGAGAATTTTTAGAGATAATTTTAAGGGCATTAGGTGCAGCTTCAAAGATATTTCCCCCTATAAAGAGGGCTTTACTAGAAAACATTCAAGACGAAGTTTTGCTAAGTTCATCTGAAGTAATTGATTTTCTAAAATACCCAAAAGATTTATTAATTCAAAGTGGATTTAACGTCATTCTCCCAGAGGTTTTCAGAAGAGATGGAAAACAAAGGTTATCTGCTAAACTAATCATTCGTTCAAAGAGCGATTTAAAGACAAAAGAAGGAAATTTTCAAAATTTGCCTTCAATTTTCGATGTTCATTCAATGCTTGATTTCAAATGGGAAGCGAGCATCGAAGGAAAACAAATTTCTGAGGAAGAATTCATTAACTTAATTAATTCAGAAGAATCTTTAATAAATTTGAAAGGTAAATGGATTTTAGTAGATCAAGAGTCTATAGATGATTTTAAGCAGGTTAATAACTTTAATCTCGAAAATTATATGGACGTTCTTAAAGTAGGTTTACTTGGGAAGGTTCAATTACAAGAAAATGGTACTGAATACGATGTAATAATTGAAGGTGATTTCAACGAGATTATTAATAAATTGCGTTCAGTCGATTCTTTTGAAGACATTCCGTGTCCCTCATCATTCAATGGCAATTTAAGAAATTATCAACAAGAAGGTCTAAATTGGATGGGCAACATGACAAAATTTAATTTTGGATTATGTCTCGCCGATGATATGGGTCTTGGAAAAACAATTCAAGTGATTGCATTTCTATGTTATCTAGAAAAAAATTATCCAAATAAGCCAGGAAATGTAATTATTATTTGTCCTACCTCAATTTTATTCAATTGGCATCGTGAATTACGGAAATTTGCTCCCAACTTGAAAATAATGCTCCATTATGGACCATCTCGGATTAATGATGCAAGTAGAATTCATGAGTTTCTTAAACCACACAAATTAATCCTTACTTCCTATGGAACGCTGAGAAACGATATTAATTTATTGGAATCTATTGATTTTAGTGGGATCATCGTTGATGAAAGTCAAAATATAAAAAATTATACTTCACAACAAACAAAAGCCATAAATAAACTCAAAGGACAATTTAGAATTTGCCTGAGTGGTACTCCAATTGAGAATCGATTGCTAGAATTATGGTCTCTTTTTAATTTTTTAAATCCTGGTCTTTTAGGTAAGAGAAGAGAATTTCAAAATAATTACGTCATCCCAATTGAACGATTTCAAAATCAAGATAATATTGAGAAATTGAAATCAATCATTGCTCCTTTCATCTTACGTCGGGTAAAATCTGATAAAAACGTTATCAAAGATTTGCCGGATAAAAATGAAATGAAAGTTATCATCGATTTAACCGAAACCCAAGTTAAATTGTATAAAGAACTTGTAGAAAATACATTGAAGGAAATTGATGATATATCTTCAGATAAAAGGAAGAAAAGGGGATTAATTTTAAGTTTATTAGTAAAACTAAAGCAAATTTGTAATCATCCTTCTCAATATCTTAAAGAAAATATCGGATCATTAGAATTAGACAAAAATTTACAAGAATTCATATCTCAATCACAAAAGTTAGAAAGATTGATCGAAATGACTGATGAGGTCCTTTCAAATGGAGAAAAGATCTTGGTTTTTACTCAATTCACCCAAATGGGAGACATTTTACAAAAAGTGTTTGAAAAATATTACAAATTTGAAATACTTTATTTTCACGGAGGAGTACGAGAAAGCAAGAGAAGGGAAATTGTTGATCA
>Ga0307426_1000747_pt1 | contig 22041 bp, 21 predicted proteins | sample SalMarWE160340MG_FD_202165 | JGI IMG/M metagenome (GOLD analysis project Ga0307426, IMG submission 202165) | Salt marsh sediment microbial communities from the Plum Island Ecosystem LTER, Massachusetts, United States - WE1603-40 | ecosystem: Environmental > Aquatic > Marine > Intertidal zone >...
TTGTTTCCAGCTGCCATGTTTCTGGTCTGACCCAGTAAAAAGGATGACCACGTATTTATGGAATAAAGAATCGGAGAGCGCCTCTACTAAAAGCGGTTACACAGACTGAAGAATCGCAATCAGGGATCAACCGCTCCATTCAACGCCATTCTTTTGTAAACGCACAAAACATCCAGCACTCGCTTTCTTTATAGTTTCTATTTATGTAGGGGGCTATAGTCTGTTCCGAGCAGCTAGCCAAACGCCAGTCTAAGCATCGGTTGAAGTTATTTATAGAGGGGGTATAATGTTTTTTCACGCGCCAGAGAAAAATGAGGCTACAGCTCAACTATTTTTGCCTCTCGCTTAGTCGTGTCCAGTAGCGCTATGGTGGATTTGCCCGTTAGATATCCGCAGACTTCTCCTGGGTTCACAATTAAGGTTTTTCCGTTCTTGCGAGACACGTTGGCGTGAGAGTGACCGTGAACCACAGCGTCGAAGCTATCACAGTTAATCAACGCGTCTAAAAGTTCAGTTTCGTCTCCGTGAAGCAAAGCAATCTTGAAGCCGTCAGCATTGATTTCGGCAAACCTGCCGCGAACTTCGCAGTTAGGGCATTCGCTGAACCGTCTTTTGAGGAATTCGTGGTCGCCGTCGTTGTTCCCGAAAACGCCTATGAGCTTCGCGTTTAATGCTTTGAATTTTGGGATGACGAAAGGTGCAACGTAGTCTCCTGCATGTAAAACGAGCGCTACGTTTTCCTGATTCAGTTTTCTTACGGCTTTTTCAACCATTGGCAGGTTGTCGTGAGTGTCAGAGATTAACCCTATAATCATCAAGGTCCACCTGTTGTGATTTTCTCGTTGGCGGGAATAAGTTTTTCTGTCTGGGCCGAAGGGAAGAGTGTTCTAGAATATTCCAACACCGTAATATTCAGACTTGCGAAACAGGACTTAAAATACTCTGCACATAATTCAGTTATAGAAGACAATTCTAAAAGAGGGTAATAGAAGTGAACTCATGGAAAAACGACACATCCAAAAGAAGAGACAAACTCAGCATAATCGCGGAAATCATGGAAATCGCAAAAGACGGAACCTTGAAAACCCAAATCATGTACAAAGCAAACCTAAGCTTTGCCCAACTCAACGACTACCTCAAATTCATGCTGAAAGTCAGTTTACTGAACAAGTTCCGTGCCAACGGGAAAGACGTGTATGCGGCAACTGAAAAAGGCATAGACTTCCTGCAACGGCACTCCGAATTGACCGAACTGCTAAAAGAGAAAGAAAACAGTAAAAACGGCGTCAAAATGCCCCCTCAAAACCTGCTGAAAAAGAATTAACACCTATTTTATGACACATTTTATTATGGCAAAAATCTTTGGAAGGCAAAAGCGACAGTTCTAAAACTCGAGCTCTGACTAGTTTTCTGCTGTTGCGACGTAGTTTCTGACTTTTTTCCTCAAAGTTGGAAACTCGTCAAGCATGGCTTTCACAACTTGCCAGCGAATTTCTTCTTTGTCGCGGTAGTTCCTCATCGCCGTTCCCGCCCTTGACACTGAAATCTTATTACTGCAGACACAATATATAAACCTTTTTTCAAAAACAGAATATCCTCAAACTCAACAAACCGCGCAAATTTAAACGCTTTTTACCACGCTACTCGGAATATTGCATCTTCGGGAATACGCGCTTTAATAGCCAAGTTACCATTGTCACTTGAGAAAGGAGAAAGGCTTCAAGGCGAACCGCGGATGAATTTCCCACATCGATTCAGAATAATCTATTTGATACTCCTTGCACCGTTTGCCCTAGCTTTTCTTTCATGGTTGTACTTCCCAACCATAGCACAGTGGATAATAACCAACGTGCTTGGCTACACAACATCGCATCAACCAGCCAACATATTTTGGACTGGAACGCTCTGGTTCTTCTACACTTGGTACACGTTTGTAGCCATCGGCGTCGCAGGCGTTTGGATTGTAGGTGCCATTCTCGCAAGAAGCCAACATGCAGAAACCAAATGCGAATTTTACCCTATGGTCAGCTTTGTAGTCCCAGCTTACAACGAAGAGGAAAACGTTGCACGCTGCGTAACCAGCCTTTTCCAATGCGCAGAAAACTACCGAGGCAACTGCGAAATCATAATAGTTGACGACGGCAGCACAGACTACACATACGAAGTAGCTTACTCAGCCGCAAAAACTCTTCACATCCAACACCCCAGAGTCCCCTGCAAAGTAACAAGGCACATGGCGAACCTAGGAAAAACCGAAGCATTAAAAACCGGCATAAACAAGGCGTTAGGCCAAGTCATCGCGGTTGTCGACAGCGACTCAGAATGGACGCCGCACACGCTGAAGAAGCTAGTTGATTACCTGCTTTCAAACGGAAAAAAAGCAGTCACAGGCTACATACACCCCCAAACAGAAGGCGCAAAAACCAACTTCATCGTGACTCTGCAGCAGTTGGAGTACAGTCAGGGATTAGCCATTGACCGCTGTGCACAGTCGCTAGGCAACTGCGTCCTCGTGGTTCCAGGACCCATCGGCGTTTACGACGCAGATTTGCTGCGTGACATCCTGACCGAAGCGAACATCCGCAGCGTAACCGAAGATTCGGAGATCACACTGGAGATGCACAAACGAGGTGCAAAAGTAGGCTACCTGAACACCGCTCGCAGCAACACGCACGCACCCCAACTTCTAAGGTCCTTGTGGCACCAACGACTGCGTTGGGTCACAGGATGGCTGCACAACACACTGGACATTCACGTTGACCTGTTCCGTAAACGATCATGGCTGTCAGCGCTGTTATGGTACAGCTTCATATTCGAGTATGCAGGAGCATTCGTGGATTTAGCAGCAATTACAGCGTTCCCGTTTCTCTTCTGGTTCGCACCAGACAGAATACACTTCGCATACAACCTGATAGTGTTCACCGCTTACGGCTTGTTGATTAGCGTTGTTAACCAAGTTGTTGCGTTGAAGTACGCCTATCACAAGTTCAGCCATAACAGCTTGCTCCTTTACACACCGTTTTTCCCATTCCTGTGGCTGATCAACGTGTTCGCACGATTACGAAGCATTATAGGGTATTTGTTTGGCAGCAGAGGAACATGGCATCTTGCAGAACACGGCTAGACAACAAGAAGTGTTTTAAGGCTTGACACATTTTTCATGATTCAGGACCAAATCGCCATGCCCATCCAAGCTGTACTGTTTGACATGTTCGACACGCTTATGCTCATCGAGAAGAACCATGCGTTCTACAGTCCTTCGTTAAAGAGAGCGCATGAAGTTCTCGTCGAGAACAACGTGAACGTGGAGTTTCCGGTTTTCCGTGATGCCTACATCAAGGCGCGTGACGCCTTGTACATGGAAGCTGATGCAAGGCTTGAAGAGCCTCACTTTAACATGCGCATTGTGAACGCGTTGAAGAGTTTAGGGTACTGTTTTGAAGTTAACAGCGAGGTTGTGGCTGAGGCAACCAACGCTTTTTGTGAAGTCTTCATGGAGTACGTGCGCATCGACAAAAACGCCAAGAGCTCCTTGAAAAAACTACATGGGAAATACAAGCTGGGCATAGTGTCAAACTTTGCCATACCTGAATGCGTCGATAAGCTACTGGAGAAACACGGTTTGGACAAGCTTTTTGACGTGGTTGTGGTGTCTGCTGCGGTTAACAAGCGGAAGCCCAGTCCAGAAATCTTCCACAAAGCCCTAGAGAAAATAGGCGTTGCCGCAGAGAATGCGATGTTTGTGGGCGACACGGCTGACGCCGACATTTTGGGGGCAAAAGCAGCGGGAATGAAAACCATATTCATCGAGAGACGTGTGCAAGAGGAGGTTGAGCAGGCTTGCCCAGATCAGATAATAAAAAGCCTAAGCGAGCTAACAGAGGCAATAGAGAGAGATGAAATATGCAGTTAACTTTAAACGTTGCTTAATTTTTGTTTTGAGCGTTGTTTTCTTCAAGAACATCAGTGTAATTCGATTTAATCAATCTGACGCCATTGAAGGCAGCAACAATTATCGATAATGCAACCGTAAGTGCAGCCTCAAACGCAAACTTAGGAAGCAATGACTGTACAAAACCCAAACGGTCACCACGACTAAGAAGATTGCAGCAGCTAGCGCGCGCTTCTTTCTCCGAACTCAAGCTGCTGGATGTTTACTTGCCTAACCGTTCTAGATAGTCCAGAAATTCCTTCAATTCTTCCTTATTCATTGACGTTATCAATTTGCGTTCTGTTTTGATGTATTTCCGAAGGGACTCCAAGCAGTCTTTAGCCTTTGTATTTCTTTTCAAGGTTTGTACTTGATCGCGTTCTATTTTTATTCTATAGAGCGTTGCCAGAAAAGTTGCAAAAACAACCAGTGTATTGCTAACTATGACGATTAGTTCTAAACTCACCACTATTCCCTCATTTTTACGCCAGTTTCAACCTCTATCTCTTCTGCATTTCATTCTTAAGGCTTTCATTCACTTACTCAACGTCGAACCATATCTGAATGAAGGCAAGTACTGTGTCTTCGCTTCGTCCAAAAGCACTTCAGGCATCTCTATACCATGCGATTTTATTTTCAAATACAAGAAAGGTTTATGAAAGAAAAAGCCTATCGACACAAGGCAGAGCAGAGACAACAGAGCATGAACGTAAACAAATTCAACGCAAAAGCCATCTTCTTTGATTTAGACGGCACCATTGTGGATTCGCGAGAAGCCTATTTTGAAGCAGCACGAACCGCGTTTCAGGCAATGGGTCAAGAACCACCCGAAACAAAAGCTGCTCTTGAGATTCCCCGAAGGCTTGAACATAAGAAGCCAATCAGCGACATCATCAAAGGCGACACAAGCCGATTCTTGGACGTGTATCTTAAAGCCTACTATTCCGTCACGGAGGTAAAAACCCGACTCTTGCCCAACGTTTCAACCATGCTGGAAATACTTTCTGCAAAGGCAAAACTTGCTTTAATCACCATGCGCTCAGTTCCAAAGGAAACAATCATAAAAGAGCTAGAACGCTTCGGCATAGCGAAATACTTCACTTACGTGGTGACCGCTTTGGACACGTACAAACCGAAGCCTTCACCTGAGGCGCTGGTGAAATGTGTTAAAGCTTTAGATGTTCAAATACGTGACTGCGTCATCGTGGGAGATTCGATTAATGACGTGAAAGCAGGAAAAGCAGCAGGCGCCAAAACTGTGGCGGTTCTGTCAGGACTTTTCTCCCGTGAAGAGTTCGTCAAAGAACAACCAGATTTGATCATAAAAGACGCGGCAGCGCTTCCAAACTTCGTTGAGTAATCGCTTAACTGATGGACTAATCATATTTCTAAGAGCGGAATATTGCTGAAAACTGCCTAAAGCAGTTATATGTGTTTAGGAAAATAAAGTTTAATATAAACCTCATACTCTAATTAACTTGGAGAGGGCTTTAGAGCGGGATTGCATATGAACTTCCTAGAAATAATGTTAGGGGAGAAACTTAAGGATGCGGATCCAGCCTTGGACGTGACAGGCTCAGACCGCAAAGTTCTACACGTGGCTTGTCAAGACTTCACCAACTTTCTAAAGTTTCACTGGGACCTCATAGGAAAAGAGGCAAGCCAGTGCGAGTTGGTGGAGAAGCTGGAGAAGCTGTTCAAAGAAAACCCTGCTGAACTGGATGAGTTCTTGACGGTGTGGACTGGTATATGGTTTAAGAAATGGAAACAACGCGTTAAGCTGCTCATTGGCAAACAAAACGCGGATAAGTGGCGGAAAGCTTCAAAAAACCTTCGCAATGCTGAGCCGCTTTGGAATAAAGTTGAACGCAAGCAAGAGCTTCAAGAAGTTGTAGTAGCTACTCTCATAAAGAACGGGGAAATCTGCGGCACCGAAATTCTCTCTGAGAACCTTATAAAAATGGAGTTTGGCGAAAAACGCATTAGAAATCTCAAAGACACGGAAAGGATCTTCACCGTGGTGAACAACGCTTTGAGAAAAGCGCGGGGAATGGCTCAAAGCCAAGGTCCGCTTATCTTCGTCAAAATCGACAAAGGCTACTACGGCGCTACGAACTATTAATCAGCAACTCTGCCTTTTTTGTTTTAGGCGCTTGTTTTTACTGTAAAGTATGTTAAGCTGCTGCAAAAGCGCGCTTTAATTTTTAATGGAAAACGGTTAGGCTATTCTTTGCTTTTGGAGAGTTTTTGTCTGCCACGAGTATTTTCTTATGGTTGTGTTTTCTCCGTAGCCACAGGCTGCACATCGCTTTTTGCGCACGTGGTAGGAGTGTCTTCCGCAACGTCTACAACGTATGTGTACGACTTTTCCTGAGTGTTTGCCGAAGGATGGTGTGCCTTTTCCCAAAAGTTGTCACCTAGGTGGCGGTGAGATGAGGACTACGTTGTCTCCTCGGACGATAATTAATCCCAGTTTTCTGGTGTTTTCGATGTTTGTGGTGTCGTCTGTTTCTTCCAAAACAAGGTTTAGGTGCTGGTCGAAACCCTTTAGTCGTCCACGCAGGCTTTTTCCACCCTTTAAGCGGACGAGCACGATTTTACCCAAGTTTTGTTCAAGGATTTCGGTCGTCATTTCGCTCATTTTGAACCCTCATGTACCTTTATGTCATGTACTACTTGAGCTTTTCACATTTAAACCTATCTAAGCATTATGACACGGTTTGCTTGGCGCTAGTGCTCGGAAAAGACTATAGTCCCCTATAAATCGAAACTGAATAGAATTCTGAGGAGCGCAGTTTTCAACATGCTATTGGTTGCGGAAAGCGCCAATACAGACCTACCCCCTCGTTTTTCTGGCAGCGCTTGCCGATAGACCCCTCTATAGTTTCTGCAATGAACCACTAATAGGATCCTAATAGACGGCAAATAGGCTGGGCTGGCTTCACTTTTTTATTTGAAGAATGAAGTGAGAGAACTTTTGTTTGAGGGCGAGTTTATGAGCAGAATACGTTAGCGGTGCTTAGTTTTTGGAATTTTGTTCTCAAGGGTGACTGGGGCGCAATTTGTTAAGTTGGAAGTGCGGGTTCTTTCCACAAATGTGTGTGGGTTGGCTGTGAGGGCGTCAGCTACAAAGGCGTTTGTTCTGTGCTTTTCACGGTGTTTAGTAACTAACTTTTTAAGCATCTAAAGTCTCATAATTTTATGAGGGTGCTTGTGGTCTCGAAAGGTAATTCGCTTATAGCCTACAATGTTCTGGAGAAAAGAATTATCAATTCGGGATTTTGCACCTTGTGCGGCGCATGTGAGGCTGCATGTCCAACTAACGCGTTGCATATTAAGGGCGAAAAGGTGCAACGTTTGTATGATTGTTCGAAAGACATGGATATCTGTCCGATCTGCTACGAAATTTGCCCTCATTCTGAAGCTCTCTTGCTGAGGAGTTTGAGTTTCGTTGCAGATGCACCAATCAAAAACGAGGCGTTGGGTTACTACCGAAAGATTGTACTTGCCCAAGCGGTAGACCCAGAGCTAAGAGAACTAAGCCACGGCGGTGCTGTCGTTACCGCCCTCTTGAAATATGGAATCGAAACCAAGTTTTTCGACAGCGCCATAGTCTCACAGGCTGAAACTGACAACCCAGCCAAACCTAAGCCTTCAGTAGCTTTAGTGCCCGATGATATACTCTCCGCGATAGGAAGCAAGTTTTTTCCATCCTCAGTCGCAAAAGCTTATGGAACCGCAGTTTATGGACATGGGAAAACTGATATAGCCTTCGTGGGTGTTCCTTGCCATGTGCTGGCGCTCCGAAAGATGGAGGCATGGCAGCATAAAATCATCGCTAACTTGAAGATAACAATTGGCCTTTTCTGCTTCGGAACGTTTTCACTTAGCTCTTTGCTGAAGTATATAGAAGAGAAATACAAAATCAAGTCCACCGAAATCAAACGATTTCATCTATCTTCGACGTTTGAGGTTCAAACTGAAAAAGGGGTTACTCAAATTCCGTTATCTGAAATCGAAGACCATATTCTGCCTAGCTGCCGTACATGTACCGATTTCACTTCTGAGCTGGCAGACATATCAGTTGGAGGCGCCTATCCCCTAAAGGACTGGTCAACCGTTATAATCCGAACTAAGGCTGGAGAAGACTTCTTTTATGAAGCGGTCAAAAACGGTGTTATTAGCACATGGGTTATTGAGCATGAGCCAAAGGTCTTTGAGCGAATAGTGGTGGCAGCGATGCAAAAGCGAACCGAAGCTCTCAAAGAAGCTAAGAAGATGGAAGAAGCTTATGGTTACCTTCCGGTTCTATTACTCAGAGAAACAGAAGCTTTAGCTCACATCAAGATTGACGAAGTAATGGCTAAGAACATCAAAACCGTGCCGCAGGATATGACTGTCAGCGAATTCTTGAAGTTTGTGGCTATACATCATCACATCGGGTATCCAGTAACAAATGAAAAAGGTGAACCTGTTGGGTGGGTCACCTTGGAAGAAGCGGCAAGTGTTGCTAAAAAGAAAAGAGACGCCACACTTATCGGTCAAATAGCACGGCGAAAACTTGTTATCGCGTATCCTGACGAAACTGCGCTGGACGCTTTCAAGAGAATGAGTGAAAACGAAACGGGTCGTGTCCTCATTTTTGACCGGGAGAACCCCAAAAAACTTGTGGGCGTAGTCACGAAAACAGATCTAATGCATACCATGACAAAATGATATTGACCCATAGCAGTTTTGAAATACTTGGATCATCACGGTCTGCTTGAAAAAACAATAATATTATAAAGTCATTTAACCCATTTAGGGCATTAACAGGTTGCCTCACACATGGCAGAATGCAATGTGCAGACATCCACAAAAAGGGTAGACCCCTTAACTTTTACACTGATAGTCGTAATAGCGATTCTAGCTTTTTTGGGTGCCGTTTTTGCACCGCTGAGTGGCGAGTTTATTCCCGGTATGGAGGCTGTAATTGACATTCTGCTTAGCATAGCCACGAATGTTATCTACCTCATCGGAGGCGGAGTGATAACTTTCGGTGCAGTGCTAGTAATTCTTCGGTTTCTACGCTGCAAATTGAAAGACCCATACAAACCTTCCTGTGTTACTAGATATCTCTCAGGATACCTGACCCTTGGCCTAGAATTTTTCATAGGCGCTGAAATCGTAAAGACCGTAGTCGCCAGAAATCCTGCCGAGTTTGAACTGCTCCTTCTGGTGATTTTCAGCAGAGGCCTTTTCAGCCTAATTCTGTACTTGGAAAGAAGATGGCATGGGTCGGCAGAAACAGAGTAAACCTATTGACTTCAGTTTCATCTTCAATCGTTATTTTTTAGACCTGCGCCCATGACTTATATGGGATTTGTTGGTTAAGATTTAAATCTGTGTTGCGTCCCATAAAGAATAGCTCGGAGTCCTATGGTTACGCTAAGAAATTCGCATAATGATTCTCTTAATTCCAAAAGCGTGGGGCGTCTTGTTTTAGACAGGTTGATCTTAATTTTAACCGGTAATGAACAGGCGACTAGTGCGCATGGCGATATGCTTAAATACGTTCATGAAAAACCAGCTTGTTATAACATATGTGAAACAGGCACAGACGCCGAACGCGCGAGTCATAAAAAACGTTTGAGGCAAAATTGATGGCTAACACTGAAATTACCGAAAGGAGGCAAAGCACGTGCTTATTGAGCCCCTAATCGCGTTCCTTCTAATCTTCGCCGCTGCCACGTTCATCTACGTGCTCGGTCACCGCGCCTCACCCAAACATGTGCAAAGTGAAACCGAACGGTCAGAGTACGCTTGCGGAGAAAAAGCACCCGTTCAAAGACTAAGAATAAACGTAACACTGTACAAGTACCTCATATACTTCGCAATCTTTGACTCCTCAGTTTTGCTGCTTGCTTTTTCCGCGCTTTCCGCGGAAGGAGTCAACGTAACTCTTCTAATTCTTTATCTTTTCATAATGTTGGCGTCGAGCCTAGTTCTTCTTGAAGGAGGCAAAGACCAATGAGCAAACTCGCGACATGGGCTCGGCTGAAATCTCCTTGGGTTCTCCACTTCAACTCTGGCGCCTGCAACGGCTGCGACATCGAAGTCGTCGCGCTCCTCACCCCACGCTTTGACGTGGAACGCTTCGGCATAAAACTTGAACCCTCACCCAGACACGCCGACGTCCTGTTAGTGACGGGGTCTGTCACACAACAATGTGCCGAACGATTGAAACGCATCTATGACCAAATGCCCGAACCAAAATTCGTAGTGGCTATTGGCGCCTGTGCATGCTCAGGCGGAGTCTTCAAAGGAAACTATAATGTGCTTAACGGCGTGGACAAAGTAATCCCCGTTAACGCTTACATTCCTGGGTGTCCACCTAAGCCAGAAGCAATAATCGACGGCGTTGTGAAACTCCTTAACTCATTGAAACCCAAAAATCCAAAGGAAGGGAAGAAAAAATGAGCCAAAAAGAAATCGACATATTAAGTGTCTTACAGGCAGAGTTTAAAGATACATCCGTCCAAGTGCAGCCTGAGCAACTTGGAAAAGTAGCAGTTATAGCTGACGCTTCGACACACCGAGACGTTTTCAAAGCACTTCTGGAAGCGGATGAAAAAACCGCTGTAATCGCCATAACCGGAATTGACCTAGGCGCAACCATAGGCGTCTTCTACCACATCCGAACCTCCAAAGCCGGGATAATCACCATAAAAGTAGAAGTTCCAAGAGAAAAACCGCGAATCAAAACAATAAGCGACTTGATGCCAGGAGCGGCTTTTGACGAGATGGAAGTCACCGACCTAGTGGGCGTGGTTTTTGAGGGCCATCCGAGTCCTGGCAGATTGGTCTTACCTGACAACTGGCCCGACGGCGTTTTTCCGCTGAGAAAAGACACGAAACTTGACAACCTACAATTTAAACAGACGCCGCCGAGCGAACCCGAGTCCGCAGGTAACGAAAATATTGTGAAGATAATCGTCGGTCCTCAACATCCCGCACTGTTGGAACCTGAAAAATTCGCGCTCAAAGTTGAAGGCGAAATCGTGAAGGCCGTCGAGCCACGCATTGGCTACGTGCATAGAGGCATAGAAAAGGCAGCTGAATCACGAACTTACCTGCAGGACGTTTACCTAGTTGAGCGCATCTGCGGAATATGTAACGCGTGCCACGCTACGTGCTTCGTTGAAGCGGTCGAGAAAATTCTGAAAACCGAGGTGCCGCCGAGAGCCAAGTACATAAGAACAGTACTCTTAGAGCTTAACAGGCTGCACAGTCACATGCTTACCTTAGGACACGCGGGACTCGAGATTGGTTTTGAGACTCTGTTCCAGTATTTCTGGCGTGACCGCGAGCCCATAATGGACATAACTGAAATCATATCTGGTAACAGAGTTATCTCGTCAGGCATGACAGTGGGCGGAGTGAGGCGCGACATTAGCGAAGCGGACATCCCCAAAATTAAAGGCATGTTAACCGGCTTGAGAAAGAAACTACCTTTCTACAAAAAAGTTTACGAAGACGAACCGTCGATAAAGATGCGCATGAAGAACGTGGGCACGCTAAAGAGAGAAGACGCTCTGAAATTATGCATTGTTGGACCAACCGCAAGAGGCTCCGGCGTAGATATCGACGTACGAAAGGATGAGCCCTACGAAGCCTACGGGGAAATTCCCTTCAAACTAATAACCTACAATGAGGGCGACACATGGGCTCGAATGAATGTCCGCATGTACGAAGTTGAAGAATCAATCAACATAATCGAGTACGCTTTAGACAACCTACCTACTGGTCCTTTCAGGGTTAGAGTCCCAAGGGTCGTGCCAGCTGGAGAAACCGTAAACCGCGTTGAAGCCCCGCGAGGCGAACTCTTCTACTACCTCAAAAGCAACGGAACAGCATATCCTGAACGTGTTAAGGTACGCACACCGACATTCGCCAACATTCCAGCCTTCCTAGCAACCGCTATCGGAAGCAACATCGCGGATGTACCCCCGAATTTCGTAAGTTTAGACCCCTGCTTCTCATGCACTGACAGGTAGGACGAAGAAAATGGTTTTGGACCTGTGGTTTTTTTTCCGTGTACTCGTCTTTCCGGGCTTCACGTTCCTATTTTTCTTCACCATGTTCTGCGATTGGATAGAGAGAAAAATCGAAGCCAGAATGCAGAACCGCATGGGTCCCACGTTTACGGGTCCAGCAGGCATTCTTCAGCCCTTCGCTGACGTCGTGAAGCTGCTTACGAAAGAAGACATAGTTCCAAGCGGAGCAAAAAAGACTGTTTTCAGGCTTGCACCCATCCTTTCTTTCTCAATTATAATTTTTGCTTTGTCTTTTTTACCAATCGACGGCACGGCTGTAATACCCAACTCAAGCTTTTCTGGAGATTTGATTTTTGTTATGACGTTAATTACCATAGCTAACTTTTTCCTGTTTCTTTCCGGCTGGGCGTCTGCGAATCCCTACGGCGACATAGGCGCCGCAAGAGTTCTAACGCAGTTTCTCGGCTACGATATTCCTCTAATCCTTCTGGCGTTGGCACCCGCGTTTTTAGCCGGAAGCTTGACTATCTCAGCCATAGCCTCAAGTCAGTATCTTCCATTCATCGTTTTGGCGCCTTGGGCCTTCGTGTTGTTTGTTATAACTCTTCAAGCGGAGTTGGAGAAAGACCCGTTTGACATTCCCCACGCAGAAAGCGAAGTGGTCGGCGGGTTAGAAACCGAGTTTTGCGGTGGCAAACTTGCTTTTCTGCGTCTCACCCGAGATACGCAAATCGTTTTTGGAGCCGCGTTGGTTGTTGAACTGTTTCTGGGCGGACCGTACGGGCCGGTGTTTTTCGGTTTGCCCGCGTTCTGGTACTTCTTATGGTTCGTGCTTAAACTGTTAGGGGTCGTAGTAATCACCGAGTACGTAACATGCCTGTTCGCGAGACTGCGCATTGACCAAGTGTTAACGGCTAACTGGAAGGTGCTGCTGCCTCTTTCCGTGCTGTCGCTTACGCTGACAATCGCAGTGGCTACTTGGGTCTATCCTTAAGTGGTGTAAGCAATGGGAAAGAAAAACAAATCATCTGTAACGCCTATGGTGAAAGAGCTGCTGTCTCAGCTCTTTAAGAAACCTGCCACCTGCAAGTATCCGCTTGTGAAAGCTGAGGTTCCTGAGGGTTTCCGAGGCAGACAAGTGTACGACATTGACCTGTGCATCAGTTGCGGCTTATGCTCCAGAGACTGCCCTGCGAAAGCGATTGAAATGGTTGAAATTAACGGGAAAAGAAGACCACTATTCCATCTGGACCTGTGCATCTTCTGTTATCAGTGCGCGGAGAGCTGCCCGAGAAACGCCATAATGAGTTCAAAGATTTTTGAGCTAGCTACAACCGACAAGTCAGCGTTGGTGGTAAAACCCGAAGAAAAAGTTAAAAAAGGAAACGGTGAGCAACAATGATTCTGGAAATTCTATCGGTAGGACTAATAATTTCGGCTTGCTTAGCAATTTTTCTCGACGAAGCAGTTTACTCCGTTGCCGCCCTAGCGGGAACGTTTTTCCTGACCGCACTGCTGTACGCGTTCAACGGCGCATTGTTTGTTGCCATTTTTCAGTTTGCGGTGGGCGCGGGAACATTGGCTGTTCTCTTTTTGTCCGGAGAAATGCTGAGTGAAACACCAACCAAAACTTCCCAGAAAAACCTGCTGTTAATTACTGTGGTAGGGGTGCTCTTATCTTTGCCCGCCATATTCCTCTCCATTTCTGAGACACCAGCTGCTCTTTCCGGGATCTCGTTCGGAGAAGCATTGTGGGATTTGAGGGCTGTGGACGTTGTTCTGCAAGGCTTTGTCATAATGACTGTGGCGTTAGGAATCGTCATAGTTCTGCATGAGAAGAGGAAAGGTGAAAAGTGATGGACTACGTCATCTTATCATTAATCCTGCTGGCGATTGGCATTTACGGCTTGTTAACCAAACGCCACTTGTTGAAAGTTTTCGTGTCAGTCGAGTTGATCGCAACGGCTGCCACATTGAATTTTGTGATGCTTGTGCCGTCTCTAGGCAAGGGCTTAGGCGAAGCCTTCTTGATTTTGGCTTTCTCCACGGATACCTGCGTGAGCGGCGTAATCTTGGCGTTGCTAGTGATTGTCCACAAGAAGTATGGAACAAGCGACATCGGCGACTTGGTGAAAATAGAACAGGAAAAAGAAGAAGCGGTTAAAGTAAGTGAGGTTGAAGCTTAGTGTTATCTGACATTTCATCATGGCTAGTTTGGATACTTCCCCTGGTTTCCAGCATATTCGTTCTGCCAATCGCGCGCCTCAGCGCCAAAGCACGCAACTTTTTTGTTGTCCTCGTGAGTCTGGTTACTGCCCTATTGGCGTTTTCCCTTGTGCCTGACGTACTTGGAGCTTCCGCGCCTCTGGGGTCACCTGTTGCGTGGCTTTCTTCTTCCATAACTGCCGGCGTCTTCATCGACGCGCTCAGCGTCCTGTTCACAGTTTTAATTGCCTTCTTCGGTTTGATAATAGCCATTTACTCTCTGGGTTACATGAAAGGTGAAGAGGGCTTAACACGCTACTACTTTTTCCTGCTGCTCTTCATCGGCTCAATGATAGGCCTGGTCATCGCGGACAACTTCCTTCAAATGTTCATCTTCTGGGAGATGGTGGGTCTCTGCTCTTACTCGCTCATCTCCTTCTGGTACAAACGCCCCGAATCCGTCCGCGCGGGCGCCAAAGTTTTTCTGATGACCCGCATAGGCGACGCAAGCCTGCTAGGCGCTATCGGACTGCTGTACGCGAGTTTGGGCACGTTCTCTTTCACCGAAACAATCGCGAATATCGGAACAATACCCGTGCCCACCCTAACAGCAATAGCTTTTCTCGCGTTGGGCGGCGCCATCGCCAAGTCCGCGCAGCTTCCCTTGCACACATGGCTGTACAGCGCCATGGAAGCCCCAACCTCCGTCAGCGCTCTCTTGCACGCCGCGACCATGGTTAAGGCAGGTGTCTACCTCATCGCAAGACTCATCCTCATTCTCGGTCCGCTCGTGGTTTTGCTTCCTTATTGGCTGCCCGCTGTCGCTTGGATTGGCGTCTTGACCGCGTTTGTAGGTGCGACCATGGCGTTTTACACCCCCGACATAAAAGGAGTGCTCGCGTACTCGACAATCAGCCAGTTGGGCTTCATGATGGCGGCGTTGGGTTCCGTCAGTGTAGCGGCGGCTGCTTCCTTAGGCTGGTTCGCCAGCTTGTTCCACATGATGAGCCACGCTTTCTTTGAAGGACTGGGCTTCCTTTTGGCAGGTGGCATTATTCATGCGCTTGGGACTCGTGACATGAGGTTGATGGGAGGTTTGAAGAAAGCTATGCCTATCACTTTTGCGTTAAGCATAATAATGATTTTAACCACCAGCGGGTTACCTCCTTTCGCAGCTTTCTTCAGCAAAGGTCTCATAATTACAAGCCTTACGGAAACTGGGAACCTCTGGCAGGTGATTTTGATTTACGTCACCACTGCTCTCACGTTCGCTTACAGTCTCAGGTTCCTGACGCTTACGTTCATGGGCAAGGAGTCAGAACATTTACAGAAGCTTCACCCGCACGAAGCACCAAAACTAATGCTGTACCCCGCAGCCGTACTTGCTGTCCTGTGTGTTGCGTGGGGTTTCATTGGACCTTGGCTGGGCGGCTTTATGCAGGTTGAAGGTGAAGTGAGCTTGTTAGGCGCGTTTTTCAGCTTGGAAACGCCGATTTTCTTCGCCATTCTGGTTCCTGCTGGCTTAATTATATATCTAACTTACTACAAACACTCTGAAGTCATGATGCGAATCAGAAATAGCTCAAATCCTTTAGCAACCGTCTTAAAGCACGGTTACTTCTTCGATGACGTTTACGAGAGGATTACAGGCAAAGGTGTGATGACCATCTCGGATGGAATCCGCCGCGCGAACGAAAACGTAATGGCTAGGGTAGGGAAACCTGCGCAGGGGATATTGAACTTTGCGAATCACATCCGAACTTTTGAGACGTTTTTCTCTGGGCGTCTGCCTCAAGCTATAGCTAACTCAATGGTTAAAGTGGCGCACAGCGTTCAGAAGTACCTTGACGTTTTAGCGGATGACCTGTTAAGCGTAATAGCACATCGAACAATGCGCGGCGCGCGCTCACAAATGAAGAAAGTTCCGTCATCCTCTCTGCAGCATTACATAGCGGCTGCATTACTTGGATTTATATTGATTTTGATACTGATAATACTCACGGTAGGGATATAACATGTATGCTCTCTTGTTAGTCTTCGTTCTGCCCGCCTTGGGCGTTCCGTTCGTTTACATGGCTGGAAAAAAATCTCCGCGAGCAGCAGCGATTCTGGTCGCTTTAATCGCGCTAGCCAACATGGCTCTGCTTTTCACAACTGTTCCAACAATACTCAACAGCCCAAACCACGAGTACGTAGAACCCTACGATTGGATTCCAATATTGGAGTCTGAGTTTACGCTCTTTGCGGATGGCATCAGCGTGTCACTGGCAATAATCACCTCGGCGCTCATAATCGTAGCCGCGCTCTTCTCAATCAATTACATGAAAGAAAAGAAAAACCTGCCAGTTTACTACTCTCTTTTGATGCTACTTTCCATAGGTCTCGTAGGCGTCTTCATAACATCTAACCTTCTGCTCTTCTACTTCTGTTGGGAACTGATGCTTGTCCCCGCCTATTTCATCATTGGCGGATGGGGCTACAGAGAGCCATACCGCGCAGCTTTCAAATTCTTCATATTTACACATGCAGGCGCAGTTTTCGTGCTCTTGGGCATAGGAGCCATTTTCATGGTCACAGGCACCACAGACATGTTCGATGCGCAAGCCGCTTTAATGAGCGTAAGCCCCGACCTAGTGCGGTGGATCCTACTTGCCCTCACCGCGGGTTTCGCCGTTAAAATGGCTGTAGTTCCAGTTCACATGTGGCTTCCTGACGCGCACTCCGAGGCGCCTTCGCCTATGTCCGCACTTTTAAGCGGGGTCATAATCAGCGCAGGCGCTTACGCTATTCTGCGTTTGTCGTTGGGAACAGTTTTCCCAGCGGTTGCGGGAACCACCTTTGGAATCGATTTCCTCCATGGTTTGACCATTTTCGGCGTGATTTCAGCGTTTTTCGGTTCACTTATCGCACTGGTGGAAACCGACATTAAAAGATTAATCGCGTACTCCAGCATTGCCCACATGGGCTACGTCATGTTCGGACTCTCGCTCTTCCCCTCCGCGCCCATAGTCGGAACAGTGGCCATTACCGCAGCTATAACGGGAACGGTGCTGCACCTCCTAAGCCACGCGGTAAGCAAGGGGCTTTTCTTCCTTTCCGCAGGAGCCATCATGCACCAGACCGAAATCAGAGACATCCGCGAGATGGGAGGCTTGGCTGGAAAGATGCCCTTCACAGCTGTTGCCTCAACCACTGCAGCGTTGAGCATAGCGGGAACGCCTCCATTTGCGTGCTTCATCAGCGAGTTTCTGATATTTGTGGGCGCGTTCGAAGTGATTAACGCTGACGGCTTCTTTCTTCTGCCAACAGCACTCATGCTGGTTGTCACGGTTCTCTCGCTTGCATATTCACTGAGGTACCTGTCGCACGTTTTTCTGGGGCAACCAAAAAGCGAAGGTGAAAAGAAGAAGATTGTGGACGTTCCCAACTACATGAAAGTGGCGATGGCTATCTTGGTGATTCTCGTGATCGTTCTCGGCATTTACCCTACGTTCTTCGTACACTTGATTAACACGGTACAGTTCATTTGAGGCATGACTCGCTTATGGTTGGGATAGTTGACGTTGTTTTACCTATAGTCAGTTTGGTTACTTTTGCGCTTTTGACTCTTCCAGTTTTCAGGGTTATCCGCAAAACCCAGCATAAAACCGCTTTGACTTTGATTTGGTTTTCAACCGCTTTCTTGGTCTCAGGCGCTGCTGTGGCTAACTTGGCATCACAATATTATAGTCTAGCCGCCCCACCATCACCTCTGCCGTTTCTTAATATCACGTTAACAGGCACCCCGTTAGCCGATTTTTCCAGCGCTTTCATGATAGACGGGATTTCGATTTACATGGCGATAATGTTCGTGGCGGTAAGCGCGGTTGTCTTGATCTACAGCATTTTCTACGTGGACTCAAGCAAGAGACCCTCAGAAAGATACTTCGCGATTATGCTGATTCTCACCGCAGCCTTGATGGGCGCAGTGTTTTCCGGCGACCTCTTAACGCTCTTCATCTTTTGGGAAGCAGCCGCCGCTGGCTCCAGTTTTCTAATGATTTACAAAAAAGACCCCGTGTCCTTGAATTCCACCCTGAAATATCTGGTTATGATAATCATCGCTTCAGCCTTCATCGTCTTCGGACTCTCCATAGTCTACAGCTTAACGGGTAGCTTGAATTTCTGGGCTGTACGCGAGGCTTTGATGGTTTTAGCGGACAAGAATCTGCTTTTAATCGCTTTCATTTTTATAGTCACGGGCTACGCTATTGAAGCAGCAATCGTGCCCTTCCATTTCTGGCTACCCGACGCCTACACAGCAGCACCCTCTTCCTCAGCAGCGTTTCTTTCAGCGTTAGTAGACCAAGGAAGCTACTACGTTCTCATACGCGTTCTCCTGTTCATCCTCACACCGCCCAGCGTGCTGAACTGGACGCTCATGCTGGCGGTTATGGCAGCGTTAACCATGATCGTGGGCAACATGTTCGCGTTGATTCAGGACAACGTGAAGCGGTTGATAGCGAACATTTGCGTGGCGGATGTCGGCTACAACCTGGTGGGCATAACCAGCGTAACGGCGCTGGGGCTAACAGGCAACCTCTACTTCTTCCTAATGGGCGGCATCACTACAGCGCTGTCTTTCATGGCAATCGGTCTCATAAGCCGTCACGGCTTCAGAACGTTTGATGACTTTGCTGGATTAGGCAGGAAAATGCCTTTTGTGAGTTTAGCTTTAGTGATAGCTGGACTTTCTTTTGCTGGAGTTCCGCCTTTCGGCGGCTTCATGGCTAAATACCTGGTTTTCACAGCAGCGATACAAGCTAACTTGAGCTGGCTGGCAGTCATAGGCGTTCTGACAAGCGTGCTTCAAGTCGCATATCTGCTTAGGCTGGTGAATTACATGTACGCGAAAAATCCCAAAGATGACCACGTAATAAAAGAACCGAAAAGACTGCTTATTCCCATATTCATTCTCGTAGCGGCAATAATAATTCTCGGTTTATACCCGCAAATAGTCTTCAACCTCATTGAGCCCATAACAAAACAACTACAATTCATCCCACAATTCACCCCCTAACGTCACTAAAAACAATTAAAAGTAACCAATCTGCTTTTCAACAGTACCAGAGCTGAGGGCAAGGCTGTCCGAATTTAAACCAGCGACCAGGAAGCCATTTTCAAGTTTTCTTCGTGAGCAACATGTTGGCTCTGTCAAAAGAAACCTCGCGGAATCTTTGGCTGTAGAAAAGCTTGAGGTACTCTTCTGCGTACTTAGGTTCGAATGGAAGGTCTTCAGCTGAAATACGCTTCTTTTCTCTTAACAGGTTTTCAACAGCTTTTTCTGCTATGGGGTAGTTCAGCAAAAGCTCCTCTGTGTAATTGTAGACGGCTATTGTTTCTAAACACTCGTCAACGTACCCCAAAAACTTGGGAAGGCTTGCCAGAACTTCACCAAGCTTAACATCGGATGATTTTGAAGTTATTTCCACCGCAGAAGCCATTCGCTTCCTTAAAGCGTCGTTTTTCTCCCAGAAAAAGTCCTCTGAGGGCGCCAGCCGTACGATTGCCTTCTCCTCCCTCTTCAATTTTTCATCAAGAATCGAAAGCACATCTCTGGCAATACTCAACGAGGATTGGAACACATCTTTCACTGTCAGAGCATTAACGACGTTGAGCGCCCTCTTTTCGATGTCAATTTTAATGTTCTCAGCCTTTTTCACGTTTTCCATCATTCTTGGAAAATCATCACCTAAAACTAACTGCAATTTCTCGGTTTGAGCGCTTAAATCCGCAATAGAAGCCAAGGCGTTCTGAAGATGACCTATCGACCTGGAAATTTGAACTTTGTATTGCTTGTTCCAATTATTAAGTGCGTTAAAAAGGGCGTCCAAAGCTATCCAAGGAGTTGCTTTTTCAAGTTTTTTCTGTGCAAACGCTATTGATTGGTTTTCTTCGGAAAGAGCTGGGTCGTAAAAAGACCTCATAACGTCGTAAACCTGTTCGGCGACTTTGATTATCTCGTTGGCAAGAGACCGCCCGTCCTCCAATACTTCTTTAATTTGATCTATTCTAGCGCCCAGAGCCTCTGCTCCCTGAAAGCCTGCTTTTGGAGCAATCTCGGTCTCTACCCCTATATCCTTGAACATTCCCAGCCATTTTGAGAATTCGCAGTTAACGAATATCTGGTACTCTCCAACAGCAACGCTTAGCTCAACCGCTATATTTTCAATTTCCTTGCTCAAGCTATCTATTTCATTAAATATCTTATCTATTTCTGACGCGTCCTCTAATCTCATCGACGCCTTACCGAGAACATCGTTAAGCCTGTCTCTAACCATCATTGTTTTAACTTCAAAAGAACCAGTGGAGATTGGAAGACTCCTCTTAACCTCGTCCAGTTCATCCTCGAAAACCAGCAGCTTCGCCTTCAGGTCCTTAGCCTTCTCCATAATCATATCGACGGTTGCTCTTCTTTTTGGAGTGTAATCAATCAGGAAAGCTGGCAGCGTGAATAATAGGGTCGCAAAGGTGGCAAGTGCCATCTGTACACCGTTGACATCAACCCTAAACGCTAACGCGCCTTGAAGACTGGCAGCCAAGATGAAGAACAACGCGACCCCAACAGTCGCCGACAGAGTAGGCAGAAGCCTCTCACCATGCGAAATATTGCTCTTTGACAAGAACGTGCTGGTAAAGAAGACAAAAGCCGAAACTATGCCGATCACCATAAACAAAAACATAACTATGCCAGGCAGAGAATCGAAATAGTGGGATATCATCTCAAGAACATTATGGGGCATCTCTGGAGGACTTAACGTGAGCTGGTCACTTATAGCGTACACAACTTTGGACGTATCATACAATCTGAATTGAAGCATTGATTCTTGAACGTTCGTAAAAATCTCTGTTAAAGGAATATAAATGGGCGGACTGGTACCAGGTTCAATCCACCAATCCCACCTCTCAATAGGCATGACCAAGTTCAAGTACTGCATTATCTGAAAAGGCACCGAAATCAACACATAGTACACCACGGTCAGAAACGAGATTTTCTTGAAAAGAACCACAGCCGTGAAAATCAACGGTATAGCCAGAAAGTAAGTTTGACCAAAGAAAAGCGAAATCGCCGCGATAATGCCTAAGTTTATGGAAATAACGGCTCTGCGACTGTGGAATATCACTGGAAGCGCAGTGAACAGAAAGAGCAAAACAAAAACAAAGGCTTGGCGCATTAGAGTCGAACCCAGCATCGATATGAAATTCATTTGAGCCAGATTATACATCAAGCCTAGCCCGATAGTCAAGCCGCCGATGGGCATACCTATTCTTGGTTTCTTGTATGTGAGAAAAGCTATCAGAAAAGCTAGAATGGTAGGTAATGGCTGTGGAAAAAGCGGCATTATTGATAATCCTAAAAGCATGCTGGCGAGTGTAAGCGGCAAAATCAGGAGCTTGAAAAATTCTGGGTCAGGCGCGCTTTCTTTCTCTTTCTTAACTTTCTTCTCTTTCTTGGCTTTCCTCTCGATCTCTTCTGGCTTTTCTTTCATTTCTTGTTTTGTGTCTTTCACTTTTTGCCTTCGTTTTTTGGATCTGCCCCGAAATGCTAATTTCCACATCGAGGGCATTTGTCTTTCCACTTTTTCAACTATCGGTTGCTCCGGACCAAGTCCTTGCGTTTCTTCCGCTGCAAGCTCAGGGGTTGTTTCTTCCGCTTCTTGGGTTGGCTGTTCTGTGGATAGCTCTTCTTTTTCCTCAGCGGCAGCCTCTGGGGCTAGTTTGTCTGTCTCTTCAGATGCTTCTGGAACTGTTTCTTCTGCTACGGGTTTAGGGGTCATTTTTTCTGTCTTTTGTGTTGGGGGTTCTGGAACTGATTCTTCCTTCTCTTCC
>Ga0307426_1000748_pt1 | contig 22027 bp, 27 predicted proteins | sample SalMarWE160340MG_FD_202165 | JGI IMG/M metagenome (GOLD analysis project Ga0307426, IMG submission 202165) | Salt marsh sediment microbial communities from the Plum Island Ecosystem LTER, Massachusetts, United States - WE1603-40 | ecosystem: Environmental > Aquatic > Marine > Intertidal zone >...
GCTCGACTCGAGGACGGAGAGTCCGACTTCGCTGCGCTCTTCGTCGACGCGACGGGCGCCGCGCCGGGAAGCTATGAGATTCCGCTCCACGTCACCTACACGAAGGGCTCGGCCGAAGGCATGTGGGACGGATCGGTGACGATCACCGTGCCGTAGCGAAGCCCGCTCGTCCGTCCCAGACCCCCTTGCCCAAGCAGCTTCGCCGCTGCGGTACCTTCCCCTGAACGCTTCCCCTACTCGCCCCGGGGGGAACCTACACAGCGAAACTGTCCCTACATGGACATGGAACCCTTACGAAACTCCGTTCTACCAATGCGTGCGTTGACCAGCACCGGACGCCCCTCTGCGGCGACGCGTTTCGCCTCAGCGAGCGTGTCATCGATCCTGTCCGGGTCGTCCAGCAGGAGTCCCACGCTGCCGAACCCTTCCGCAACGCGGTGGTAGTCGGTGGCTGCCAGCACGGTGCCGACATCGTCACCGAGGATCGTCACCTGGTCACGGGCGATCTGTGTCCAGCCGGCGTCGTTCCCGACGACGGCTATCACCGGAATGCCGTGACGGGCGAATGTGTCGAACTCGACGAGACTGAAACCGGCCGCACCGTCCCCGTACAGCAGCCACACCTCGGTGCCTGGTTGAGCTTGTGCGGCAGCCATCGCGAACCCGGCACCCACACCCAGCGTGCCGAACACACCTGGGTCAAGCCACCGCAGCGGTCCCCTCGGGTGCAGGACGTACGAGGCAGACGCCACGAAGTCGCCTCCGTCAGCGACGATCACACTGTCGTCGGCCATCGCCGCGTCGATCCTCCCCAGCAGCCGCAACGGGTTAATCGGAGCGGCCGGTACGTCGGCCTGCTGTTGGATCTGCTCGTCACGTTCGGCGTCCCTCGTGCGCAGCGTGTCGAGCCACTCGTCCCAGCGGCCGGCTTCGCACGCCTCTGCAAGCCCTTGTAGAAATCGGCCCGCATCGCCGGGAACGGCAACCGTCGGACGACGGTTCTTCGACATAGCCTCCTCGTCCCGGCCCGCCGTCACGAGTTTCGCTCCCTCGCCGATCACCCGGCCGTAGTCGAGACGAAAGTCGATCGGCATGCCGGCCAAGATCACGAGGTCTGCCTGCTTCAACGCTTCGCGGCGTCGATGTCGAAGGTGCAGTGGGTGTTTCGGTCCCAGGAGACCCCGGGCCATGCCGGCCAGCCAGGTCGGCATGCCCAGTTGGTTCACCGCTGCGGCAACGGCCCCGGCTTCTCCGGGAATCGACATCGCGCCACTCCCGACGACCAGCGCAGGGCGCTTCGATTCCCGGACCAGTTTCGCGACACGGCCAAGAGCCACACGGCGCGGTTCGGGCACCTCTGGTAGTGGTGCGGACGGAGCTTGCTCATCGACGCCGGCGAACAGCCGTCCCACGTGCCAGCGGAGATGGGCACGGGTCGCCCTGCCTGCGAGGCTCTTCGGCGTGTCACCTGATAGGTACATGTCCCGCACGACCTCCTCCTGGTACAGCAGGTCGACCGGCGCCTCCACAAACACCGGCCCCGGAACACCTGACATCGACGTCTGAAACGCCTCATCCACCATGACCGCAAGATCACGAACGCGCCGGGCCTGGAGGACCGTCTTGACGTGGGAACGGATTACCGCGGCCTGGTCGATGTCCTGCAACGCGCCTCGACCCTGGAGTGCCGTTGCCGCAGCCCCACCGATCAACACCAGCGGCGACTGGGCAAGGAGCGCGTTCTGCAAGGCGGTCAACGTGTTGGTGACACCCGGGCCGGCCGTCACGACCGCGACTCCCGAAATGCCGGTGAGTCTCGACGTCGCGTCTGCCGCAAACACTGCGTTGGCTTCGTCTCGTACGTCGATCACCGACAGGCCGCGTACAGCGGCGCCGCTCAGGATCGGTGCAATGTGGCCGCCGGTCAGTGTGAAGATGGTTTCCACACCTCGCCTGATCAGCACTTCAACAATGCGATCACCGCCGTGCATCATGGCTCCAGTACGTGATGATCGAGTACGAAACATGAGAAAGCGCCGTGTGCGACCTCAGTGCCGTTGCGAACCACCGTCACGGCGACGTTCTGGCGACGGCCGTCGCTGGTCGTCACCGTGGCCGTCGCAGTGAGTTCGTCACCCACCTCGACCGGTGCGGTGAAGCGAACCTCGGAGCCGCCTAGCACTACGTTCGGGTCGTTCACGGCGAGCATCGCAGCGTAGTCGGCCAACCCAAACACGAAACCTCCGTGTACCAGGCCACGATCATCCGCCGCCATGTCGGGAGTCGTGGTGAGGTGAACCTCCGCCGTGCCAGGCTCGATGAGCGTCGGCGTGCCACACAGGCGGTGGTCGATTGCGAGGTGCGTGGTGGGGTCGTCCATGTGCTTGATCAGGGTAGTGGTCGCGGTTCTCCTCCCTTTGCGACGCCGGAGGGTCGCGATTCCCACCAGACGGTCCCTGAGAAGAACGCCCTCTACCCCCCAACGTCGCTTCGCTGGGGGAACAGATGGGCTGGCAGTCCCCAAGTCCCCGGTCATCGCCCTGCGCCCTCCCAGGCAGACTGATGGGCGCTGGTGTGGCCTCCTTCTGAACACCGGCACTACCCTGCGTCCGATTTGAACCTCCAACGCTTCCTCATCACCGAGACGGGCACCCGGCTCGCCATCCGACTCAGCCGGCTCATTCCACGCCCCATCACTCACCGTCTGCTCCGCATCATCACGTTCTTCGTCGCGCGACGCGACACCCCACTGACTCGGGCGATCCAATCCAACATGAGCGTCGTCCTCGATACCACACCCGAGGATCCGACCATCGACCGGCTCATCCACGAAGTGCTGTTCTGTTCGGCTTCCGGAACCTACGACTTCTTCCATGCCCTCGGCAGCAGCCCCGAACAGAACAGCAGCCTCGTCGACATGCCCCAGGCGATCTGGGACGCACTCGACCCGGCGTCCAGGCCCGGAAGGGGACTGCTGGTCGTAGGCCCACACGTCGGCGTCCTGGACATGGGCGGCATCGGGTTCGCCGCGTCGCACCACGCCGACTCGCACGAAGTGCAGGTCCTCTCCTACGCGCTGCCACCATCCGGCTACCAGCTGGTCAACGACCTGCGCTCTACAGAGGGTCTCATCCTCACCCCGTCGTCCGGTGACGCCATGCGCCAAGCCGCCGAACGGCTCCACAACGGCGGCATCGTCTTCACGTCCCTCGACCGTCCCCCGCCACGCGGCAAACGGGCACAAACCACCGACTTCTTCGGCAAGCCGGCCCGCCTGTGGGACGGGTTCGCGCGCCTCGCCACCGCAAACGACGCCCTCCTGTTGATCGTCTGGGTGGAACAGACCACCTCCGGCCGGTACCGTCTCCATGTCGTACGACAGTTAGACCCCAAGGAGCTCGACGGCAACGATCCCGCAGCCGCCCTCTGGCGGGCAACACTCGACGAAGTGGAAACCATCATCCGGGCACATCCGGAGCAGTGGCTCATGTTCTTCCCCGTATGGCCGGAGACCGTCGAATGACAGAACCCCACGAACGACTCAACAACATTCTCCTCGGCCGGTTCGAACGGCCGGCGCTCCAGTGGTTCGCCAGGCGTCTTCCCAGTCGCATGACCCCCGACACGCTCACGTTCATCGGTATCGCGGGGTCCGTCATGACCTTCGCCGGCTACTGGGCGAGCAATCTGTCGCCATGGTTCCTGTGGCTCGCGAGTTTCGGGCTGGTAGCCAACTGGTTCGGGGATTCCCTCGACGGAACGATTGCGAGATACCGGCACGTCGAACGCCCTCGCTATGGGTACTTCGTCGATCACGCAGTCGACGGGATCAGCGAAACGCTAGTCGCGCTCGGCCTCGGCCTCTCCCCCTTCGTCTCATTCAGCGTGGCGGCCGTCGCCCTCGTCGGCTACCTCCTCATGTCCGTCTATGTCTATCTGACCACCTACGTGCGGGGAGTCTTCCAACTGTCCTACGGTCGGATCGGCCCCACCGAGGTGCGAGTCGTCATCATCCTGTTCAACACAGTGTTGTTCTTCGCCGGAATCCGCTCGATCTCGACGCCGGTTGGTACCGTCCTCGTGTACGACGTGGCCATTGGGGCACTCGCCGCCGCCTTGATCACCGTCTTCTTGGTGTCGGTGATCAGAGAAGCGCGTGGCCTCGCGGCCGAAGAAAGAGGAGGCGACTGATCATGCTCGCGATCGAGAAGGTGGACGTCGCTGACAAAGCCCAGGTCAAGCGGTTCATCGATATCCCCTACCGCTTGTATGAGAGCAATCAGCAGTGGGTGCCTCCGCTGAAGATAGACATCGCGACGATGCTCAACCCGAAGAAGCATCCTTTTTATGAGCACTCGTTCGCCGAGTTCTACATCGCTGTACGTGACGGACGCGACGTCGGTCGTATCGGCGCTCTCGAGAACACACGTTTCAACGACGCTCACGACACAAAGGAAGCTGAGTTCTACTTCTTCGACGTTGAAGATGACTCGGAAGCGGCAGCCGCCCTGTTCGACGCGGCTTTCGCATGGGCATCCGGACGTGGGCTGAACGCAGTCATCGGACCCAAGGGGCTGAGTCCCTTCGATCCGTATGGATTCCTCCAACGCGGTTTCGAGCACCGCCAGACGATGACGATGCTCGCCTACAACTTCCCCTACTACAACCGTCTCGCCGAAGAGAGCGGATTCACCAAGGAAGTGGATTTCATCTCCCACGTCATCGACTCGTCGACGTTCGCTCTCGATCCACGAATCCTCAAGATCGCCGAACGCTCAGCGACCAGATCGGGCCTCCGAGTCCACCAGTTCAACTCCCGATGGGGGATCTACCGATGGGCCGAGAGGATTGCCCACACCTACAACAACTCTTTTGTCGACAACTGGGAGTACGTACCCCTCACCGACGCAGAGGTCAAGTTCGTCGTCAAGCAGATTCTCCCGGTCGCAAGGCCGGACCTTCTGAAGCTGATCGTCACGGAAGAGGACGAGCCTGTCGGGTTCGTCCTCACGTTTCCCGACGTCTCCGGGTCGCTCCAGCGTATGGGCGGACATCTGCTCTCTTGGGGGACGCTCGGATTGCTCCGGGAGCTTCACAACAGCCCATGGGTCGTCGGGAACGGCATCGGCATCCTCCCCGAGTATCAGCGGCGCGGAGGGAACGCCCTCCTGTACCGGGAACTCGCCGAGGTGTTCCGGCGAGCAGGCTTCGATCGGTACGAACTCATCCAGATCGCTGAGACGGCCGTGAAGATGCGCAGTGACCTGATCGGCTTCGGCGGCATCCCCCATAAGAACCACCGGGTGTACAGAAAGACGCTGTGAGGTAGCTCCACAGCGTCTTTGGTTCTGAGTTTTCGGTTCTCGGTTGTCGGTGAGAGTCTCACCCTGAGGTCCCGCGTCGTCTCCGGTCGCGTTCTTACCGAGAACTCACAACCGACAACCGCTCGAGCGCAGCTCGCCTAGAGCTTGTCCCCCTTGCCGATCACGACCACACCATTCGTCGATATGGTGAACCGGGCGGTGTCCGCCTCCCTGTCGACGCCTATCTGGAACCCCTCTGGGATCTGGACGTTCTTGTCGATGATCGCCTTCCGGATGATCGCTCCCCGACCCACATTCACGCCTTCGAAGAGGACCGACGATTCGACCGACGCGTATGAGTGGATGCGTACCCGCGGAGAAACAACCGACTGTCGGACGGCAGCACCGGAGATGATCGTGCCGTTCGCGACCAGCGAGTTGGCGGCATATCCTCGCCGATCGTGCACGTCATGCACGAACTTGGCCGGCGGCAGCGGGAAGTCCCATGTGAAGATCGGCCACTCCTCGTTGTACAGGTCGAACACAGGGTCGATCGCGACCAAATCCATGCTTGCGTCGTAGTAGGAGTCGAGGGTCCCCACATCCCGCCAATAGCTACGCTCCCGCTGTGTCTGGCCCGGCACCTCGTTCTTCGCGAAGTCGTACACGTACGCCATGCCGAGTTCTGCGAGGCGCGGGATGACGTTGCCACCGATGTCATGACGGGACCCGTCATCCTCGGAGTCACCCCTCACGATGTCTATGAGCACACTCGTATCGAAGATGTAGTTCCCCATCGAAGCGAACGCCCTCGTAGGGTCATCGGGCATCGCCGGCGGCAACTCGGGCTTCTCGTGGAATTGGCGGATCCGCATATCCGCACCTGCGTCGATGATCCCAAAACCACTCGCTTCCTTGATCGGTACCGGAATACCCGCAACCGTCACCCCTGCTCCCGTCTCGATATGTTGCTCGAGCACCTGCCGAGGATCCATCCGGTAGATGTGGTCGGCTCCGAACACCAGGACGTGATCGGGTCGTTCGTCATCGATCAGGTTGAGGTTCTGGTAGATGGCATCCGCCGAACCGGCGAACCACTGCGGCCCGCGCCGCATCTGCGCCGGGACTGAGGCAACGTAGTTGCCCAACAGCGGAGACAACCTCCATGTCTGCGCGAGGTGCCTGTCCAGACTGTGGCTCTTGTACTGCGTCAGCACCACGACGCGCCGGAAGCCCGCGTTGACGAGATTCGAGAGCGCGAAATCGATGAGCCGGTACTGGCCCCCGAACGGGACGGCCGGCTTCGCACGGTCGCGAGTCAATGGGAACAGACGGCTTCCCTGGCCACCGGCGAGAACCATGGCGAGCACCCGATCGCTCATATCCTTACGCTAGCTGCTTCGTACTGCGATACTGCGACCGACGCGCGGAGGATCCAACCGAATTGAATCCTTGTCGGTCACCACAATTAGTGGTAGGTTGACCACGTTGGGTGCCGCGGGCTGGAATGGGGCACCAGGTTACCCCCTGGGTTGCAACAGGTGAAGGGTCACATGAGAGCTACCCATCGACGGCGAGAAGACGGCGCGACGCTTGTTGAGTTCGCGCTCGTCATGCCGCTCCTGTTGCTCCTGTTCATCGGCATCATGGAGTTCGGAACGGCGTTCTATGACTTCTTGACCGTCGAACAGGCCGCCCGTGAGGGCGTCCGCACTGGAGCGTTTCTCGGAACAACGCCCGACGCAGACTGCGAGATCGTGCGAGCGGTCGTTGACTTTCTGCCGGGGGGATTCCTGGATCGCATGGACGACATCCAGATCTACGAGGCCGACACCGATGGGAACCAGAACTCCTTCCTGACCAATGTCTGGCACTACAAGGGTGGCGACCCACTCGACTGCGACCACAACTGGCTCGTCGTCACCGAACCATGGCCTTCGACGTCGAGACAGACGGTCTCCGGATCGCTACCACTCGACATCATCGGCGTCCGGTTGCGGATGACCCATACGTGGATCACCGGGTTTCCACCCTTCAAGGGCAGCTACGAGATCGACGAGAGCAGCATCGTTCGCATGGAACCCGAGGTATTCGGATGAGGCGCCACTCTGATGAAGGCGCGGTGCTCGTGTGGGTGGCGGGGTCGATCGTCGCGCTCATGCTGTTCGCCGCACTCGCCGTCGATCTCGGCTGGTTCTACCTCAACTCGTCGAGACTCCAGAACGCAGCGGACGCCGCCGCTCTCGCGGGCGTCGTGGACCTCCCAGGATTCCTCACACAGGCACAGAGCGACGCCGACGACGCCGCCGCGGCTAACGGGTTCCCCGGCAGCGTCACTTCGCTCGTTCCCCTCGCCGACAACAGCCTCGAAGTGACCCTCCAAACGACCGTGCCGACGTTCTTCCTCAGGGTCGCCGGCTTCATCAACATGACCATCTCGCGGACCTCCACCGCCGAGTACATCAAACCCGTTCCCCTCGGCAGTCCCGACAACTGTTTCGGGGAACACCCGGGCAGCCCGGGGGGAATGACCTGCACGGGTGGAGACCCCAACCTCTGGGCGGCGATCTCCGGTCCCCAGACGAACAAGTACAACGGCGACGCGTTCGCGACGCGGTACTGGGACGATCCCTGGCAGGGGACCCACTTCACCAACTCCCAGTATCGACCCCAGGGCTACTACTACGGAATCGAGGTCGCCTCCGGATCGTCTGGCCTGAACGTCTATGTCTATGACGCAGGCTTCTACGACCGCGGGAGCTTCAACACCCAGACCGGCGACCTCGGCCAGGACGACGGTGGTGGAGCGGACACGCACTACCAGCTCTACTCGCCGGACATCACACCGCTCGATCCCACCGACAATCCGGCCATCGGCGGGTGCCGGTTCGACATACCGAGCGGCGCCTACAGCTACACCTACCGAAATCGGTGGGCGCAACTCTGCAACCTCACAGGGACCGTCACACCCGGGATCTACGTGCTACGAGTCTGGACAGACGGAAACTACGGCGGCACCAACCAGTACTCACTCGCCGCCTCCGTCGGCTCCGGGACCAACCCGAGGGTCTTCGGCATCAACGACATCTCCATCTTCACGAATCAACCTGGAGCCACAGGCAAACTAGACCTCGCGGAGGTCGTCCAGACCCACGCAGGCAAGATCCTCGAGCTGCACTTCTACGATCCCGGAGAGGACAATGGCAACGCGTACATGACCGTCAAGATGCCCGACGGAAGCACCGCAGACTGCTCCTGGTTCTCGGAGGACGAAAACGGCAACGACACCACCCCCTCCGGAAAAGGTGGATACGGTCCCTGCCGCATCCAGACCTCGAACGGGAATCCACTCTTCAACGGCCAGTGGATCACCGCGAGCGTTCAGATCCCCACCCACTACACCTGCTCATCCAACTGCTGGTGGTACATGAGCATCGCTCTCAACCAGCCACACGACCGCACGACCTGGACGGCCCGGGTCATCGGCAACCCCGTCCGATTGGTGCCCAACCCATGATTCGTCGGGAGCGAGGTGCCGCGACCATCGAGGCTGCACTGGTCCTGTCCCTAATCCTGCTGCTCGCTCTCGGAAGCGTCGAGTGGGGTCTGGCCTTCCGGGACTGGCTCGGTGCCGCCGCAGGCACCAGAGAGGGCGCACGAGTCGGCGCAGCGGCCGGAAACGAAGCTGGAGCGGATTGTGTGATCCTCGAAGCGACGGCAGGGGCCATTCGGGACATCCATGGCGCGGTCACACAGGTATGGATCTACAAGTCGGACTCGTCCGGATCGGTCGGAATCGCGCAGAAGTACCGACCGTTCGTGAGCGGGGACGATGGTGCATTCCTTCGCTGTGGGACCTGGTTCATCCTGGACAATCACTGGCCCGATTCCATGCGAGACAACCACGGGGCGACGCGAGACTGGTTGGGTGTCAAGGTGGTCTTCGACCACGACTGGTTGACCAACTACGCGTTCTTCTCGGGATCAGTTTGCGATCGCGGCATGGCCGTCGGGCACGACTGTTGGTCGACGGACACCGTCATGCACATCGAGCCCGACCCCACGCCCTAGCCGACGTCGCCCCTACCATTGTCGGCCGATGAGATACACACTCGTCTTCGGTCTGTTGATTTCGCTGCTGGTTGCCGGATGCGCACCATCTACCACCGCCTCCTCGGATCCGCTGCCCACCATCAACCCCGATGACTTCACGACCCTCCTCAACACGTCAGACGTTCCAGTGGTCGTCAACATCTGGGCATCGTGGTGCGGCCCATGTCGATCCGAAGCTCCGTTGCTGCGCGAGGCCGCAGAGACCTACGGGTCACAGATCCGCTTCATCGGTGTCGATGTCAACGACACCCAGAACGGTGCCGCGGCGTTCATCGCCCAGTACGGGCTCCGCCTCGAGCAGTACTTCGATCCCCGTTCGTCGATCTCGACGGCGCTGCGCTCCACTGGCGTCCCCCACACCCTCTTCTTCGCCCCCGGCGGAGAGCTGCGCTTCGCCCAACACGGGATTATCGACGAACGCACGCTCGCCGTCCAGATCGACGATCTCCTGAGGTAGGCGGTGGAGTTCACCCTTCTCGCAGCCGCGCTCCTCGGTATCGCGATGGCGCTCGCAGTGCTGCGGCTCGAACGCGTGCGCGGCGTCACGGACCGCAGGGACCTCCTGGATCTGGTGATCGGCGCCGCCGTGGTTGGACTAGCGGCCGGCAGAGTGGCCGCGATGATCCTGCAAGGCACGAACCCACTCACACACCCACTGGATCTGTTCTTCATACGTGGAGGAGTCGACGCGGGGTTCGCGTCACTCGGGTCACTCGTCTTCCTCGCCTGGATGACCCGACACGACTTCTGGCCGACGCTCGACCTGATCGCCCCCGCTGCGCTGTCCGGTCTCGCCGGGTGGCACGCCGGGTGCGTCTTCAGGGCTTCCTGCGCCGGCACCGTGTCCACACTGCCGTGGGCGTTCCATGACGGTACCGTCGCACGGCATCCGGTGGAGTTGTACGCCGCCCTCCTGCTGCTCGGCGGGGCGGCCGTGCTGGTGATCTGGGGACGGAGACTGCCCCTGGGGGTGATGGCTTCATTGGCACTCACGATCGCCGCAGTAGTCCGCCTGGCGACCGAACCGTTGCGGCTGGGTCTCGGTTCGAGTCCTCTGCCCTGGTACGGGGTGGGAGCGGTGGTCGGAACGGTTGGTGTCATGATTCGCGTCATCTCGGCTCGTTCCCGTAACATCACGGACTCGTGACCACTCCACTCGTCGATTTGGCCGATGTAGGTGTGCGGTTCGGTCGGCTGACCGTGCTGCACGGCATCAACCTGCACGTCGATCCCAACGAGGGCGTCGGCATCGTCGGGCCGAACGGCTCTGGCAAGTCGACGCTCCTTCGGGTGCTCGCCACGCTCCTCAAGCCCACGTACGGCACCGGCTCCGTCCTCGGTGTCTCTTTTGCGGCGGAACCCGCGGCAACGACTCGACGGAGGATCGCGTTGATCGGGCACCACCCAGCCCTCTACGGAGAGCTCACCTTGAAGGAGAACCTCGAGTTCGTGGCGCGCCTCGCCGGCAGCCCCAGCGGCGCCGTCCGTTCATCGCTCGAGATGGTCGGGTTGGGTGGCGCCATGGACCGCAGGGCCGACCACTCATCCCACGGCATGCAACGACGAGTGGAGTTCGCCAGGGTCCTCATGACCGAACCCGATCTTCTCCTCCTGGACGAGGCCCATGCCGGCCTCGACAAGATGGCGGCGGCGCTGGTCGAGGCAACGGTGCACGACGTCAAGCGGCGAGGTGGCGCAGTCGTGCTCGTGTCCCACGAGCCCGACCGGATGCTGCCACTGGTCGAACGCACCTACGAGTTGGTAGGGGGCACGGCGATCGAGGGCGTCGCATGAGTGCCCGAGAGTTCTGGCGCCAGACGTTCGAGATCATGCGCAAGGATCTGAAGGTCGAAGGCCGGGCCGGAGAGGTGCTTTCCATCACGGTGCCGTTCGGAGCAGCCGCTCTACTCCTGCTGCCACTGGCGATCGGCACCGAGAAGGCGATGCTGAGCCAGATCGGTCCCGGAATGTTCTTCGCCGTCACGCTGCTATTCGGAATGCTGGTCGCGTTTCGGCAGTCGGCCACCGAGGGGCCCTCCCATCGCGAACTCCTGATACTGCTCGGGATCGACCCGGCGGCGACGTTCGTCGGTCGCACGATCGCAAGCGCCCTCCTGCTCCTTGTCTTCGAACTGGTCCTCGTCCCCCTCGACATCGTTCTCTACAACCCTGAGCCCATTCGCCAATGGGTCTGGCTGATTCTGATCTTGCTGCTCGTCGCGTTCGGGCTGGCTCTCGTCGGAACCCTCGCCGGTGCAGTCACAGCCGGCCTGCGGACACGATCGACGCTCGCGTCCTTGATCGTTGCCCCCCTGTCGGTGCCGCTTCTCATCGCGTCGACGCAGGTGATTGAAGCTCTTCGATTAGACCGCAGTATCCTGAACTGGATCGTGTTGCTTATGTCCATGAACCTCGGGCTGACCGTGGTAGGAGTACTCACCGCCCGCCCACTGGAGGAGACATCCCGTTGAAACGTTCGCTGCTCACCCTCTCGCTGCTCGCCGTCGCAGGTGTTGCTACCGGTCTGACGTTCGGCATCAACGCCCCACTCGACGAGTTTCAGGGGATCTTCCAGAAGATCATGTATGTGCACGTGCCGTCCGCGTGGCTGGCCTATTTGTCATTTGCCGTAGTGCTGGTGGCAGGCATCGGCTACCTCGTCACCAAGCGACACTCGTGGGACCGTGTCGCTGCGAGCTCCGCCGAGATGGGCGTGTTCTTCACCGGCGTCGCGTTGATCACGGGCATGCTGTGGGGACGACCCGTATGGGGCACGTTCTGGGATTGGGGTGACGCCAGACTGGTTCTCACCGCCCTCATGTTCATCGTGTACCTCGGGTACCTCGCTCTGCGACGCAGCATCTCCGACCCCGACATGAGAGCCCGACGCGCCGGAGTCCTCGGAATCGTTGCGTTCGTCCAGATTCCGCTCGTGCACTTCTCCGTGACATGGTTCCGCACGCTCCACCAGGCACCGACGATCCTCCGGCCGGAGACGTTCGAAGGGATGGGTACATCGACGATCGATCCGGCCATGTTGCGGGCGCTGATGATCAATCTCGGCGCTTTCACGCTCGTCTACCTGGCGTTCATGGTCGCTCGTGTGTGGATCGCGCAGATGACCGATGCGATCGAACAGCGTGAAGCGCAGGAGAATCTGGAGATCGCAGGCGCCGGCATAACCGCACCAAACCTGGAAGGGCGAGCCCATGCATGAATTCACGGGAGGCTGGGTAGTCTTCGCATACTCACTGGTGTACGGGTTCCTGATCCTCTACGCGACCAGCCTGCTCATAAGATTCCGATCGGTCTCGAAGCGGTACAAGAGGGGGAACTGATCATGGCGCACCGATGGTTCATCATCCCGGCGATCGTCATCATCCTGATCGCCGTCGGCTTTTTCGCGTTCGGGAATCTCAACGAGAATCTCGTCTACTACCTCACTCCGACCGAAGCGGTCAAACAACGAGCCGACTTCCCCGACGGCCGGCGGTTCAGGCTTGGCGGCCTGGTCGTCGCCGGCAGCATCCACACGACGGACTCAGGTGTCACATTCGAAGTGACCGATGGGGAAACGACCGTCGACGTCGACAATGAGGGCACCCCCCCGCAGCTCTTCAAGGACGGCGCCGGGGCGGTCGTCGAGGGTGCATGGGAGGGTGACCAGTTCGTCTCCGACGTGTTGATCGTCAAACACGACGAGAACTACAACGCCCAGGAGCCCCACGATTCGTTCGTCCCAGGAGACAATGGATCATGACGGCTGCCCTCGGCTTCCTCGCCGTCATCACCGCGTTCATCTCATCGGTCGTACTCGCCGTTCAGGGGTTCCGGAGACAAGCCGGCAGCGATGTCTCCCTGGCGGGTCCGGTCTACGGCCTGGTCGGCGGTGGAATCGTCGCGATGCTCGCACTCCAGGTCGGCCTCCTCACCAACGACTACTCCATCGCGTACATCGCCAACAACTCGACGACCTCCACCCCCCTGCTGTACAAGATCGCGAGCGCCTGGGCTGCCCTCGAAGGCAGCATCGTCCTGTGGGGACTGATCCTGGCGATCTTCACGGGAACCGTGTACTTCGCTTCGAAACGCCTCGGGACGCGGGATCCGCTTGGATCGGGCGCCCTGGGAGTGATGGGTATCGTCGCCGCCTTCTTCTTTGGACTGATGCTCACGGTGTCCGACCCGTTCGCCGTGTGTACCGTCGCAAACCAGGTCGGGTGCGCCGCGTCCAGTGTGTTCCCTTGGGCGCACGCCCAAGCGGCTCTCGAGGGCTTCGGGCCAAACCCTCTGCTCCAGAACCACCCTCTGATGGCCATCCACCCGCCAATGCTGTACGTCGGCTACGTCGGTTTGAGCGTTCCATACGCGTTTGCCATGTCGGCGCTAATCACCGGCCCTGGCGGGACCAACTGGCTTCGGAGGACGCGGTCGTGGACGCTCGTGGCCTGGATCTTCCTCACCGTCGGCATCGTGCTCGGTGGGCTCTGGTCCTACGACGTGCTCGGCTGGGGCGGCTACTGGGCGTGGGACGCCGTCGAGAACGCGTCGTTCATGCCCTGGCTCCTTGCCACGGCGTTTCTCCACTCTGCCGCGGTGCAGCTGCGACGTGGCATGCTCCAGAGCTGGAACTTCGTGCTGGTGATCTCGACGTTCGCCTTGACGATTCTCGGTACGTTCATTACGAGGTCGGGGATCGTCAATTCGGTTCACGCATTCACCCAGTCGGCGATCGGGCCGATACTCCTCTGGTTCTTGGCGGTTGTCCTGGTGTTCTCGTTCGGGCTCTTCGTGATCCGAGCCAAGTCGGTCGGCTCTGCACCGCGATTGGACTCGCTGGCGAGCAGGGAAGGCGCCATCCTCGCAAACAACCTGCTCTTCAGCGTGTTCGCGTTCGTCGTCCTGACCGGCACGATGTATCCGTTCGTCCTCGACGCACTCACCGGCTCGCAGGTGGGGGTCGGACCTCCGTTCTTCAACAAGCTCGCGACCCCGATCGGGCTCATCCTGCTGCTGACGATGGCGATCGGCTCGATTACCCCGTGGAGGACAGCCAAGGGCTCGGTCGTATGGGCACGGATCCGCAACCCGCTCCGCCTCGCTCTCGCCATCTCGGCCATCGCCGTCCTGCTCGGCAGGCGCAGCTTGACCGTGGTGGCCGCGATCCTGCTCGGCTCGTTCGTCGTTGCGGTCTCCGCGAGGGCGCTCTGGGACGCCGTCAATCGACGTCACGTGAAGACAAGTGAGGGGTATGCGGGGGCGGCACTCCACACCATGCGATCAGACCCCGGCTACTGGGGCGGTCAGATCGCCCACATCGGCGTCGCTGTGCTCGCCGTCGGCCTCGCGTTCAGTGGCAGCCTCGTCGTGAAGACGCACGTCGAACTCTCACCCGGTGACACGGTGCAGTTCGTGGGCTACGACATCACGTACGTGAACGAGTTCAGCCGAGTCGAAACGAATCGTTTCGTCTCTGGAGCACTGATGGAAGTATCCAAAGACGGCAAGGTCGTCGTGGATCTTCAGCCCCGTTTGAACTCCTACTCCAACGGACGCAACTCGGTCGGAACACCTGATGTCTACTCCACGCTCAAAGGCGACCTCTACCTGTCGCTGCGTAGCTCAGTCGACGTGCCTCCGATCGCGATGGACGTGTTCTGGTTCCCGGACATCTGGCTCGTGTGGCTCGGTGGACTCCTCGCCGGTGCCGGAGGGCTCTGGGCGTGGCTCGCGCGCAAACCCGCGAGGGCCACGGTCGGAGCTTCGGCATGACCGAAACCCGAACCGGGCCGAGACTCGGCACCTGGCTCGGGGTCGCGGCGATCGTTCTCATTGCCATCGCCATGGTTGTGGTGTTCAGTCGCGGGTTCGGCAAAGACCCAAGCCTCATCAAGTCTCCACTGATCGGCAAACCGATGCCAAGCGACACGCTGGCCTATCTCGACAGTGGCGGGACCCTCAACCTGGCCGCCAACGATGGCAACGTCATGGTGATCAACTTCTTCGCGTCATGGTGTTTCCCGTGCCGGCAGGAGCACTCGGTGATCACTGCTGCGGCGGCAGAGTATGCGGGAGCACCGGTGGAGTTCGTGGGCATCGTGTATCAGGACGAGCCGGACGCGGCAATGGGCTTCCTCGACGCATACGGCCGGGCGGAAGGCATGCAGTATGTCGTGGACCCCGAGTCTCGCGTCGCCATCGATTTCGGCGTCTTCGGTGTCCCCGAAACGTACTTCGTCGCCCCCGACGGGACGATCATGGCGAAGAAGGTCGGACCGATCTCTTCAGTCGAGATGAGCAACACGATCAACACGATCCTCGCAGGTGGAACCCCTGGCGATCTCAACGAAGGGCAGACTCAGTCCGGCTGATCAGAGCCTGTTCTCCGTGAGCAGCCGATGGTCGGCGAGTACCTCTTCGGTGGGTCCGTCGGCGACGATCGTTCCGCGATTCATGATCATCACCCGCCGGCACAACGCGCGTGCATAGGAGAGGTCGTGGGTCACCAGCAGCGTCGTAATGTCGAGTGTGTCGAGCATCCTCGCCAGTTCCCTCCGCCCGGCAGGGTCGAGGTTCGATGACGGCTCGTCGAGAACCAGAATCTCGGGCTCCATCGCCAACACGGTGGCGACGGCGACCCGCCTCCGCTCCCCGAGACTCAAGTGGTGTGGCGCCCTGTCGATGGCATCCCCCATCCCGACCGCGTCGAGCGCCTCACGGACTCTCCGATCGAGATCTTCTCCCTGCACACCGAAGTTGGCAGGGCCGAATGCCACGTCCCTGCGCACGGTTGGCATGAACAGCTGGTCGTCGGGATCCTGGAACACGAGGCCGACTCTTCGACGAATCTCCCGGAGATTGTCGTCGTTGACCTCGAGTCCGGCGACGCGAACGGTGCCGGCCGACGGTCGAAGGATGCCGTTGAGGTGGAGCACGAGCGTTGTCTTGCCGGCTCCGTTCGCTCCGAGGAGCGCGACCCGTTCGCCAGGGTGAATGTGGAAGTCGGCACCGTAGAGTGCTCTCCGACCGTCGGGGTAGGAGTAGGTGAGCTCACGTACCTCGAGTGCGGGAGTACTCACCGTATCACCCACGCCACGATCGTCGACAGCCAAGCAAACGCCGGAACCCCCATGCCGACGATCCACTGTCGTTTCGACGTCGTCGCTCGCTCGAAGACGGGCATGGCACCCGTGTAGCCCCGGGAGAGCATCGCTCGGTGCACTCGCTCCCCCCGCTCGTAGGAGCGAACGAAGAGGGACCCCGCCGAGGTTGCGATCGGTCCTGCCTGCCCGATCCACGAAGGGTCGTACCCCCTCGCCGTCATCGCGACCCGCATGCGTCGCAGCTCGCCGGTGATCACATCGATGTAGCGGACCATGAATCCTGCGATGGCGGTGATCAGCTTGGGGAGCCGAAGTCGCTCGAGTCCTTCGAGGATGTCGGGCACCTCGGTCGTGGCCGCCATCAGCACCGAAGCACCGAGTCCGAGCGTCCCCTTGACGAGGATCGTCCATGCTCCCCAAAGCCCCGCGACCGAGAGCAGCACACCGAGCACAGGCGTCCTCTCCCCCGTTCCTATGAACGGCATGAGCACTGCGAAGAGCACGAACGGGATCTCGAAGACGAGCCGGCGGGCAACGAATCCAAGGGGTATGCGTGCCAACAACATGGCCCCGATCAGAAGCGCTCCATCGACACCGAACGCCCAGAACGTCTCGCGAGGGGTCGCAACGACCGCGCCCACGAACAGCACCAGCGCGACGATCTTCACCTGCGAGGGAAGGTCGTGGAGAACACTGTGCTCGTGGCGGTAGAGAGCGTGAGTGTGGAATCCACTCAACGGGGGGTCTTCACACGCTTGCTCAGGCGAATGACGCCATACGCGATTCCGAACGTGACTGCGACACCGAGCACACCCGCGACGGCGGTTGCGATGGCGCCATCACCGCCGAACCCGTAGCCGGCGAAGGGTGACTGCCCGTCGATCGGGCTGGTCTGTGCCGTGTCTATGAAGCCCTTGTCCTCGGCGACCCGCTCGAGACCGTCGGGATTGGAGTTCGCGAACGGACTCAGGAAGGCGGCCACGACCAGTGCTGCTCCGACCCCTGCTAGGACGAACCGCCCTATCCGGCGGGGCTGTGCACCGCTCGTGTCCAAGAGATCACTCGCTCCGACCACGATGTCCGGCCTCGCGGCAAGGACCGTCGCGACGATGACGCCTGTGATGAGCCCCTCACCGATTCCGATCAGTGCGTGCACACCTCCCATTGCGATCAGCACGGTCGAGACTGGAGCACCGCCCGTGCCGCCGATCGCGTACTCGGCGACAAAACCCAACGCTGCGATCTCGACCGAGATCCCCGCGGCGATCCCCGCAGCGACTGCTGCCGCCCTTCGGGTTCGAGGGAGGAAGGCACGGAGCCCCTTGTAGATCAGCCAGGCCGACCACGGAGCGATGATCGCCATGTTGATGATGTTCAAGCCGAGCGCCGAAACGCCCCCGTCGGCGAAGATCAACGCCTGCACACCCACCACGACGGCCATGACGACGGACGCCAACCACGGCCCGAGCAACACCGCGGCTAAGCCTCCACCGATCAGGTGCCCGGAAGTGCCGACGGCGACCGGGAAGTTGATCATCTGTGCGGCAAAGATGAATGCCGCTGCAAGCCCGGCGAGAGGGATGTGGCGGTCGGCGAGCCTCTTGCCTGCCTGCCGAAGTCCCGCACCGATGCCGCCGGCGGCTGCGACGGCCGCCCCCAGCGACGTCGACCCATTGATGAAGCCATCCGGGATGTGCACCGTGCTCTCCTTATTGCACACGACTTGCAGTAAGAAGTATAGAGGTGACTCACTCCGTTCGCCGTCTCAGTTTTCAGTCTTCAGTTTTCACTCATCAGTCTTCAGTCTTCAGTCAGAACGCGACATGAACGCGTGCCTCCACCGCTGGGCGGCCACTCTTGCCGAGAACCGAAAACCGAGAACTGCGTTGGTGAGAACGGCCTTCTTCGTCCTCGGCCTTCGGCCGAGTCTCCACCAACACTCGCTTCGAGGGGTGGAAACAGAGCTCGCTCTGCTTGCCTAGGAGTCGATCAGCGCGTCCAGGCTCGCTTTGATTTCGTCAGCTCCTCTTGCCCCCGCCCACCGTTCGACTTCCTGACCCGACGAGGAGACCAGCACCGTCCACGGCTGGCCGGAGATTCCGTAGATCCCACGGACCAACTCTTCCGCATCGAGCCCCCAGCGGATCGCTCCCGACGGCATGAGGCGTGCGGCGCCGGCCGCGGTCTTGTCGAATGTCGAAGCGTAGGCGACCCCGATGAAGTCGATCTCGTTTTCGTACTCGGAAGCTAGGTTGTCGACAACGGGCAACTCCCGTTGACAGATCGGTCACCACTCGGCCCAGAACACCATGTAGACGGGACGGGTCTCACTGCTCAGTGTGAAGTCGGTTCCGTCCGAAAGGGTCAGGGTGAAATCGGGTGCCGGTTTGCCTGGTGATGCGGTCGATGTCGAGGTCGATGCTGTCGCCGAGTTGGAGGTCGATGTCGTTGACGGTGGTGTCGTCGTGGCTGATGTCGAGGTCGTCTCGATCGTCGATGCTGCGCCGCACGACACCAACAGGACTGCACCGACCGCTGCCACGAGGATTCGCTTCATCATTCCGACAGTGTATGGCAGCTCAGGGTTTGCGCCCACAGGCGCTGCAGACGCCGACGAGCGCGAAGTGTGCCCCCTGTATTTCGGCAAACCCGTGGGCCGCGGCTAGCTCACCAAACACTGCGGACACCTGGTCGAGGGGGATGTCAACGGTCCTGCCGCACTCCTCGCACACGAGGTGCTGGTGGTCCCGCCCGCCTGTGAGGTGGACAATCGCAGGTCCGTGGCCGAGGTGGACATGATGGAGGACATCGAGACGCTCGAGCACGTCGAGCGTCCGATACACGGTCGACTGGTCGATGCAAACACCCGACGCGGCTTCGGCCCGTTCGCGCAGTTCTCCAGCATCGAGGTGCTCTCCGACGTTGGCAGCGAGCGCCTCGCAGATCGCACGTCGTGCCGCGGTGACTCGAAGCCCCTCGGAGTGAAGGTCGGCGATGAGCGCGTCGACGTCGATCACGGTGCTCGGAACGATGGCATGCCTGTGATCGCGTTGCCGAGAATCAGGGTCTGAATCTCGTTGCTGCCCTCATAGGTGTAGACGGACTCCAGGTTGTTCATGTGGCGAATGACCGGATACTCGAGCGTGATGCCGTTGGCCCCGAGCACACCACGGGCAATGCGCGCCACCTCGAGCGCGTTCCGAACATTGTCGAGCTTCCCGAGGCTCACCTGCTCGTGAGTGAGTGCACCATCATCCTTGAGTCTGCCAAGGTGCAGGGCGAGTAACGTGCCTCGATTCACCGCGACCATCATCTCGACCAGCTTGCGCTGGGTGAGTTGAAACGAAGCAAGCGGCGTCCCAAACTGCTTCCTCTCCATCGAGTAGTCGAGCGCTACTTCGTAGCAGGCCCGTGCGGCACCCATCGCTCCGAACAGGATTCCGAATCGGGCCTCGGTGAGGCACGACAGCGGACCCCGCAGACCGAGGACACCCGGTAGCACGGCGTCGGCCGGGAGCCGAACGTCGGTGAGTACAAGTTCGGACGTTACCGACGCCCGAAGCGACAGTTTCTTGTGGATGTCGTTCGTTCGGAATCCGGGTGTGTCGGTCGGCACGATGAACCCGCGCACACCCTCATCGGTCGTTGCCCACACGATCGCAACATCGGCAATGCCGCCGTTGGTGATCCACATCTTCGTGCCATTGAGCACCCAGTCGGCACCATCTGTTCGGGCACGGGTCCGCATTTCCCCAGGGTCGCTTCCGGCGTCCGCTTCAGTGAGCCCGAAGCACCCGATCGTCTCTCCGGCGGCCATGGGAGGGAGCCACCGCTGTTTCTGTTCTTCGCTGCCGTACTTCCAGATGGGGAACATGGCCAGGGACCCCTGCACCGAGACGAAGGAGCGTACGCCTGAGTCGCCGGCCTCCAGCTCCAGACAGGTGAGCCCATAGTTCACGGCCGATGTGCCGGCACAGTCATACCCCTCGAGGTGCATGCCGAGCATCCCGAGAGCGCCCATCTCTTTCGCCAGCTCCTTTGGGAAGGTACCCGCCTCGAACCAGTCGGCCACCTCCGGGAGTACCCGGTCTTTCACGAATTGGCGGACCGTGTCCCGCACCAACCGCTCCTCGTCGGAGAGGAGCGAGTCGATCGCCAGGAAGTCACGTGGGTTGGGGGCGCTACGCATTGCCATCTCCTCGGGAACCTGCAAAGGGAAAGGCTACAGCGAATCTTTGATCACGCCGTGCGGCGCAGCATGGAGCGGCGCTGCTTCTCGGTCGTGCCGCCCCACACACCGAAGCGCTCCCTGGTATCGAGGGCCCAGGAGAGACACTCGTCCCTCACGGGACAAGCACGGCACACCGCAACGGCCTCGAGTGCATCGTCCTCGTTGAGCGGAAAGAAGATGGAGGGATCCATGCCCCTGCAAGCGGCTTCTGCCTCCCAGCGGCGCTCTTCATCGATGATGTAGTGCATATCACCCCGTACAACACCTCCCCGGTGAGCCTCATTCCGACCGGTGACGTGGCCCGACCCTCTTCGGATTCACTACACTGGTTGTCCCGCGGCCGGCAAGGAGACCGAGTGCACACGACCCTGTATTTCGCCTACACCGCTCTCCTCTCGCCCGAGCGGATGGTGGAGGTCGTTCCGGAGGCGAGATTCAGATTCGTGGCACATCTTCCGGAAACCCGACTGATATTCCCCTACGAGAACGGGACATGGGATGGCGGACTCCCTTCGGTCCGACCGGAGCCGGGCAACACTGTGTGGGGCGCAGTCTTCGAGATCCCCGATGCGGCGCTGTCGTTGCTGGATCAGGCAGAGGAGACGGAGGGACGACGCCGGACCGATACGTTCAAAGCGGTGGATCGTGAAGGGCACCGGCATCAAGTGGTCACGCACGTGCACGGTGGCGCACCGAACGGTGAGTATGTGCCCTGTCGCGACTACATGCGCATGGTCGTGGACGGCGGCCGTCACTGGAAGCTCCCGACGGGATGGGTTGCCGGCCTCGAGGAGTACGTCGAGGCGCCCCTGTTCTAGGAGCGCCGGTTGTGTACGCTTCCTTCGTGAGTTCGCCGGACGGCCGCGGGTCTTCGACCTGAGGAAAGTCCGGACTCCATAGGGCAGGGTGCTGGATAACGTCCAGGCGGAGCGATCCGACGGAAAGTGCCACAGAGAACAGACCGCCGATGGCCTTCGGGCACAGGCAAGGGTGCAACGGTGGTGTAAGAGACCACCAGCGTCCCGGGTGACCGGGACGGCTCGACAAACCCCACCCGGAGCAAGGCCAAGCAGGGGCATGGGTGACCCGCCCGCTACGTCCCAGGTAGGCCGCGCGAGGCCGGCGGCAACGCCGGTCCCAGAGAGATGGCCGTCCCCGAGGTGACTCGGGACAGAATCCGGCTTACAGGCGAACTCACACCTTTTGTTCTTGTCAACCTCAGCCCCAGTGAGCGGGGCCAGGATTGACAAGAAGGGGAGCAATCGTCAGGTCACCAT
>Ga0307426_1000749_pt1 | contig 22015 bp, 15 predicted proteins | sample SalMarWE160340MG_FD_202165 | JGI IMG/M metagenome (GOLD analysis project Ga0307426, IMG submission 202165) | Salt marsh sediment microbial communities from the Plum Island Ecosystem LTER, Massachusetts, United States - WE1603-40 | ecosystem: Environmental > Aquatic > Marine > Intertidal zone >...
CGGTGGTCTATCCGGGCAAACGGCTTTAAGTGTTCCGGTAAGTCGCGCTGCCGATACTTATCAGGTTTGCCTTCCGAAGCGAGTTCTTTTATGGCGGCTTCCACCTCTGCCGGCAAAGCGAGTTTGGTGACAATGCCGAGGGCCTGCGCGTCCCGGGCGGATATAGGGGTCCCGGTGAAGACATAGTATTTGGCAAGCTCCGGGCCGGCAAAGCGCGCCAATCGAAGCATGCCGCCCAGTCCGGGATAAATTCCAATTCCGGTTTCCGTAAAACCCAAGGAACCAGCCGGTGTCGCTACCACCGCCTGGCAGGTCAGCGCCAGTTCACTGCCGCCGCCTAGAGAAAGACCGTCCAATAAGGCAATGGTAAGTTTGGCCGTATTTTCGATGCGCAAAAAAAGCTCATGGCCTTTGCGCGTGAACGCAACAATATCTTCTATCCGATCGGTTTTTATCTTTTCAATGAAGTATTTGATGTCGGCGCCGGCCACGAAAGATTTGCCGGCCCCCTGAAACACAATCGCCTTGGCCGTCGGGCTGTTTTCAGCTTCTGTGAAGCGCTCATCCAACTGCGAAACAACCGTTTCATTCAAAGCATTCATGGCTTCCGGACGATTGATAGTGATGTAGGCAATATTGTTCTTGATTTCCAGGTCTACGAACTTGAAGTCAAAGGGTTTACCGAGTTCTTTCTGGTGCGCCAGAACCTGAGGCATCTTAAAATCGGCATATTTTTGCGTGACGGCTTGAACGGCGGCATAAGTCTTATCGATCCCGATTTTGTTCATGATCTCAAAAGGTCCCATGATCCAACGTAATCCGATTTTGGCGCCCCGGTCGGTGTCTTCGATGGAGGCAACACCTTCATCCACCAGGGCTGCCGCAACCCCTAAACAGACCCCGTAAAACCGGTCGATGACGGCCGGCAGTTTGGACTCGTCTAGATTGCCCGCCAGGTCCCAGTTCTCATTTTTTTCCATTTGCGCCTTGAGGATATCGGCCGTGGCATAAAACGGTCCCAGCTCATTGCCCAGGGTGGTTGAGGCATGCACGGCAATTGGGATGCCGGTCACGTTCATCAGTTCAAACGGCCCCATGCCGATTTTAAAGGCCCGCTTGGCGGCTTCTTCAATGGTTGGGATATCGGCCATGTTTTCTGCCAGCATGCGGGCCGCCTCATTGAGAAACGGGACGAAGAAGCGATTGACGGCAAAGCCCGGTGCATCTTTGACGACAATAGCGGTTTTGCCGTGCAGTTTGGCCGCCAGAAGCGATTTTTCAAGCGTCTCCTTACTGGTTGTCGCGTGGGGTATGACTTCCAGCAGCCGGTTTTTAGCCGGATGATAGAAGTAATGCAGGCCAACGAAACGATCCGGGCGCGATGTTTGCCGGGCGAACTCATGCACATAAAAACTGGAAGTGTTGGTGGCTAGGATCGTTTTAGCCGAACAAATCTGATCCAGCTTTTTAAACAGATCCGTTTTCACTTGCTTGTCTTCGAAGACCGCCTCGATGACCAGATCCGCATCGGCCACCGCACTGAAGTCGGTCGTACCCGTAATGCGGGAAAGCGTGGCCTCGACCTGCTCGGGTTTGAAAATCTTACGTTCCACGCCTTCCTGAAGTGTTTTTCTGATGATGCCAAGGCCCCGATCGACAAATTCTTCCCGCATGTCGACCACAACCACGTTCAGCCCTTCCTGGGCAATTTTCTGGGCGATACCGCTGCCCATATTTCCGGCGCCGATGACGGCGATTTTATTGATCTGTGACATAGAGACTCCCGTCTTAATTGAAGATTGAAGATTGAATATTTGTGGTATTCTATCGATTTAATATCGCTTAGATAATAACAAATGCAAGAACCAGATTACAAATACCATAAATCATTCCTACCTGTTCTTCCATACCGGCTTGCGCTTTTCTTCGTAACTGGCGATGCCCTCCAGGGTGTCTTCGGTTTTCATCAGGGTGTTGAGGAAAAGATCGCTGACACCTTCAAGGGCCGGCTTGAAATCCAGGCCCAGATGTTGTTTGACCGCCCTTTTGTTCAATCGAATGATCAGCGGGCTGTTGGCCTGGATTTCCTTGACAATTTGTTCGGCGGCCTCACCGAGTTGATCGTCTTCGGAAACATGGGCAATCATGCCAAGGCGGTGGGCTTCTTCGGCTTGATAAAATTTTCCCGTGGTACAGATTTCGACGGCTTTTGCGGGTCCGACCAGCTGCGGCAGCCGCATGGCCGCATATGGCGGGAAAAATCCCACTTTGATCTCCGGCTGTCCGAATAGCGCGCCTTGGCCCGCCACAATAACATCGCAGGCAATTGCCAGTTCCATGCCGCCTCCCAGACAGTAGCCCTGCACGACGGCGATGATCGGCACTTCGAGCTGCTCGGTAAGCTCAAATATACGGTTGAAAGTGGCGATCATGTCATTGACTTTGTCGGGCTTGTGATCCGCCACTTCCACCCCCGTACAAAAGTGCTTGCCTTCAGCGTAAAGGGCCACACATTTGAGATCATTGTCTTTGAGCAAGTCTTCCAACCGGCCGTTGAGCTCGTTCATCATTTCGATATTCATCATATTGAACTTCGGTCGATTAAGCGTGATCCGCGCGACACCGTCAGCCCTTTCGAATTTGAGATGCTTGAGTTCGGTCATGTTCTGATATCCTTTTCAGTCGGTTAACCGCTGAGATCGCAGAGAGCGCAGAGAGATAAAGGACAGTCCGGCCAAGTCCTTAAATTGTACTCCGTGTACTCCGGGTTCTCTGTGGTGAATTATTATTATGCCTTCTGGAATACGTAATTCAACTGCCCGTTGGGCAGGGTGTTGGCGACCGTCTGCATCGCCATGCCCACTTTTATTTCTTCTTCGGGCAGATTCCGGTCGATTCGGCCGAAAACCTTGTAATCGCCATAATCCAGAAGCGCGATGCAATAGGGCACATCCTCCTGGAAGCCGATCGGGGCATATTCCAGCTTGCTGAAAGTGACCAGTTTGCCCGTGCCCTGTACTTTAAACCATTCCATGTTGTTGGACAGGCACTGATAACAATCCGATCGGGGGGGAAAGAAAACCAGACCGCAAACTTTGCAGCGGGTGCCTGCGACCGTGCCTTTCTGCAGGTAATCGATGAAATCATTGGTTTTGGTAATGGCTGTAAAGCTGACCGTACCGAATTTTTTAAACCGATCATCCACTTCTTTATTGCCCATACTTTTTCTCCGTTTCTCCTAAATTTGGCAACCGGTGCTTTCAGGATATTTATTCTGATATTTGGACAGGAGAATCCAAATCCGGAAAAATATTTTTTTATTTTATTCAAGTCCTTATAATCTATGCTGCGGCTCTCTGTCTCCGCCTTTCAATATCTAATCGACAAATTCAACAATTTTAGGCATTTTTAAAACACGCTAACGCCCCAGTATGGTCACATTGCCATAAAGCCCGACTCCGCCGATATTATGAATCAGTCCGAATTGGGGGTTGTCCACCTGAATATCACCGGCTTCGTCGCGCAACTGCAGGACGATGGTTCTGATCTGCGATCCGCCGGTGGCGCCGATGGGATGGCCCTTGGACAGCAGGCCGCCGTCTACATTCACCGGAATGCTGCCTTCCTTATAGGTTTCTTTGCCTTTAATGAGCTCTTTGCCTTCGCCCGGGGCGGCAAAACCGAGATCTTCATAGGCCATCATTTCTGCGATGGTGAAACAGTCATGCACTTCGGCGATATCGATATCTTTGGCCGAGATGCCTGCCATTTGATAGGCCTGCTGCGCGGCTTGCTGGGCGACGGTCAGGCCGGTGAACAGATCCCTGCCGGCCAGGTTGACGCTGGTTGACGCAGCACCCAGGCCGAGGATCCAGGCCGGTTTTTTGCACAATGCTTTGGCCTTTTCTTCACCGGCGACAATAATGCAGGAACTGCCGTCCGCATTGGCACAGCAATCGCCGACCCGCAAGGGGCTTGCTACCGGACCCGCCATGCGATTTTGCGGATCTTGGAACATCTCGAAGGTAACCGGCTTGCGGTAAACGGCTTTTTCATTCAGCTGGCCATACGTGGCGGCCTTGACCCGGATCAGAGCCAGATCATCCAGGCTGGTGCCGTATTTTGCCATGTGGGCGCGGGCATACATGGCATAGTAAGCCGGCATCATGGTGCCGAACGGGCTTTCCCACTGGATGTCTGCGCCGCGGCCCATACGCTCCTGGGATTCGGAAGATGAGATTTCCGACATCTTTTGAAATCCGATAACGGCCACCACATCGTGAAGTCCTGATTTCACGAGCGAATATGCCAGCCTCAGCCCCATGCTGCTCGATGAGCAAAGGCTTTCCACATAAAACGTGGGTTGCGGGTTGAGGCCCAGATATTCGGCAAAAACGCCGGCCGGCGAGCGCTGTTTGTCGTACTCGGGCGCCGAACAGATAATGGAGGCCCCAATATCTCTGGTTGTTATTTGGGCATCCGCCAAAGCTTCCTTAAAGCCTTCGAAAGCGAGTTCGCGGATGGATCCCGGATACGACCGCACAAAGGCACTCTGTCCGACACCGATTATAGCTACTTTATTCATTAGAACCCTCCAATTGAATATTTTCGATTGAATATTGAATATTTTAGTTCCACCTTCGGCGGATCAATTTTTGATAAAACAATTATAAATAATCGGATCGACACGCGGCGCAAGCACCTGCGTTGCACGAGCGAGATCCATAAATCTTCAATCTTCAATCTTCAATCTTCAATTAAATATACTGTCCTCCGTCAATCTTAATCACTTCGCCCGTAATGTGTTTGGCTTTATCCGATGCCAGAAACGCAACCAGATATGCCAGATCTTCGGGCTGGCCAACCCGTTTGAGGGCACTTTCTGCCATGGCCAGATCGATAATCTTCTCCCGCGACTCGGATTCTTTCAACATTGCCGTTTCAATCAGGCCGGGGGCGACGGCATTGACGTTCACTCCGAAAACGCCAAGTTCCTTGGCCAGCGCTTTGGTAAAGCCGATAATACCGGCCTTGGACGCCGAGTAGTTGGTCTGCCCGAATTTGCCGCGCAGACCGTTTATCGATGTGATATTGATGATTTTGCCGTATTTGCGGTCTTTGAACAGGGGCGCTACCTGGCGCGTAAAATTAAAATATCCCTTGAGGTTGACCTCCAGGACCCGGTCCCATTGCTCTTCGGTCATTTTCCAGGACACACCATCCCAGTTCATGCCGGCATTGTTGACCAGGATATCAAGGCTGCCGAATTTATCAACAGCGCCCCGAACGACCCGCTCGGCATCGGCAAAAGAGGAGATATCACATTGAAGCGCCAGGGCTTTGCGGCCCATTTGCTGAATTTGTTCGCAGTACTTTTTGGCTTCAGCTTCGTGTTTGCGGTAGGTGAGGCAAATATTGGCGCCTTCGCGCGCCAGTTCAAGGGATGCTGCGGCCCCGATTCCTTGTGAGCCGCCGGTGACCAATGCATTTTTTCCTTCTAGTAACATAAATCCTCCATTCAGGATTTGGTTGATTAGGCTGATAGTTCATTAGATGCTTAGTTTACCGATCGACCTATTAGCCAATAACGCCAACCGGTTTTAGTCGGGCTGCTTTTCAATTGGCCCCCAATTAGACGAATAAACTACTGCTTTGGTTTGGCAAGCACAGCTGCCATAAACTCGGCGTCAAAGGCTGCGCCTTGGGCTTGGCGCCTGCGAAACTCGATGAAATCGATCACATCCTGACCGGTTATTTTTTTGGTATTAAAGGCATTGAAGCCCAGATACGCTTCGGAGTTCATATTTGCGGCCAGCCAATGACGGTTGATGGTCTTGGCCTGATCCCAGAAATATTTCTTTTTCAGCCGGATGCCTTCAGCGCTTTTAATAAGACACCCCGGAAACAGGTTGGTGTACGTCCACAGAATTTTGTTGACTTCGGCATCCAAAAGCTCAAAATCCGTCACGGCATTTTTAACGTACTCCCGCGCTTTTTTGGCCTCTTCACCGGCTTTAAATTCACCGTAAACGATTTCGCCGTCATCGATATATTTATCGGTAATGACGGCGGGATTGCGCACCCATTTGCCGTTATCTTTGATGACCGGCAAACATTTGGATATAAGCCCCAGATGCTTCATTTTGTAGGCACTCCACATCTCGCAGGAAACACAGTTCCACATGGCCAGTTCCATCGGCAGCATCCAGGGCAAAAAATCCGAACTTCCGCCGTCCGGTGCCGACCCGTGCCGTGGACCCGCCTGACCGAATATGGCCAGATCGCTTGAGATTGCGGTATCGCAGGCCATGCCAATCTCCTGTCCGCCGGCCACCCGCATGCCGTTGACACGGCAGATCGTGGGTTTTTTGCAATTGAGAATGCTGTCCACCATGCCGTTAAAAAGGTCCATATAAGCGCCGTATTCCTGCGGTCGGCCTGAATAATATTCGGCATATTCTTTGGTATTGCCGCCGGTGCAAAAAGCTTTGTCTCCCATGGCTGTAAATACGGCCGCAACCACTGAGGCATCGGCCGAAGCACGCTGAAAACCCGCAATCACACCCTTTACCATTCCGGTCGTGTAAGAATTGTATTGCTGAGGGTTGTTTAATGTGATCCAGGCGGAATAGAGATCATCGATTGGATTTCCTTGAGGATCGAGGATGGGTTTTTTTTCGTATATCACACCGGGCGCTTTATCCGAGAAGTGTTCTTTGCCCCACAGAAAATGGTCCTTGATACCTGACTCTCTTGGCAACCAGCTTAAATCGGCCATCGGCACTCTCCTTTTTTAATTAGTTTTTATAGAATTTTCATGCATTATAAATATCTTAGGTCAGCTCACCAGCAAATCGTGTGATTTACTTCATAGCTATATATTAGCTACATCGATGTTTAGTCAAGAAAAAAATGGTAATTAAGCCGCCGGAGCTTGGATCCAACAAGCTGCTTCAGTTTTCAAAGAAACTTATACAACCCTGAATGTGCTATTTTTCAGGGCGGATTAATTAGCTTGACAGCTTTTTTCATATTGATATTTTAAATTATTCATCAATGATTTGGATCAGGTTTAATCCGGGATCCTATGTGGGAAAATTTGTCAAAAAAATTTGTCCGGACGACGCCATTCGGCAATGTGCTGATACGCTCTTATTGTACACCTGCGGAAATAGATCGGTTTGAATTTGACCCGGAGTTCACAGCCGGCACGGGGCATAAATCCCTTTTTGCCGGCCGTGAGAGTATAAAGTTGCAGGCCGAAAAGCCCGATACCAACATGGTGCTTGCCGTATCCGGCGACAACCATATCATCGGGTTCGCCATCCTGGCTTATCCCGCACCCGGTGAAAGATGGGCTGAACTGGGGCCGGGGATCATGCTGGAAGTAAAAGCCATTGAGGTGGTGCGGCGCTGCCGATCCGCCGGTGTTGCCGGCGGCATGCTGAAGACGATGCTGGACCATCCCCGGATCGAAGATAGAATCATATACATGGTCGGGTATTCATGGACCTGGGATCTTCACGGCGCCCGAATGACGGCCGCACAATATCGAATGATGCTGATAAATCTTTTTAAACCTTGCGGTTTCGAGCAATACCAGACGAATGAGCCGAATATTTGTTTAAAGCCTGAGAATTTGTTCATGTGCCGAATCGGGCAAAACATTACCAGCGTCATTATCGATCGGTTCAAATGGCTGAGGTTCGGTCTTTCTCCCTGGAGATGGATGTAAACTGGGTTGAGAGGTTCAGGGTTTGGAGCTTCGCGCTGTGCGCTTCCGACTTCGCTCTTCGAGCTACGGCGGGACAATTTGATTTCTTTGCATTTTATGAAAAAATATCTTTATCACGAAGACACGAAATCTTGAAAACACGAAATTTATCTTTTCTACTTTTCGTGTTTTCGCCTGCCCTGTTAAACCTTTTTTTCTGTTTAACCGGGGTCCCTTCGTGCTTTCGTGATTAATTTGTCCTTTTTAGCTCCGGCTTGTTCGGGTTAGGATTGAGGAGGTTAGAATTTGGTGCAAGAAGATGTGGTCCAAAAGATCATTCAAGGTGATCAGCTGGCGGGAGCCCGGTTGATTCGTCAGCTGGAGGAGGAAGATCCGCGGGGAACACAAGCGCTTAAACTGCTGTATCCTCACACCGGCCGGGCGTTCGTGATGGGCGTTACCGGACCGCCCGGATCGGGGAAATCAACCCTGGTAAACTGTCTGATCAGTGTATTTCGCCGCCGGGATATGAAGGTCGCTGTTGTGGCGATAGATCCTTCCAGCCCGATTTCAGGTGGCGCCTTGCTGGGCGACCGCATCCGGATGCGTCGTCACATAGAAGACAACGGGGTCTTTATCCGATCCATGGCCACCCGCGGCCATCTCGGCGGTTTAAGCAAGACCACGCGCGAAACGGTGCTGGTGTTTGATGCCATGGGTTATGACGTCGTTATTATTGAAACCGTAGGCGTCGGGCAGGATGAAGTGGAAATAGCGCAGTTTGCCCATACCACCGCTGTTGTCAATCTGCCGGGCATGGGGGACGACATCCAGGCCATGAAGGCCGGCTTGCTCGAAATCGGGGACGTATTTATCGTCAACAAGGCCGACATTCCCGGAGCAGATGACGTTGTCGAGCAACTGCAGTCCATGCTGGAGCTGGGCAGCGCATCCGAAAACAATTGGCGGCCGCCGGTGCTCAAAACCGTGGCCGTAAAAAGTGAGGGCATAAACCAACTTGCGGATGCCTTCTGGCGCCATCGTCAATATTTGATCGACAGCGGCGCGTTTGCTGAACACAACTTTAAATGGGAATTTCAGTTTTTTCGCCAGCTGGTCATGGAAATGGCCGCCGAGAAGATTTTTGCGGGTGTCAAAGACGCGCCTGCCGGTCAGGCACTGCTTGAGGATCTTAAAAACCGCAGAATAGATCCCATATCTGCAGCGGAAAAAATGCTGCAGATGTTTCACACTCTCTAATTAGGCTGGTTTCAACAATTGATACAGCCAGCTGCCGTGCAGGCCGATAGCCTCTTCCGGACACAACTCATGGCAGCAATAGCAGCGGATGCATTTGCCGTCATCAATATATGCTTTTTCTTTGACAAAGCTGACGGCTCCCGTTGGGCAGCCTTCGATGCATGTACCGCAGGCCATGCACCGTTCCCAGATGACCCTGGGTCTGACGGTATACGCATTTTTGAAGAACGGCTGCAAAATTTGCTGATGCCACGGCATCGGGTCCAAACCGAAATTTCCGGGTGCAACCTGAGGCCGCTTAAAATTCGGTACTTTCACCTCGGCCAGGTCAGCCCCAATGACTTCAATATCCTCCAGACGGTTGGGTTGAAGGTCCCTTCGCTCAGCCTCCATGATGATCGAATTTTGCTTCCGATCGATACCCATTATTTCGCCGGCAACCACATCCAGCGCCAGAGGGCTTTCGGACCCGATGAGCAGGCCGACCTGTCTCGGATCGCCGGTCCCGGGGCCGTTGCCTTCCATGGCCAAAACGGCGTCCATAATGGATAAGCGCGGGGAAATGTATTGGGCCAGATCGAGCAGCATGCCGGCAAATCTCTTTGGATCATGGAGTTTGGCATGGTAACCGGGTTTTGACAATCCGGGAACGACGCCGAAGATGTTTTTCACAGCGCCGGTCATCATGGTGAACAGGTGGGTTTTCATTTTACATAGATTAAACACCGCACTGGCGTCATAAACCGGCGTTATAATGTCAAAGTGTTTGGTCAAGACACCCTCCGCATAGGAGGCCGGTCTGGAGGTCGTATCCCGGTTGAGCTCAATCCCGGCCTGTTGCGCTGCCTGATGCATACCACTGGTGCGATAAATCTTGTCCATCGTTTTTTCGCTGTAACGGATACCTCCGCCGGGCGAGTCGGCAATAACGGCATCCGCGCCTTCTTTTTTGACCAGAGCGCCGATAGCCGCCGCCACCGCCGGGTGGGTGCAAACCGCCTCTTCGGGTCTGGCTTCGCGCAGCAAATTGACTTTCAGAACAATTTTTTCGCCCTGCTTCGCAAACCGCCCCATGCCGCCCATCAGATCTATCAGGGATTTAATCTTATTATCGGTTTCAGCGTAATCCTTGCATTGAACAATATAAACCTTGTTGTCCATGGTATTCACCCTTGCCGTAAAAAGTTTTGAAAATCAGAAAATTGATAGCAGCATTTTATTTATGCCACAAAGTGGAATATGTGTCAATGCGAGAGACATAAAGATGCGGAGCTCCGTCGTTTAAATAAAGTAATTGGCTGGTTTTACGAAAATAAGCCTGTTGGCGATAATCACGAAAAATCCAAGCACCAAAAACCAAATCCCAAATAAATACCAATGGTCCAAATACAAAATTTCAAACAACTGATTTTCTTTCAGTTGTGCTCAATGGCATCATTGCCGGCAGCCTAAAGTTTACGCAGCGAAGCGGTATAACTGTGTGAATGTTTTGGTCATTGAATATTGAAATTTGAGATTTATTTGAAATTTGGTGCTTGAGATTTGGGGTTTTATTGTTTTATAAAAATTTCTGATCCAACTAATATAGAATTTAATTTAACGTCACCCCTTCCTTATCCCGCGACAGGTGGATGATGCTTCCAAAAGCCTGTGGCCTGTTGAAAGGCGTAAGCCAGCTGGAGCACGCTGAAGTCGGCGTTGTGCCTGCCGACTATCTGCACACCCACCGGCAGCCCTTCCGGAGTAAACCCGCAGGGTACCGATATGGCCGGCAGGCCGGTGACGGTGATGAAATAGCAGCTTTTCATCCAGTCGATATAGCTCTCCATTTTGACACCGTTGATCTCCTCGATCCAGCGCTGATTGATGTCAAACGGCGGAACCTGATTAACGGGACAAATCAAATATTCATAGGTTTCCAAAAATTGCCGCACCCGTTGGTAGAGTTCGGTGCGTTTGATTTCTGCCCTGCCGATCTGCGGACCGGTGAGCTCCTGTCCCTGCTCGACATTCCAGATCACGGTGTCTTTAATCAGCACCCGGTGGTCTTTCAGCAACTCGGAATATTGCAGCTCAAAATTCCAGGCCCGCCACACCTTGAATATTTCATCGGCATCGCTAAAATCCGGCTGGGCTTCCTCAACGATGCAACCCAGGTCGTGGAACACCCGGCGTCGGCTTTCCACCACCTGCGTCACCTGTGGATCCACCGGTAATTCACCCAGGTCCTTGCTCCAGGCGATCCTCACATTTTTAAAATCGCGCTCGAGCGGGCGCGTGAACAGGCTTCCGGATTCGGAAATCGCAATGGGGCTGCGGGGATCCGGACCGGCGATGGTGCTTAACATCAAGGCCACGTCCTGTGCGGTGCGTGCCATTGGCCCTTGTACCGAAATGGGAAACCAGGCCACCATTCGCGGCCAAACGGGGACCCTGCCCGGTGAAGTCCGAAATCCGACAATATTGCAGAAGTTGCCCGGATTGCGAAGGGAACCGCCCATATCACTGCCGTCGGCCAGCGGGAGCATGCCGCAGGCAAGGGCTACGGCCGCTCCGCCGCTGCTGCCGCCGCAGGTTTTGGTGGTGTCATAGGGATTCAGCGTTTCGCCGAAGACCGGATTGAAAGTCTGAGAGCCGGCTCCGAACTCCGGCGTGTTGGTCTTGCCGATGGTAATGGCGCCAGCCTTTTTAAGACGCTCCACAATTAAGCCGTCATGATCCGGAACAAAGTCTTTGTATATGGGCGAGCCCCAGGTGGTGCGCATATCTTTGGTAGGGACCAGATCCTTGTGGGCAATGGGAAGGCCGTGCAGGGGTCCGATTTTTTTACCCTGCACCAGGGCGTCATCCGCAGCATCGGCCAGGGCCAGCGCCCGCTCGGAAGGTATACGGGTGACGATGGCATTGACGATCGGGTTGACTTTTTCGATTTGATTCAGGTGGGCTTCCATCACCTCGCGGCAGGACAATTCCCTGTCCCGGATTCGCTGAACCATCTCCGTTGCCGTCATGAAACAAATTTCAGATTCAGTCATGTAGTCTCCTATTTGAGCAATATTAGTTAAGGTCAGTTGCTTGTTGTCCATTGTCAGGACTCGACTCCGACGCAAAACGGCGGAGTAAGCACATTCTGGCTAATTGAAATAGTGCTGAGTGCTGAGGACTGAGCGTTTTCCTGTTCCCATTGTCCGGATTCTATTTAACTCAGTCCTCAGTCCTCGTTTCTCAGTCCTTATTGGGGCCCCTCCGGAAAAAAATCACCACTCCAACTCAAGCGTTTGAACCTCTCCCCGACAGGGGTTTCCCAACGTATAGTGAATCTGTCTCCGACTGAGATTCATGACGATCGACAGACAGGTGACAATCTGCAGCAGCGGTTCTACCGCCGGGTTGCGGTGGATACAGACGGAAAATGGTTTGTCCATGTGATCTTTGAGAATATTTTGGATCCCCTGGACATCAATGTCGCTCTTTAATTCGGCCATTCTCTTTTGGGCCCGTCGACAGCGAAGATAAGTCGACAGGAAAGGATCCCGCAGGGGTTTGAGGTCACGGAAACTTCTGCCCGGCTTAAGGTAATGATTCGTATGGACGCAGATTCCATTTTCGGGCCACAATACATGCTCTTCCACCGGTGAGGTTTCCAGATTGACGGCTTCACCGTCGGCATACCCGATGAGAAAGTTTATGGAATGGGCCCTGCCGGTGTTCAATACATATCCCAAGGCCTGGGCCAGGTAGGATGATTCCAGAATCCGCCGGGTGAGAAAGATCCAGGGTACCCCGGTACGGGGCTGGTCGGATGTCAGGTTGTTGACGACCAGACCGATCCCGGCGGCGTTCATGCCGATCTTAGCAAGCTGTCCGGCTTCGGTGAAGGTTATCAGGGCAGGCTTTCCTTCGCGCGGTCCGATTTTAAGAATTACCTGGCAATTTATCACCTCGTTATACCAGTCCCAGTTCTGGGCCAGAAGCATGTCTCCGGTTTTGGTGACCTCGGGCAGGGCGGCTATCGTGGTGCACTCCTGGGCCAGAACTTTTGGATTAAAAAGGATCTCCGAGCGGGCATTTAACAGGAATATGTCTTCAAATGCACGGCCGGCGCCTTCTGCAATTCCCTGGATCTCCTCCACCAGATCCGGGGCGAAGGCTTTTGCTTTGAGAATGAACGGCGCGCCTCTATCGACGGTCTCTTCCCAGGTTTCGCCCGTGGTGCGATGGAAAATTTCGCGGTAGGCCGCAATAATTGTCTCGATCCTCTCTCTGGCAGCTTCACCGTACATCCGTCCTCGTTTTTTCGGATCCGCCTCATTCAGTTCAATAGCAGGAATGGATTCAATGTTCATCTGAGGATTTCCTTCTATACCTTAATTGACTCAAAATACGCATACAATTTTTTGAATCTTTTATTGGCGGATTGTTATTTTCTTTTGTTATCGGAAATGAGATTTTTTGTCAATTGAGTATAACCCTAATCGAGCCATAAAGCTCTATCAGTGTGTTCCCGCCTCGATTGTTTGTGGTCTGTCGTTGAAATCGAAGTTCGAATATCAACTTTTTAACTAAGGGCTCACTCAAAAATAACTTCACATTTTATACGCCGATGCATCCCGCCCGGCTGCGTTGCGAAAGCTCGGAATATCCAGATATTCCTGCGTTTTCGCGCCTTGCCTGACGGGCGCCTCAACTAAAATTGTGAACTAATTTTTTCGTGAACCCTAAGCCAATGAATTCTTTGCTTTACTACCTCTGATTTTTGATATATGAAACCAGCGGCAAAAAAATAAAACCGTTCAGGGTTCAGAGGTTTAGTAATTCATGATTCAGCGCTACGGGACATCGATGTCTAATTAATCATCGAACGAGTTTCAAAGTATCGCAGGCAGTTCGAATGTCGAATGTCCAAGTAAAAAGGTAGATCCATGTAGGGCGGGTAACCGCACGCGCCGATAGAGGTCGGAAAGGTCCGGAACTCCCGCATTATACCTAAATCGTAAACGAGGAATTATGACTAAAACAATTTTTTCAAGGATTAAAAAATGACAACCTGCAGTCTTTCGTTCCCACCCCAGGTCAACCTGGCAAAATTGCCGACGCCGGTGCAGCCGCTGCGGCGTTTGAGCGAAAAGTACGGTGTCCATTTGTACCTTAAGCGCGACGATCTGACCGGAGTCGCCTTGTCGGGCAACAAGATTCGCAAACTGGAATTTGTTCTGGCCGATGCGATGGCCCAAAACGCCGACACGGTGATCACCTGCGGCGGCGCCCAATCAAATCATTGCCGCGCCACCGCCATAGCGGCCGCCATGCTGGGTCTCAACTGCCGGTTGCTGCTGCGCACCCCGGATCCCTCAAATCCGCCGCCGCCGGAAGGCAACATTCTGCTGGATCGCATGGCCGGGGCTGAGATTGTATGGATTACCCCGGATGAATACAAGCAGCGGGATGAACTTATGGCCCGTGAAGCGGCATCGCTTCAGGCAGCCGGAAGAATTGCTTACACCATACCGGAGGGTGCATCCAATGCGCTCGGCGCGCTGGGCTATGTCCGGGCTACGGAAGAGCTGGTCAATGATATCGCCAACACGCTGGGCGGCGGCAATCAACCCTGTACCATAATCAATGCCGCCGGCTCCGGCGGAACCAGTGCCGGACTGATACTGGGTGCCAAAATATTCGATTTGAATGCCCGGATAGCCGCCGTCAATGTGTGTGACGATCGGGATTATTTTGTGCGTGCCATCGGCGATATCTGCCAACAGGCGATCGCGAACTATCATCTTGATATTGACTTTGACCGGCAGCGGGACATTGAAATCATCGACGGCTACGTCGGCCGGGGCTATGCGTTGTCCCGCACTGAAGAGCTCGAGCTTTTATGTGAAGTGGCCCGGACCGAAGGCGTCTTCCTGGATCCGGTTTACACGGGCAAAGCCTTTTTCGGTATGATTCAGGAACTAAAACGTGATCCTAAATGCTTCGGGGAGCGGATCATTTTTCTGCACACGGGCGGCATCTTCGGCTTATTTCCCAAAGCGGGCGAAATCAGCCCCTTGCTTTAAATCCGATAGCCGATCCGGCGGCCGAGGTCTCCGGCCTTGGCGGCATAGGTGTGCGCCTTGGCGTGATCGCCCTTGCGGTCCAACAGTTCGCCATATCGCTTGAGGCTGACCACCAGCTCGGGCAGATTTTTATTTGCTTCGGCCAACTGGATGCTGTTTGTCATGTGGCGATCGACTTCAGATCAGTCCGGCGGCGATATGGCCGCGGCGATAAAAGAGCGGGCGCGATGCTGCATAATTTCGCCCCACTTCTGCCCCAAGCGGCCGTAACCTGAAGCTTTTTCATCCATGATCTGCGCTTGCTTCCAATCGCCGCTGATCGCAAGGTATTCGGCCAGCTTTGCACACCAGAATCGCATAACCAGCACCGAACTCGTGGCGCTTATAATTCGGATGGCTTCCTGCACGGCGCCAAGTCCATCCGCCGGGTTTCCCGAATTAAAGAGTGCCGCTCCCTTGAAGCCTGTGGCCCAGGCCACCGGCAGCGGATTGCCGATTCTTTTGGAAATATCCAGACAGTTGTCGCATGCGGTTACGGCCTCATCCCAGTTGCCGTACCAGAAGCGAACCGCTCCCAAATATCCGGAGGCCATGGCCTCAAACGTTAGGATGTTGTGTTCTTTGGCAATTTCGATGGCATTTTGGATAGCCGCGATGCTCTGACTGTATTTTCCGGCTAAACCGAGCAGTAGGCCTCTGATAGCACCGGAATAAACAACATCGTCCCACTTTCCAAAAGCTTTTCATCGCCCAATCCCCGGGCATAGGCGAGTGAGCGCTTGAGCGCTTCCCAGACCCTGTTGGAAGGTGAGTACTGGGAGACTTCCGCCCATTTCAAGGTCAGGTCGATATAGGTTTGACGTTGCGCGGAGGTTATCTCGTCGGAAGTGAACAATGCCAGGGCCTCGCGATAATGGCCCCGGGCTTCGACCAGGGAATGGTAGCTGGAGGCTTTGTCGCCGGCGAGCTGCAGGTACTTAAGGGCTTTATCTGCACTATCACTTTGGGAATAATGATATGCCAGCTTCTCGAAATGCTCTTCCAGACGTCCGGCATACAATTTTTCGATCACCTGTCCTACCAGGCCATGCAGGATTTTGCGCTGTTTTACCAGCAGTCCTTCATAAACAGCTACCTGAGTGAGGACATGATTGAACATATATTCGGCTTCCGGCAGGGCCATGATTTGCGTGATCAAATCTTTGGTCGTCAAATCCAGCAATGTCTGGGAGAGTTCAGAGGACACACCCGGCATGTTCTCCAGGATGCGCTGTTGAAATTCCCGCCCAATGACCGATGCCAGTTTTAAAATTTCCCGGGTGTCCGGTTCCAGCAGATCAATCCGGGTCCGGATGACCGCCTCGATCGAATCGGGTAAAACCAGCCGATCCAGATCCTGTTTGAGGACGGCCTTGCCCTGCTGCACGCTGATGTGACCGTCGGCCTTCAAGGCCTCACACAATTCTTCGACAAAAAACGGATTGCCGCCGGTGTGTTCGTGAATTCTATCCGCCAGCTCCGGGGCGACCTGCCCGGCACCGAGGATCGACTTTATTAAGGTTGTGGTCTGATCCCTTTCCATAGACTTTAAGACAATCGGTCTGTGATGGCCGATGGCCGGCCAACTCACTGAATTTCCCGGCCGGTAAAGCACCACCAGCATCAGGGGACATGCGGCCGTCATTCCGATCAATTTTCGCAGAGTCTTATCCGAAGCCTCATCCACCCAATGCCAGTCTTCCAGAATCAAAACCAGGGGCCGGCGTTTGGTACTGAGGGTGAAAATGACCGCCAGCGCATTTTGAAGTACGTTTTCCAATTTGGGGCCCTGCAGATCTTCCTGCAGGCGATACTTTTCACTCGGTATCGACAAAAGATGAAGATACATCGGCAGGTATTGTGCCAGGGCCGGATCGATTTGCAGAACACTGGCAACGGCTTTTTGCTGGAGCCTCAACGCAGAATCTTCTTCGTGCAATCGCAGACCGCGCCTGAGTGCATTTATAAACGGCAGATAGGGCGTTTTGCTGCCGTAAGACTGGCAGCGCCCCTGCAGGACCGAGATTTGATTTCGGTTGATGCTGTGTCGGAATTCATAGAGCAGGCGGCTTTTTCCCAGGCCTGCTTCACCAACGACGGTCACAAACTGGCCGTTTCCAGCCGCTGTCCTGTCAAGACAGGCATACAGGGCGGCCAGTTCTTCATGCCGGCCGGCAAACTCAGTGAGGCCCTTTTTTTGGGAGGCTTCAAAGCGGCTTTGAACGGTGGATTCTTCCAGAACCCGGTAAGGGACAATCGGTTGGGAGATGCCCTTGATTTCGGTTTTCGGCAGCGCTTCCATCTTGAAATAGGGCGCAACGAATCGCATCGTTTCCGACGACACCAATATTTCACCGGGTTTTGCCAGGCTGCTCAACCGCGAGGCCAAATTGACGGTGGCCCCCAATACGCCGTGAGAGCCCTTGTCCAGATCGAGATCTCCGGTCACCACCAGGCCGGTGCTAATTCCCGAGTGCATGGAAAGCGGCTGGTCGGTTACAGTCTTCAATTCGACATTCATGGCTTCAACGACTCTGTGAATTTCACGCGCCACCCTGACCGCCCGGATGGCATCGTCTTCGTGGGATTTTGGAACGCCGAAGATGGCCATGACCGCATCGCCGATGAATTTTTCAACAAAGCCTTCATAATCGACCACCACCCGGGCAATCTCATCGAAGATCCGGTTCATGATATCCCGGGTTTCTTCAGGATCCAGACGTTCAGACAGGGTGGTGTATCCGGACATATCGGAAAATAAAACCGTCACCCGCTTGCGTTGGCTTTCGGTATGCAATTTCGGCTTCGCGTTTTCAGCTTCGTCCGCCAAGGGGTGTCCGCAATCACCGCAAAATTTACTGTCGACAGGGAGCCTGGCTCCGCATCCGGGACACACCAACTCCAACTTGGTGCCGCACTGCTCGCAAAATTTTACACCCGTGCGATTTTCAAATTGGCATTCCTGACAACGCATGTACCGATCTCCAGCTTGGACGGCGAGTAAAAGAAGTATCAATTCTAAAATGCGGATATACCGGCAACGTAATGCGAAGGATCATGCGTGTCAACTTCGGCAGTGCTATTTGTCTGATCCGGTTTTATCCGAGGGATTGAGCGATGCCGGATCGTTAATTCGGGTTCGGCTGTTGCGGGATCAATGTTTTTGCGGGGGGAAGGAAACAAAAACGTTCGCTCCGATTGCGTATATACAGGATTTGTGGTACCAGTATCTCTATTTGCTAATACAGGCGATGTCTCTTTACTTTTGAAGAAAGGAGGATACTAGATGAAAAATGAAATTGCAGGTTGTGCCCGCTGTCCTGTCGGAACCCGGGATCGTTTGTGTCAGAAAGAGGATGGCAAGGCACCTCCTTTTTGTCCCACTCAAAATTATCAGGCGGCCATTGACAGTGCTCTGGAAGAGCTGAAAAAGCCCCAGATATTGGAATTTGCAAGGCAGGCCTCGATTCAGGAAGCAGAAGGATATGCGGATAAGGATCGCGGGCGCGACCATGTGAGGCCCATCAAACCACGCATTGTCGAAACATCGGAATTCGCAAAAAAAATGAATTACAGGCGTCTGGGGTTTGTATTCTGTCTCGGGCTGGTGCCGGAAGCTAAAGTTGTCGAAAAGCTTTTTACTGCCGAGGGCTTTGAAGTGGTTTCGGCCTTATGCAAGCTGGGACGGGTTCCCAAAGAGGACATCGGAATTCGTGATGATCAGAAAATTAATATCGGCTGTTTTGAATCCATGTGCAACCCGATTGCCCAGGCCTATGTGATGAACCAGGAAAATACAGAGTTCAATATCGTCATGGGGTTGTGCGTGGGCCATGATTCCCTGTTTTTAAAATATTCCGATGCCCCCTGCACGGTCCTGGCGGCCAAAGACCGCCTGCTGGGTCACAACCCGCTGGCCGCCGTTTACACAATCGATACCTATTATCGATCATTGAAGTAGAATTGGCCTCAAACCTTCTGATCGAGCCTTGGATTTTATAAGCTCAGCCAACGGTTCGTCAATATTGTGAATCGTAATTGATTTCATTTTTCCTCCAGAATGATTAATAAGTGCAACACCATTTGGTTCATTGTTTTAAAATTTAGTTCATTAAGGCGAAAAAATCATCCTCAATGTTAGGCTGCAAATCGTCAGGAAGGGAAGACTGGCTTTTTCCTTGACAAGTAATTTCCCTAATGCTATTAGGCATTTTATAATTATTTCTTGATTTATTTTTAATAAGTATAAATAACAAATAGATATCAACCTAATATCAATTATTTATTTTCAAAATTACAAAATATTATTCGAAAAACATATTAAAAATTCAAAAAAGTTCAGCTGTTTCACTTTTTTTCAACGCAGATCTTCCAGATTATTAAGCATCACTCTCAGAATAATTTAAATTAATAACAATATATTATAAAATATATTGCATTAATATATTACAATTTACCGAATGAGTGTCGGTCAAAAAATCAATGGCCAAAAACAATTCCAAAGAACACACCCGCGAACGCATTATCAATTCCGCCAAAACGCTGTTTGCCGAGCAGGGATACCAGAAGACCACCATCGTTGATATCTCAAGGAGCGCGGGACTCTCCGAGGCGGCACTGTATGATTATTTCCACGGGAAGGAAGACCTGCTTTTAACGATTCCCGATCTGTGGGTATCTGAACTGGTGCGGGATCTGGACGAGCAGTTATTCGGCGTCAAAGGAGCCGTGAACAAGCTGCGCAAATACTTGTGGTGGTACATGCGGCGGGTGGAGCAATCCCCCCTGGACGCCAAAATCGTCTATCTTTTTCTGAAAACAAACGCCAATTTTTTGAACACCGAAGTTTATTCCAATGTTAAGAATTTTTATTCCTATCTCGTCGAAATTTTCGAAGAAGGCCGCAAGAGCGGGGAAATGAAAGCGGATCTCAATCCGCGTGCGGCCCGGGATATATTTGTGGGGACCATGGATCATATTATCAGCCGCTGGCTGCTGAAAGATATGTCCTACTCCCTTTTTGACGATCTGGAAAATATTTTTGAGCTAATGGTGCATGCTTTCAAGACAAATCACTCAAACCAGTAGGAGGGTGCAGTTATGGCAAAAACACTATTTGAATGGGACTATTCGGACTACCCGGGAGCCAAAAAATATCCGCACCTGTTCAAGCCGGTTCAAATCGGCAATCTCCTGGTGCCCAACCGCATCAAATATGCGGCTACCGAGGAGAACCTGAACGGGCTTGATGGGCATATCACCGATTCCGGTGTGGCTTACATGCGGCAGAGAGCCAAAGGCGTGGTCGGCGGTCTGTGTTTTATGCAGGGTGTTTACATGGATAAAGCGCGCAAGGGCCAGGGGTATGTCGGCCAGGCGGCGGCGTGGGATGATAAATTTATCCCCGGCTTAAAGCGCATTGCCGATGCAATCCATGAACAGCGGGCGGTTGCCGGTTTCCAGCTGATGGATTGCGGACGGGTCGGGGCCGTGGAGGTCGAAAGTGGTCACGGTCCTTCTACCGTGCCGCAGCGGCTGCGAATTTTTAAACCCATGTACGAAATGACAAACGCCGAAGTCAAAGAGATGATCCAACAGCACGTGGATGCGGCAAAAAGGGGTATTGAAGCCGGGTTTGATATCATGGAGATTTCCGGAATTGTCGGTTATCTGGTCTCCAACTTTATCTCCAGCTATACCAACCGCCGCACGGATGAATACGGCGGAGACATTCGCGGCCGAATGCAGGCAGTCGTTGAGATTATTCAAGGTGTTAAAGCGGTTTGCCCGCCCGATATGCCGTTGGGTATCCGCCTGTGCCTGGAAGAGCTACTGGATGACGTGCGCGGCAATACCCCCGAAGAGTCGATCGAATCATACAAGATCGCGGCAGAGGCCGGGGTAGACTATATCAGCTGCACCCTCGGTTGGCAGGAGTCCATTTATCCGGTTATCAGCCGCGATATTCCCATGGGAAATTGGGTCCATCTGGCGAAACGGGCCAAAGAGCATGTCAATATTCCCATTCAGATGGCCTACCGCTTGTTTAAACCGCAGTTGCCCAACGATAAAATAGGCGCCGGCGAACTCGATATTTGGGAAATGTGCCGTCCGATGATCGCCGATCCGCTGATGCCCAAAAAAGTCCTGGAAGGCAAAGAGGAAGAGATTCGACATTGTGTGGCCTGCAACCTCTGCCTGGCGCGGCTTTTTAGAGATGCCCCCATGACCTGCTATATTAATCCGGTCTGCGCCCATGAAGCCAAGCCGGAATTCGCCGATCCTGCTCCGGCGGAAGAAGAAAAAGAAATCATGATTGTCGGTGCCGGCCCGGCCGGGCTGGAATGTGCTTACATGGCCGCCCGAAGAGGCCACCAGGTGCATGTATATGACAAACGTGATGTCATCGGCGGAACGCTGAATGAGGCCCGAAACGCCCCTTATGGGGATGATGAGTTGTGGACCTGTGTGGAGTACCAGAGGGTTATGTGTGAAAAAGCCGGCGTCGAGTTCCATCTGGGGAGCGAGGTCACCGAAGAATTGATTGAAGAAGAAATGCCGGACGCCGTGGTGCTGGCGACCGGTGCGGTTTATTCCCGATTTGAAGGCGTCGATGGTGATTCCGCAAAAGTGGTCGCGCTGGCCGACGTCATGAGCGGCAAATCCGAGGTCGGTGAAAAGGTGGTCGTTTGGGGCAACCGCAAGCCCGGAATCGGTTGTGCGCTGCATCTGGCCAAACAGGGCAAGAAAGTCACCCTGGTTGGAAAAGACAAGACGGCCGGCTTTGATGTCAACCCCTCGTTCAAGTGGCGCTATATGATTTATATGCGGCAGAACGGCATTACGGCTTACAATGATTGCGAAATTGTGGAAGTTTCCGGCGAAGGTATTGTTGTAAAATCTCACGACGGATATCAGTGGCCGATAAAATGTGACACAA
>Ga0307426_1000754_pt1 | contig 21944 bp, 20 predicted proteins | sample SalMarWE160340MG_FD_202165 | JGI IMG/M metagenome (GOLD analysis project Ga0307426, IMG submission 202165) | Salt marsh sediment microbial communities from the Plum Island Ecosystem LTER, Massachusetts, United States - WE1603-40 | ecosystem: Environmental > Aquatic > Marine > Intertidal zone >...
AGATACTCGATTTCGTTGTCGGCCACAGGCGACCAGAATCCCGCCACCCATTGCCAGCCCCGCGCAACGGCCGTCCAGTATCCCGGCACCCAGTACATCCCAGGCGGCGCTGCACGCCAGCAGCCACTTATCCAGATATAGCCGTTTCTTGAAGGGTCCCATCCCCAGTAGCCAGGCACCCAGACAAACTCATTACCCACGGGCCTGTCCACGGGCGGAACTTCCTCTATATTGGCGGGCGGCTGGCTTGGCGCAATAATTCCCGGCTGGTTCTCAAGGTTCACCGGCGCCGCAAATGCCTCATTCACCGGCCCGCTGGTCAACACCTCCGGCTGCTCCCCCGCGGGCGTTGGCGGCGGCTGCTCCGCAGCCCACCCACAAATTCCCCAATTTAACACAACCAATGCTATCATGATTGAAATTACAGTTTTCATATCTTTTTCCTTTCCGTATTAAGGATTATCGTGTTGCCTCCCATAGGCTGGATAATATGAAACAGGCGGCTCCCAGGTATGATTTACTCCTGGAAGAGGAGCAGCCAATGTAAAAGATAGCGTATGTTGACATTGATTTCCACCTAAATTCTTTCTCGATTGCCGTGATGGTTGAAGGTGAAAGGGTATTCTCAAATACATGAAAAAGCTCTCCCAAGATTTTGAGATCAAGGCCTGCTGCAAGGCATCAAGCGGCGGCTTCGCCTTCCAGAGAAAGACGGCCGGCGTGACCCCTTTATAAAGAGGTTATCTAAATTGCTTTTTTACAAAAATGTAGACGACCCCTTTTCTCCATGAGATAAAGGTCCACGAACGGACTTTTTGCGATTCCATCGTTACTGGTTTATTGATATACAATAATCGGAGATGAATTGCCATTCCGAAACGCACCTTCATGGGCAGCAGGTTCCCGGGGAACCAAATCCACCGTCTGATTTACTCATCATGGGTTCCGATGGGGGATTTGGTGACGTTCCTGATTACCAGCAAGGTGTCGGATGCAAGGCGCCGAGGAGCGACGACTGAGTCGTATAAAAAATACGTCGCAAGGAGGAGCGAGCGAAGGCAACGCAGCAGATGATACCTTGATGGTGGATCAGGGGGGATGAATCTTCTTGTAAACGGCTAGTGCATGGCTATCTTGTAGTCACGAAGGTTTCAAGGATACAAAGAGTCTGCGATAAAGAGCGGACGACTGAATCTGGAGATAATGAATTGAACAAGAGACTTGCGGAATCCATCGGACTGACTCGACCTGTTCTGGCACTTTCGATCGCACGCATGGCCGATGCCATGGGCAACAGTATCCTTTTTATTGTCTTGCCGCTCTATGTGGCCAAGATCCCGACGGAGTATCTGCATTTTCCCCTGCCGGTTCTCGTGGGTATCCTGCTTTCGCTGTACGGCCTGGTGAATTCGGTACTGCAACCCTTTATGGGTGCACTGAGCGACCGTATCGGCCGCCGCAAGGTCCTCATTCTGATTGGGCTTGGATTGATGGGCGTGGGAACCATCGGATTTATTCCCGCGACCAATTTTCTCGAACTGGTATCCCTTCGAGTGCTCCAGGGTATCGGCGTCGCAATCACTATCCCGGCCTCCATGGCCATTATGGCAGCCGTCACTGAAAGGAAAACTCGCGGCGGCGCCATGGGCATCTACAGCACGCTACGCGTCGTCGGGTTTGCTATCGGGCCGCTGGTGGGTGGATTCTTGAAAGTCACCTGGGGATTCAATGCCGCCTTCGTTGTGGGCGCAGGTTTTATTGCCGCGGCAATTATTTTGGTCCATTTTTGGGTCGAAGAGGTGAAAGTACCACCGAAATCCTTACATGCCCGGCCCTTCAAGGTCTTGGACAGGGAATTGATGCATCCGGGAATCCTTAGCGCCGCAGCCGCCACGTTTATCATTGCCATCGCCTTTTCCATGGTCACCACTCTGGAAAATGAATTCAACACGCGTTTGGATATCAACGCCCTCGGTTTCAGCATTGCATTCAGTTCTCTGATGGTGGGTCGACTGCTGTTTCAGGTTCCATTGGGGCATCTTTCCGATTCGGTGGGGAGAAAGCCTATCATTATCCTGGGACTGCTCTTCATTGCCCCCATCACAGGACTGCTGGGACAGGTCACCACCCTCTGGCAATTCATCTTCCTGCGGGTCTTACAGGGGATAGCGACTGCGGGCATTGCCGCGCCGGCGTTTGCGGTAGCGGCAGACCTTTCACAAATCGGGGGCGAAGGTCGGCAGATGAGCCTCATCACCCTGGGGTTCGGTCTGGGACTGGCTCTGGGCCCGATGATCGCCGGTGTTCTCGCAATCGTGTTTTTCGATCTGCCCTTTTTGACGGGCGGGATCATGGCAATCGCGGGCGCCTGGATCGTTCACCGCCATATGCCTGAAACCGTTCAGGGAGCGAGAACACTGTTCAAAAAACAGTCCTGAAAACAAGTGGCGTCTTGACTTCCCCAAACCCACCGTCTTGGAGGATTCATTTATTGCAAAGGCACGTGATCTTCAGTTCCTCGATGCTGCATGAAAATTCTTAAAGTCGGGAATAGCCGCCTTCTTGAATGTATTGATACAGAGGGCATCGCGCAACGCGCAGCGGTCTTCTACGCGTGAATTTTCTTGAGCAGCCACGCCATGTTCTTTCCAAGGTTCTCCATGGTCCTCATGCCCTCGACATCGTCCTTGACCTCGCCGCGATTACGACCTATGCCCATATTCCAGTAGGTTGAACCGACAATGAACATCTGACTGTATTGAAACAGGTGGTTGAGTGTATCGAACGTCCGTATGGCGCCCGCCCGACGCACCGCGGCGACGGCAGCCCCCACCTTATGCGTGAATAGCCCTCCATTTGCGGCTGAGACAAATCCGCAGCGCTCAATGAGCGCCTTAATCGTTGCGGTCGCGTCTGCATAGTAGACCGGAGAACCCAGAATCATCCCGTCGGCTTCGATCATCTTTCCGAGGTATTCATTCAGCTTATCCGAATTCACCGAGCATTTCCTGTCTTTGTTTTCAAAGCACTTGTAACAGGCGATACAACCCTGCAGCTGTTTTCCGGCCATTTGGATCAGTTCGGTTTCGATTCCTTCTTTTGCGAGTTCTTCAAGGACGGCGCCCAGCAGTATGGCCGTATTCCCGTCCTTCCGGCTACTCCCGTTAAATGCCACTACCTTCATGGTTTTCTCCCCTTTCTGAACTTGGCTTCTTTCCATCCATCGATGCTGGTTAATCGGAATATCCAATCTATCGCTTTGAGTCAATCTCAAAACACCCCTTCTGCTCTTGAGGCTTCACCGCCTTCACCAGAGAATGCGTAGCGTTAATTCGCCCCACGAGCCCGCCTGATGCATCTGCGAAATACATGCGCTCCAATCCTCGCTCCGCGTATTGATCAAGCTTCGCCTTCTGAGTGATCGGAACATCCACCTCGAAAATCTTCGAATCGGAAAGGGAAAAGGCGGATCTGGTAGTGATGATTTATGATTTGTGTCCACGGGTCTTTCACAGTGGTTTCAAGGAGAAAAACATATCCTTATGCCAAACCAAAGGGGGTTTTCCCAAGTCCTTTTTGTCCACAACGCGCCCGATCACCAAACGATAACCATCGATTTCCTGAAGACTCACCACCTTGCATTCCATCCAGGCTGCACTCCCTTCCGGAACGAGCAATTTCCCCGTTCCGTTGGGAATGGTTTTGACGGAAAGGCGACTGAATTTGTCCTCTTTCTTCCCTTCCGCACTCCCCAGCAGCACGGCCAGGTCTTTCTGCTCTTGGGAGGCGATACTCAACGTGAATTCCCCTGACTGCTCTATCAACCGAGCGGTCAAATGGCTTTTTGACACGCCTATGATAAGCAAGGGGGCTTTTTCCGAAACAAACGTGGCAGTCGCCGTCATGATGTCACGCTGTTCCCCATCTGTTGTGCCGACGAAGACGACGGAGCAGGGAAGCCAGCCAAAAACACGATTGTCTTTGCTCATTGCCAAATCCTCCTGATGAAGGTGAAATGAAGTTGCCTTTTCTAAGGGGAAGTATAGTGGAAATGGCCTTATGAGGCAAGCAGGCGGGTTGAGGCTATGATGCTCCCCCATGCTCTATCAACGCCTGATGGCCTCCCTCCGAAATGATCTTCAACTCGCCACCCACACACCTGCTCAGGTGTGAGAATCCGCCCAAAAAGAGTCTGTGACACAAAAATGATATTTTCGTGATGACCCTGTGAAATCCACCTCATATCCTTTCAATCAAGGAATTTATTATGCCGTATGGCGTGCTGAGATCCAAATGAAAAGCTTAGGAGGTGTGACGTGGCAAAAAACAGAAATATTTGCATGATCGTTCTTTTTTTGATTATCGTTTTGGCAGGTGGTCCGATTTTTGCGGGTCAGTCCATGAAGAGATACGAGATCACCATCACAAACCTTACCCGGGGCCAGATATTCAGCCCCCCCATCGTTATCAGTCATGACTGGAATTTTCAGCTCTTTAAACTGGGAGATCCGGCGAGTCCGCAACTGGCCGCGCTGGCAGAAGAGGGGGATGCCAGTCTATTGATCAATCAAATCGACCAGGACCCGGGTTTGAATTATGCGGTCTCGGATGGCCCGGTTTTGCCCGGGAAATCAGTGGTTCTGGAAGTCTCCGCAGCAAAAAGGGCCAGGTGGATCTCAGTCGCTGGCATGCTGGTCACAACAAATGACGGCTTTTTTGCTATCCGGGATCTGGCTGTCCCTCTTAAACGAGAGATAGCGATCGAGGCGGATGCCTATGATGCGGGGAGTGAGCGGAATTCTGAGGACTGCTCCTTTATTCCGGGGCCGCCCTGTGGCAGTCATAATGCCCATGACCCGGCAGATGCCGAGGGTTATGTTCATATCCATGCCGGAATTCATGGTATCGGTCCGGACCCGGATATGGTGAATCCCTCTGCGCATGACTGGCGAAATCCCGTTGCACAAATTACAGTCAGACGTATCCGGTGATTCTTTTATAAGCATGCGTCGGTAGGACATTGTGGCCCAAAACAGGATCTCAGCACCTTTTTCATCTAAACATGAGTCAAAAGAAGACTGTGACCCCTTTTCCCACCTAGTTGAATTCCATGGAATGTTTAGCGGCTTGCGTCCTGTCTCCAACGTTTTAACCGTGACACAAACGGGTAATACTTTTGTGGGTGTCAGGCAAGCCGAGACTACGGATTATGCCTCCGCCAGAACTTTCAATGATACTTTTTCAACAAGATCCTTGACCTTTTCTTGATATGCAAGCATGTGCGGTGACGATAGATGTGCTTGCAGGTCCTCAAAACTACGCCATTTCTCGACTATTGTGACAATATTATTGTTCACCTCTTGACGGGGAAGGCCTGCAGGCAAGTCAATAGTGGGCACATACTCTATACATCCCTTCTCTTTAAGGACATCTGGAACATTGGATTTGAAAATTTCAATAAACTTCGTCAGTTGACCCTCTCTTACGTGAATCGACGCAATTACTCTTACCATTTCATGATCTCCTTTTCTGCATAATCGCCGCGGAGCAACCGCAAGCGGGTAGGCAGGCTGCCTGCCTGCGCTGACGACTGGATCCATTTTGCGAAGCTTTGTTATCTTCTTTTCCTGGGATATCGTCCAGGTTCGTCGAAGTTGATTACCAGGTCGATTTTACCCTATAAATGTCACTGACTTCATTGTAAATATATTTTTTTCTTGATTGGCATCTACCATCAGATATATGAGATGATAGATGTAAACGAGCCGAGAGTGTCCCCATTTACCACTGGCAAAAAGCATGCCAGTCACTGATCTGGGTTAGGAGTAAAAAGCGATGTCTGAGACACGTGTTGGCGAACAGGTTTTTGAAAGGTTTCCGAGCTTCAGGCGGGGCATCGTCGTAGCCCGCAAAATGAACAATCGTGGATCGTCCAAGGAGCTCGAGGCCCTTTTGCATGAGGCGCTTGTCAGTGCGGCGGCCGTGCCCATCGATCTGACAGCGGATCCGAGAACGATTGTCTGGAACGAAACCTACCGTGAGCTGGGATGCAATCCAAGAAAGTTCCCACCTGCCCATCTGGCCCTGCTGAAACGCATCCAAAAACCCGGCGTCTCCCTACCGTTTATTAACAAAGCCGTTGCCATCATGAACGACAATTCTATCCGGGGGATCTTGCCTGTTGGCGGAGACGATTTGCATCAGGCTGGGGAAACCCTTGAGCTCCGTTCTGCCGACGGAAGTGAACGGTTCACGCCCCTGAGTGATCCGGACAAAACCGAACATCCTGATCCCGGAGAGATTATTTACGTGGTAGCGGAAACCCAGGAGGTCATGTGCCGAAGGTGGAACTGGCGGAACGGTTTCCGGACCCGAATCACCGAAGACACGGAAGCCATGGTCATGAACATCGACGGACTTGGCGAAGACAGTGAGAAACGGACCGTTTCCATACGTGATCGAGTCGCCCGAATGCTTGCACAATATTGCGGCGCCGAAGTCGAGACAGCCCTCCTGACTCCGGCTGCGCCATCCTTTTTGTTCGATCTGTAGGGTAGGCACAGCAGCCATATTTCTCGCTCGGGAATAGAAACTATCTTGGACGTCAGTGACTGACACGGGGAAAATGAAAACCAGGTCAAAAATCATTGTGACAATTGGTATGACCGTGTTGGTTCTTGCTGTGCTTTCGATGTCCGTCCTCTTCTATTACTACACGCACCCCCCAAAAATAAAAGCTGCCTTAGAAAAACTTGTCTCAAGCTCGATGGGGGTATCACTCAGGATCCAACGGATAGCCTATTCACGCAACCCGCTCAGGCTGGAACTTGAAGGGATCAAAGTTGAGCCGGGAAAAGCGGTGCGGGGCTTCTCCCTGGATGTGCCCGCGGCTGCGGCCGACTTTTCGTTCGAGGGGTCATGGGGCCACAGGACCCTTGTTTTGAGAAATATCGAGGTATCCGGATTCATCTCTCATATCACTGAAAAGCCCGAACTCTCCGGGTTTGGTGAGCCGCCTGCAAAACCTTTATTCTTTGGGAGCCTCTTGCGCAGGCTTTTTATGTTCTTCGTTTTCAGGCATGTGAGATTCCAGTCAGCGGAAATCCACGAAGGTCTTGTATCCGTGCGATTGGGCGAGCGCACGCTCCAGATAGACCACATCCGCGCAAACCTTGAGGCCGGCCGGCCCTTTGAATTTTTTTGCGGGATGCTGGCCAAATGGCCCTCCCAAGGCTTAAATCTTGCGCTTCCCCATGTCCACATAAAGGCGGACCAAAAACTATCCCTTGATAATCCTGAAATTGGCGGTTTCCTAATCCTGAAAGGGGCCAATTTTGAGAGCCCAATGCTCGGCATCAGAGATCTGGAGGCAAAGACAAGACTTCTCTATCAAGTCAAGGAGAGAAAACTTTCCTTTAGCAGTACGGAATTTGTGTCTGGGCGGATTGATTTTAAGAATGGGGCTCAGAAAATGAGCATTCCATCAGGCATGCGCATCACAACAGGAGGTGGAGTCCATTTTGGGAGCAAGACGCTGCGTGCTGATCCTTTACAGGTTACCCTGGGTGACGGATTGCTGTTTGAAGGCTCGTTGGACGCAGGATTCGGAACGCAGGTGGAGGTCTTGGTGAAGATTCTCAAATCCAGTTTTTTCCCTGATCGTCTGCGTTCCCTCCTCCCTCCGGAAATCGAGGAGCTCCCCGTGACGCTCATCGGCCCCCTCGGCCTGACCGGGAACATTAAGGGACTTCGTAAGCAGAATGGGGGAAAAGCGTGGACCTGGAGGGGCAATCTTCACGCATTTTTCAAACAGAATCACCTCTCATTCGTTTTCTCAGGCATCAGAGGCAATGGAAATATTGCCGGGGACGTCCAGGCAGAGGGTACTTTCCCCGACATCAAGGTCTCCGGCGCGGTGAACGCAAGTGACATATTGCTTTCGGGCATGGGCTTGGACCTGAGACCTTTTGCGGCTTCGCTCTCTTTTTCGGGCAGCTATCCGAGCTTTGATCTCATGAATCTCTCTGTGCTTATCCCTGCGGCAAAGCGTGTTTACAGGGGGAGGGAATTTCTGGTCCGGAACCTGAGTCTGAAGGCCGGAGATGGCAAGGTGGATGCGGCGAATAGAACCCTCTCCTTTCCTGCTATTCGTATTGATTCTTCTCTTTTGAAAAACCTCCAGGCGTCCCTGAATGTTGAGAAAAGCGATGTAGTTATGAAAATAAGGGGCAGGAAAACAGGCCTTCTTGAGTCGGCTGGAGCACTCGACCTGTTCCCGTCTGGGTGGAAGGCATCAGGATCGGATCTTATAGAGGTTGAAGCACGACTGAAAAAGGAAGAAGGATACGTCTTGAGCGCACAGGTGACTCTTGACGGGCTTTCCTTTCAGAACCGTGAGGCAACGTGTATGGGACAGGCTCTCGTTGTCAAAGCGGAAATGGCAGGAAAGATTGCCCCGTCTTTTTCGAGGATTGAAGGTCATGCAATGGTTCAAGCGGACAGGGGAGAAGTCCTTTTTGATCGTTTTTACTTTGATCTTCAGAAGAGCCCATTCACCTGTTCTGAAGAGGGACTGTACAACGTGAGGGACAGACGGTATCGTCTTGCAGGGGCGACGCTTGGACTCAAGTCTATCCTCCAGCTTCACATGAATGGCGAACTGCTCGGGAGCGGTGCGGACCGGAGCTTTGATGTTTCCATGAATATCGCTAGCACACCGTTGGGACCTGTGTTTAAGAAACTCCTGCAGGAACCTTTCCAGACGGAAAAACCGGTTCTCACAGCCACCGACGCCGGCGGGAACCTGTCGGGAGACTGCAGACTGAAAGGGACTGGATCCCGATGGACGGCTAAGGGACGTCTCCTCTGGAAAGAGGGTGACCTCTCCATTGACGGGAATAGGGCCTCGCTGGAAGGCATTGACCTTTCGCTTCCACTCTGGTACCGGAACTACAGTGAAAAAGAGCCGTTGAAACCTCTCAAGGGGAAACTCTCCGTCCGGACCGTGAAAGCGCCCTTCCTTCCTTGGCAGTCCTTAGACCTGAACCTCCTCGCAAGGCCAAACTCCTTGTCCATACCTGTTTCCACAACCCTCAAGATCCCCGGCGGCAATGTCAGGATAGGACCTTTTATTACAAAGGGATGGGCCGACATGAGCCCGTCGTGCAAGACAAGCCTCAGTATGGATTCCCTCAGCCTGGGGCCTCTGCTGGCAAAATTAGAATTACCCATAAAAGGTGTCCAAGGAACCCTGAACGGCAGCCTGGGTTCCATTCACATTGAAAAGGGAATTATGAGCAGCAAAGGGCAGATAAAGGCAAAGGTCTTTGGTGGAAGCGTCGTGCTTTCCAGTATTGGCGCATCGGGCTTGTTCACCTCCACCCCGGTCCTCAAACTGGATGCTCGGTGGCATGACCTTGATCTTGCGAAACTGACCACCGGCAGCGGATTTGGAAAGATCCAGGGGGTTTTGAATGGCCATGTGAACAGACTCGAAATAGCGGAGGGGCAACCCCAGGGATTCGACCTGCTCCTGGAAACCGTCAAGAAAAGAGGCGTTCCACAGAGGATAAGCGTAAAGGCCGTTGATCATATCGCTGAATTGGGTGGGGGTCAGAGCCCTTTTGTTGGCGCTGCGGGGATATTCGCGAGCCTTTTCAAAGAATTTCCATACGAGAAGATTGGCATCCGGGCCGCGCTGGAAAACGATGTTTTCAGGATAAACGGCACCATCAAGGAGGGGGACAAGGAATATCTGGTAAAAAGGGGTTTTATCTCAGGCGTGAATGTGATAAACCAGAATCCCGACAATCGCGTCAGTTTCAAGGATATGGTCAAGCGTTTGAAGCGTGTGACTTCATCAAAGACCGGCCCGGTTGTCAGATAGGACAGGTTATGGACGGGGAACCTAAACCAGCGATCCGGAGGAGGAAATGAAAAAACAAAGAAGTATATTCTGGGGAGTGAGCTGCATCTCTCTTATGATGCTGTTTGCCTGCGTCACCATTAACATCTACTTCCCGGCAGAGAAGGTCGAATCGGTGGCGGGCAAAATCGTGGACGACGTCAGGGGCAAGAAACCTCCGGCGGAAAAGAAGCCTTCTCCGGACAAGGACAGCCGTCTTCTCGAGAAAACACTGCTGGCTTTCACGTGCTCCATGGCCTATGCCGATGAGACTCTGACGGTGTCCAACCCCACAATCCGGGCATTGAAACAGCAAATGAAAGACCGATACGCCCGCATGAAACCCTTTTACCAAAAAGGATTTCTCGAAGAGAAAAATGATGGTTACGTGAAAATAAAGAAGATCGGCGGGCTCGGACTCAAGCAGACAAGAGACCTCAAGAGCTTGGTCAGTGCCGAAAATGCAGACAGGAAGAAACTGTACTTGGAAATCGCCCGGGCGCTAAATATTGATCCCAGCCAGGTGAACAGAATAGGCAACATCTTTGGAAAAGAGTGGCAGAGATCCGTCCGATAGACGTTAGCTTGAAATGTAGTCTTCCAAATTATCGATGAGCTTTGTCATGAGTTCATCCGTTTTTCCTCTGAGAACTGTAAATGATAGTCACCTCATCACCCATCTCCAGACCGAGGATTTTTCAGGGTATCAGAGGCAGACCTCCGGACAAAAAAATGTTCCATTTGGGGCTAAGATATGATAGCTAAAAAAACAATTGATAAAAGGTAAAGCACTAAAAGGAGAAGGGAGGGGTTAGATTTTAATTTTTCTGGCATTAATTTTTGAGACTTGAAGGGAGGAATAAGATGAAAAGAACACTATTGTTGTCTCTCTGTCTGGTCGCTATTATCTTGGCGACCCTTGTGCCTGCGAATGCGCAGGATGTTATCAAACTGAAGGCCGCGAATTATCTCCCCCCGATGCACAAGATGTCGCTACTTACGCAGTGGTTTTGCGATGAGGTGAAAAAACGTACGAACGGCAAGGTGGAAATTACCTATTATCCTGGGGGCACGCTCTTATCGCCCGTAAAAATGTATGTAGGCATTACAACCGGCATCGCAGACATTGGATTTTCTCATACGGCCTACACGAGGGGACGCTTCCCGGTGACTGAGGTATTAGATTTGCCCCAGGGTTATCCCAGTGGCTATGTGGCGGTTCAGGTGAGCAACGATTTCTATCAACGATTCAAACCGGCCGAATGGAACAAAGTGCATGTCCTTTATTTTGCTTCATCACCCCCCTTGGTACTTCACACAAACAAAAAGCCTGTTAGAACCATGGAAGATATGAAGGGGATGAAGATAAGAGCTACAGGACAGATGGCCGAAGTTATCAAGGCCCTTGGCGGTGATCCGATTCCCCTGCAAATGCCGGATGTATATGAGGCCTTGAAAAGAGGCGTAATAGATGGTGTCACTGTGGACCTTTCTCCCTTGAAATATTGGAAGTTTTCTGAAGTTATAAAATATACAACATTATCATGGCCTCTCGGAACGACCTATTGTTTCTATTTTATTATGAATAAAAACAAATGGAATAAGTTGCCTCCTGATGCCCAAAAGGTCATGACCCAGGTAGCCATGGAAGCCAAAGACAAGCAGGCCGTTCTTTGGAACGAAATGGATTTTGAGGGGAAAGACCTCTTTGTTAAAAAGGGAGGAAAGCTGATCAATCTCAGCGATGCTCAGATCAAGAAATGGAAAAGCACCGTAAAACCGGTCATAGAGAAATATAAGGAGACCATGGTGTCTAAAGGATACAAGAAAGCTGATGTGGACGCTTGGCTCAAATTTATCAGTGAACGTATCCGATACTGGAAGGCGGAAGAGACAAAGAAAGGCATACCAAATCCTTACGTTCGATGAAAAATTGAGCTTTTGAAGGCTGTCGACCTCCCCGAGTTATTAATTAGCCATAGGGGTCGACAGTTTTGTTAGCCGGGTAAGGTACCACGGCCTCATCAATCCACGGCGTGAGCAGTATGGGAGAATTCACGCCCATCGTCGTAATGAGGATTTATGAAATCCAGAATGTACAATGTGCTTTATCTCGTCAGTAAGTGGCTCAACGCAATCGGTGCCGTAACGCTTACCTTTATGATGCTTTTGACTGTTGCCGACGTTTGCCTGCGGGCAGTGGCTCGTCCCATACTCGGCACTTATGAAGTTGTGAGTATATTGCTGGCAGTGGTGATCGGTTTCAGTATCCCCAAGGTTTCCCTGGACAACGGACACGTTTACATGGAGTTTGTAATCGAGAGGCTCTCCAGGAGAAACAAGGCCATACTGTTCACGTTCACCAGGGTTCTCTGCATAGTACTCTTTTTCCTTATTGGTTATAACCTCTTCTCCGTGGCCAATGAATTTCGCCTATCTGGAGAAGTGACCCCCACCATCCAACTGCCTTTTTACCCGGCAGCTTATGGGGTGGGCGTTTGCTGTTTCTTAGAATGTTTTGTGTTCGGTTTTGATATTCTGAAGATCTGGAAGATCCAATATGAGTGAAATTACTGTAGGTATTCTAGGCCTGGGTATATTGCTGCTTCTTTTTTCAACGGGTATCGAACTGGGTTTTGCCATGTGCTTGGTGGGATTCGCCGGTTTTTCTTACCTCAACGGTGTGAACGCCGCCATGAATCTCTTGGGGAGAGACGTATTTGAAGTCATCACGAATTACGGGTACACGGTTTTCCCGCTTTTTATCCTCATGGGTCAGATCGGATTCAACGCGGGAATCGCGGAAAAGCTTTATGATGCTGCCCACAAGTTCATCGGGCATATTCCAGGTGGGCTCGCGATGGCAACGGTCGTGGGCGCCACCGGTTTTAAGGCCATCTGTGGATCTTCGGCCGCTACTTCCGCGACCTTCGCCAGCGTCGCCATTCCTGAAATGGACAGGTTTTCCTATAGCAGGACGCTTTCCACGGGAATCGTCGCCACGGTCGGGACTCTCGGCGTCATCATACCGCCCAGCGTGACACTGATCATTTACGGCATCCTCACCGAACAGTCCATCGGGCAACTCTTTCTCGCGGGGATCATTCCCGGCTTGCTCATCGCCCTTCTTTTTCTCGGGATTATCTATGTCTGGGCGAAAGCTAGACCAAAAGATGCCCCGATGTCGGACGCATCAACCTGGAAAGAAAGGGTGCGTTCCCTCCCCAGTGTTGTCTGGGTTGTCATCGTCTTTCTCTTGGTGGTCGGCGGGATTATGACCGGCTTTTTTACTCCTTCGGAAGCGGGGGCGGTGGGGACCTTTGCCCTTATTGTTCTGGCCATAGCCCAAAGGGGTTTGAACTTCAGGAAGTATGTCACTTCCCTTAATGAAGCACTTCGGACAACGGGCATGATTCTCATGCTCATTATCGGCTCCACAGTCTTCGGGCATTTCATCGCCGTGACCAATATTCCCCAGGCCACGGCCGACTGGGTAGCGGTTCTTCCAGTTAACCGTTATCTGATATTGATAGTGATCGGCTTCGTATATCTGATCGGGGGCTCATTCATAGATGATCTTGCGTTCATGATACTCGCGACGCCCATTTTTTACCCGATAGTTGTAAAGCTCGGATTCAGCCTCCTCTGGTTTGGTATCTCTCTGGGAGTGGTTCTCATGATCGGGGTGGTGATCCCACCGGTGGCTATCTGCGTCTTCATCGTCAAGAATATTACCAACGAGCGCATAGGCCTGATATACAAGGGGGTAGCACCATTTTTGGTCTCTCTTGCCATCGTGTGGGGCCTTCTTTTTATATTCCCTCAGCTTGCGCTTTGGCTGCCTTCCCTGTTTTACAATTGAACTTATTAGCTTTGCTTCTGGCTTAATATTGCTTTTCTGCCTCCGATCAGTCCACAGTGGTGGGGTGCCTTTCCTTGGAATTGGGGAAGTGGAATTGCCAGTAGCTGGATTTGGATTGTTGGATTGGGTGTGGATTGACCAATTTATTAGGGGTGGAGAAGGCAAGGGATAGGCACCTTGCTACAGCCTGATCCGACCCAGCCCCGGTGTATCTGAAGGTGTGAGTATGCCGTCTTTCAAATGAAACAACCCTGAAAAAGGATCATTCAACAAGTCGAGATGACCATCAAGATCTGCAAATTCAATATTGGCGCGGCTTAGTGCAAAATGCAAACCCGCAGATATCCCAAGAGCAGATTCATCCAGACAGCCAATCATTACTTCCAGACCCGCAGCTTTGGCAACAGAATTGATATGCTGGGATTCAAAAATACCGCCCATTTTCATGAGTTTGATATTGATCATGTCAATGCGCTCATTTCTCGCCAATCTGAATGCATCCTGGAGGGTTTTGATGCTCTCATCAGCCATCACCGGAACTGATACAGCCTGAGTCACCCGGCCCAGTCGTTCATCTTTTTTCTGGCTGGTAGGCTGCTCCATGATTTGAAGATCAGCGGATTCAATACTGTTAATGAATGCCACAGACTGTTCAAGGGTATACCCCTGGTTGGCATCAAAGCGCAACAGAAAGTCTCTTCCCAGTTGTTCCCTTAATTTCAATACTTTCTCAATATCTTCGGTTAGATTGAGGCCACCTTTAAGCTTGAGAATGGCAAACCCGTTTTTTAGATGCTTTTTTGCCTGTTCGAGGGTTTCGTCTAAAGGAAGGATTCCAATGGTGATGCTGGTGTGGATTCTATTCCTGAAACCGCCCAATACTTGGTACAAGGGAAGTTCCGCTTTTCTGGCCATTAGATCGTATAAGGCCATATCCACCATGGCAATTGCCGAGGATGCCTTGGGAATGCTTTTTTTTAGATCATGGGTTATCCGGGCGATTCGAAATGGATTGCGCCCCTTGAGCCGATCCTTGATCACGGTATCAATGGATCGGATCACATCTTCCGGAGTTTCACCGGTAACCGTAATATCCGGTGCGGCGCATCCCCAACCGATGATATCCGTATCTGTAATTAGTTTCAAAATAATGTTGGAAGCATGGCTCACCGACTCATAGGCAATGGTATAGGGAACCGACAGGGGCATATCCAACCTGAAATAGTCTATTTCTTTAATCTTCATCTCAGTATCTGTTCTGGTACAATTTTTCAGAAGGTGTGTTTTTGATGGTCTCGACAAACTCGGTCATTTTGCGGATCATGATTTCCCAATATTTTTGACCTTTTTCAGCGGTTCCAAGGGTCGGATTTCCCATGACGCCGGATTTTGAAAGGCGTTTGGTATGCACATACCAACTTACGCCCCGGTCCGACGTAAAATCCAGGTACTCGTTATCCAGGTCCAGGGTATGATCCTCTGCTTTTTCCATATCCACAAGCTCGGGACGGACGGCCAGCGCTGTGCTGGTTTCAATTTCACCTGCATGGATGTCATTCCGCGTGGCGGTCAGCTTATAGATATCCACATCACTGGTTTCACCGGTTTCCACGCAGACAAATATCTTTGCATCCCGGTTGATCATCTGGGCGGCATAATTGAGCGTGGGTGCATTGTCGCCATGGCCGTTGAGAATGACAATCTTTTTAATGCCGTTGTGAGCCAGGCTCATGCCGATATCATAGACAATGGCGGAAAGGGAATCATTCGTTACGCAGATGGTTCCCTTGAAATCACTGTGATGGTAGGATACCCCGTAGGGTATCGGCGGAAGTACAAAGGGTTTGGGATCATTACAGGCTTTAGCCACTTCTTTTGCCATATACACGGCATCAAAATAATCAAGATCAAGGGGCAAGTGGGGGCCATGTTGTTCTATGGCACCGCAAGGCAGAATGGCCGTATCAACAACTTTCAATCGTTCAGCGATTTCGGGCCATTTCAGGGTTTCCCATATATAATCCGGAGCAGTCATTTTATGTTTCATTTATCATCCATTCTTATAAGGTGTCGTCGTTAAAAAAGTGTCGTCCAACTCAACATCTATCCAGTGATGCCCCTTCCTTTGAACGGCGCCGTCAGCGTATTGGCAAAATAGATCAAACAAGGGTTTGCGGATATTGACCGGCAAATCGGAAAGGGTGCTTCTTTCCGTATCAAATCTGAGTTTGGTTATTTCATCATGTTGTTTTGCCAGCCGTTTTGTGTGATCGTTTTTTTCGATCAGGTTTTTTGAGAGCAAAAGATGGTAGAGATGGGAAGCGTCACTCCCGATTTGTTTAACAGACTGACGCCCCAATGCTGTCAGGCCGCCGGCTATCTGCTCTCTGGTATACCCGCAGCGACAAGGGTCTTCATCCAAGGCCCGCAGCATTCCGATAATTCGCCGGCATTTTTCGCATTTGCCGCAAGGGAACATCCTTTCACCGTCTTTATGGGCCGCATGGCAGGACACCTGGTGCTGCTGAAGGTCCGGATACCTTTTCGTCAATATTTTCATGATGAGCAGCTCGGACAGGCTCCTCAAAATTGAAAATTGATTGATCTGCCAGCCTTTGCTTCTGTAATATCGTGTCAAAGCATTGTCAAAGTACTTGCTCTGATCGTAAAGACCATTGTAATGCGGTATACCCGCAGTTTCCCCTTTAAGGGTGGTATCGTATTCATTTCCGACCAGAACATTGCCGATTCCCTTTTTCCGGACAACCGGGAGCACACCGAACAGGAACACGGCAACCGTCCAGAGGCGGACAGGATAAATGTCTGCCCGGATACCGGCATAGTCTTCCCTGACAAAAGGCAATTGCTTCAGCATCCAGTTAAATACCCGGTCACTGTTGCACCAGGGCTTTTCCGTATTGGGTTCAATTTCCTTGAAATGCTTATAGGCATTGACAGCGGTAAACCAGTGACGGCCGGCTTCGTTTATGAAGACCGGATAGGTTTCACCGATCTCATTGACAATGCCGTAGGTTAAAAGACTGTCTTTGCCCCCACTGCTCAAAATGGCATACTTTCCAGGGTCGGTTTTTTCTTGGGGTCTGTCGAATGTCAGTCCTGCAAACTTTGTGTTTGAAAAAATCAGCGCTGCATTCGTATAGTTGGCTTTTTTCTCCGGTGTGAAAGCATTGTACGGCGGCTTGATAAATTCATTTTTAATCAACAGCTTATTGGTAACGATTTCCCGGGAAGTATTTTCCATCATGCTGGAAAGAAAGATGCGGTCAGCTTTGTCAAACAGACCGTCAAGCTCAACGGTTTCAAAAAACAGGCCGTAATTTAATGCGACTTGGGCCAGCATCATGGAGGCCAGATTGATGTCTTCAGCATTTTTTCTGTTGAAGTAAGCAGTGTCATAGGAATAGACCAATTCGTAGGATGCTGTTTGACCTGAAAAGTGTTCGATGCAATATTCGGCTTTTACCCGTTTAGGTTCAATATGAATATTCTTGACACTGAGTCTTTTTAAAACAATAAATGAATCCAGAGCCAGTTTCAAAACGCCCCCTTTTGCCCGATCTCTGCGTCAGGCTCGAATTTTGATCCTCGAAATATTCAGTATATTCCTGTGGTTAAAATTTTCGCCTTCCTTGACTTCGAACGAAATTGAACGTTTTGAAACTGGCTCTCCAGATGTATCATTTTAGATGCGACCTTAACAGATTAATTAACTTGTCTGCACCGAATTCAAGCACATCAAAGGCAGGCAGCCCAGTTTCTTTGGTTATCATTTCGCAGGCTTGTAATATCTCGTCTTTTTCCATAAGTTCATGGTTAACCGTCACGGCAATCACCTTGTTTTTACCGGAAAGTGTTTCAATGGCATTGATCTGTTCCGGCAACGAATGCAATCTGTACCCGGGGAATCCATCATATTCTTCCCGCTTTGGGGCATGCTGAAGGATAACATGATCGGGGCGCCCCGCGGCGAGAATCTCAAAACCCCCGGGATAGGCCGGATTCATAAGACTTCCCTGCCCTTCGATGAGAAGAATATCCGGGGACTCGTTTTTCCATGCTTCATAAACCGCATGCTCAATCTCGCCGGATACAAAATCGTTGATACAGCTGTCCATGATCATGGAATATTTTGCGCCCTGCATCCAGGCGGTCTGTCCCGTGCCCACCATTTCAGCCTTGAGGCCAGCCTTCCTTGCCGCATGGACGATGATCCATGCCGTGGTCCGTTTGCCAATAGCGGAATCCGTACCAAGAACGGCAATTTTCAGGCAATCAACCTTTTCAATTTTTCCAGTAAAAAAATGCAGTTCATCCCGGTCAGGTGTTCTTCTGATATCCCGTACACGGCAACCATTTTTTTCTGCAATCGCCATCAGTGTTTTATCTTTATATAAAAAATCATGCAGCCCGCTATCGATGTTCAAACCTCTTTCCAGGGAGGCTTTCAATGTCTCTTTGGCCTCAGGCGGCAACCGTCCGCCATCCGGAGCAAGACCCACGACAAGGGTTTGGGGCTGATTTTGAGGGGTAAGGGAATGCATGGCTTCATCCAGTGTTTCAAAAATGGGGATGCCGTTTGATCTGCCATCCAGAACAATTCCTGCGTCCTTTCCCGCATAGACATGATCGATCACACCCACCACTTCATATCTTTGTGTAAACCTGACCAGACCATGTGCGGTTTTACCTTCCGGGGTATTAAATGCCCCATCTGCATATACCAGCGCTTTCCCATCAATTGTCTGTGCCATGGATTAGTATCTTCCTGTTAATATTGCAACATATCGGTCGTTGATAAATTCGTCTTTTTCATGCTTTTCCAACATGGCAATCAGGCCGGCCGTAGAGGCAGGAAGAATCCTGTATCCTTCCTTTTTGTGAAGGAATGCACTCATCTCTCGCATCTTCTTATCACTGATATGCCTTGCCTCCCCGTTTGTTTGTCGCAAGGCATATAAGGCTTCATTCCCGTCAAAACTATGCCAGTTGATCAGCGGTTCATTGATAACGGTTTCCTTTACCTGTTTTGGATCTATATCCCTGCACTCTTCCAGTCCGGCTCTAAATGAGGTAATGATCGGGTTTTTATTGGCGGCCGATCCGGCAATGAACATCGGGATCCGGGAAGTTTTTCCCCGTTTGTAAAGGTTGACAAATCCTCTGTAGATTCCAGCCAGAAGCGTACCGTTTGATACCGGAGAAGCAATGCATTTGGGCGCATCACGCAGTTGATCATAAATCTCATTGGCAATGCCTGCATAGGCTGAAATTTGCAGCGGGGTATTGGCACCACCCGGGTTTGCATCATACCATTCATTTTCAACGGCACGCCTGCTGGATTCTGTTACCGTATCCTCGTATGATCCAGGCAAACGGATGATTTGGGAATGAAAGGCTTCCATCTCCTTAATCCGCTCTGTGTGGTAGCGTTCCGGGATAAAGATTTTACATTCCAATCCTGCCAGGAATGCAGCAAAGGCAACGGCCACACCGTAGTTACCACAGGTTGCAAGCGAGATGACATCATAACCGCGTCTAAAGGCATCATGAACCTGTGCAAAAGCGATCCTGTCTTTCTGTGTCCCTGAAGGGTTTTCTCCCTCGTACTTGATATACAACTGACGGATATCCAGCTCCCTTTCAAGATTTCGCGCCCGATTCAAAGAGGTATCGCCGATTTCCATACTGATGATATCCTCAAAACATTCAATCCTGTCCACCATGGACAGGCCCTTGTCTTTGACAAGATTGCTAAGATTTTCAGTTTCTTTTGCAATTTTTATTTCTACGGATTTCACACCGTCAAGCAGATTCAAGACCATTTTAGCCGTACCGCCTGTTTTCTTGTATTCAAACCATGGATCAAGTCTACTCTTGACCCTTTTTCCCACTTTTGAACCCTTTAATTCAATTCAATACAAATCGTTATGATGCTCTCACAATGAATGGCCGAAGTATTCAAAAAGGGAATATGGTATTTGCTTTCTGTTAATATCAGTGGCAATTCGGTACATCCCAAAATTAATGAGTCAATTCCTTCCTCATCCACCATTCTTTTGGTGATGGACAATAATTCCTCTCTTGTTGAGTCTTTGAAGATTCCTAATTCAATTTCCGAGAATAATTTATGGTGGATTAACTGTTGTTCCTCCCTCGAAGGAACAACGACTGATATCCCTTTTGAAATAAATGGTTTTTTGTAAAATTCCGCCTCCATTGTGAGCTTTGTGCCCATCAAACCAACATTTTTCAATCCCATTTCTTGGGCTTTATTGCAGGTTGCCTCGACTATGCTCAACAGGGGTATAGGTGATTTTGTTTTAATCTCGTCAAAAACTATATGCGGTGTGTTTGAAGCGATTGCAGCAAATTCGGCACCAGCGCGGTGAAGAGAAAATATTTTTTCTAATAACCACTCAGAAAGTTCCGGCCAATTCTTAGTTTCAACGAACTTCATGAGTTCATTCATATTTACGCTGTAGATAATAATTTCAGGGTATGCCAAGTCAGAATACTTTGTATGGAATGCTGCAATAATCTCTTTGTAATAATCAACCGTCGATTCTGGGCCTATTCCTCCAATTATTCCTATGGTTTTCATATCTATCTCCAAGCCATAACAAGTTATTCTAAAGATCTGATGATCTTGCTCGAATGGGAAGATCTCCGGAAAGATCAAAAAACCGTGAATTCCAAGTTAAAATAGGTGTCTCCTTTTTTCCACGCGATTCGGGCTCATTAACCGGAAGAATCTTTTAGGATATTGTATTTCTTCAAATTAGCCTTTACGTAGCCCCAGTGCAGCAGAATATGTATGGCAATTGTAACCATAAACCCCACGGCAACCCATTCATGTATCCCAACAAGAAAATGCCTTAAAGTTATCAGAAAGCTTCCCCTGGCTGCATAACCTTTGGGCAACAGAAGCCAGTTGATCAGGCCTGTAAGACTCAATACAACAAACAGCACGAAGGACACCACATTAATCAGCCAAAGATCAGATGTTTTTCTGCTCCTCATATTCTTTACACTCCTTTAAGAAACTACCGACGGATCCTTTAACAGCAGAAGGTCTCAGATCAACAATCAAAACGGACGGAATTCCAGATACAGAAAGAGGATCAGGAAAGTTGTTCCCAGAGAGACGATTCCTGTACCGATTGCCCCGGATCTTCTATTTCCCTGGCTACTAAAGATCGTAACCACCCCGCCTGTCACAGCCATAGCAAATGCCACCATGCAGGCTATCTGAAGAACAAGAATGGGCTCCTGGTGTACGTTTACAAAGAAAAATATCAAAAACGCGCCTGCCACAATAGCAGCCATTGTCTGCTTGTCTTCCTCTTTATGAAACATGGTTGCCAGTCCCCCAAACACGGCCATTATAAAAGAAACAACAGCAATCAACTCTCGCACTTCTCATTCCCCCTTTCAATTTCCATACCCGGGTAATTGGGAATTGCAATTACGCTTCAAGGCTATTCTGATTCTGCTGGCTATTAAGGTCTGAAGCAGGTTCAGAGTTAACCACATTATGGCACCTAATCTCAAACTAATTTTTCGCCCCAGGCATTAGGGGATAGTGGAATATGGCAGGATGTAGTCAAAAAATCTAACCAATAAGGATTGACACGACCTGAAAGGTCGTTTTTTCAGCCAATGGCGGGATTCAAGGAGCTTATAGGGAAGCGAAGGAGTTGAATAAGGGGAGGACTTGACTAACTAATGCCCAAGATTTATTTGTGGATGGGCGCGAATTTATTAAAAAGGGGGTATCATGAAACCATCCAGCCTTGATCCGTCAATTGGTTGAGGTCAGCAGACTTCTGGACTACACGAAATGGTGCACTTGCAACTTAAATTCACCCATGAGCTTGCAGTACATCAGTCGGTTTCGTAGCTAGCCAGTATCTCACCGAAATAAAGGGTATGGTAATCTTTTTGCGGATAAATAGATGTATCGTAGTCTTTATCCAGATGAACCGGGTCCATGGCTGATTTATAGACGATCTTGCACTCGTAGTGCCTCCCGGTGGTCTTAATGATGGGTGAAACAACATGACGACTGTCCGCAATTTCCAGATCGCAGGCCATAAACTTATCCACGTCCCGACCGGATTTTGAACCGCAGAAGGCAACCTCCTTACTCATATCAGC
>Ga0307426_1000760_pt1 | contig 21868 bp, 17 predicted proteins | sample SalMarWE160340MG_FD_202165 | JGI IMG/M metagenome (GOLD analysis project Ga0307426, IMG submission 202165) | Salt marsh sediment microbial communities from the Plum Island Ecosystem LTER, Massachusetts, United States - WE1603-40 | ecosystem: Environmental > Aquatic > Marine > Intertidal zone >...
CGCTTATTTCATCATATGAAAAACGACGAGGTCCGGTTGGATGCACTAAAGGAATTAGCTCGGGTTTCGAAGAAATATGTTGCCCTCAGTTTTTACAATAAAAGCTGCCCAAGATATTATTGGCGTAAAATACTTGGCAAAAAGATTAGAGGTAATTATGTAAGTTTTGCTCATATTGTTAACCTGGCAAAAAAGGCTGGGCTTGTGCATATCGAACGGTTTCCGAAGTTGAATTTGTTCGAGCAGCAGTGCATGGTGATTTTTCAGAAAAAAAGTTGGCTCAATTAAAGCTATATGTTATTTTTAAGCAACCGAAGAATAGTAAAGTCCGTCTTGAAATTTACGTATGAAGATTCAAGAAGGGTCAAGTGGTGGCTGAAAGATGAAAGTCTGGTTCCTGCGGCACGGTCAATAACGGAAACCATTAGAAACATTACCCATCACTCGCTGCTTCCCAAAGCTGAAATTTTTAAACTGACAGACAGAAAAGCAGTTTTCCGTGTGGAACCTTCCGAAGGTGCTGGGCGGCCACTTGTGGCAAAAGCATTTCTTTTACCTCGTCTTGAACACAGACTTAAATATCATAAATACGGCTTGGACGAAGTTGCTAACCTGCTTAAGGCTGCTGACAAAGGTATCAACACCCCAAGGGTCTATGGTTACGGACATATATATAGCCTGTTTCGGCTTGTTGAAGCCAATGTAGTCATATCAGAAGATTTGCTTGGTCTCTCGCCTGTAAAATACTTACTGCTCAAAGGGACAGATAACGAACGTCACCAAATATTTATGAGAACCATCCCTTTATTTGTTAGTCTTTACAATGCGGGATGTAACCATATAGATGTCAATAGTGGGGCTGTTATGCTCAGTGAGAGAAATCTAAATCACGAAGTCTTCCTTCTGGATTTTCAGCATGCCAAATTTTACGACAAACCAAGTAGTGAAATATTAATGTTTGAGGCCGGACACTTTGCAAAGGCGTGCCGAAATTGGATTTCAACCGAAACAGTCAATGAGTGGCTGGACGAACTTTTAAGGGCCATCGATATTAACAGCACCGATGAGATACAGAAAATGAAGAGACGCTTTGATTACTATTCCAAGGCCGAATTGTCACGTAAGCGCAGAAAAACAATAATCTGATGAACACGCAAATTAGTTTCACAGAAGAAGCTTTGTGATAAAAGAATTAGCGAACTCTTTTTTACATGGATACGCAGTGAATAATAACGAATATACAGGCTATGACCAGTTTTATCTCCGCGATAAGCCTACGCCCATTAGTGCCTATCAAAAACGATGCAAAGGATTTGGCAAAAAATTGTCTCAGCTCTTAGCTGTACCACGCGACAGAAAAATTTTGGATTTGGGCTGTGGCGTGGGATTTTTAGTATTTTTTTTGAAACGACAGGGTTTTGACAATGTAACCGGCATCGATAAGAATGAAAATTTGATATCTATTGCAAAGTCGAAAGTAAACGCAGAGTTTATTGTTGACGACGGAATAACCTACCTGGAAAAACAGAAAACACAATACGACATTATATTCTTATGGAATGTATTGGAGCATATACCCAAAGAGAACGTCATGAAATCCTTGCGGGTTTTGCATAAAAGTCTCTCAGATGATGGTTTTATGGTGGCTCGAACACCGAATATGACCAACATTATGGCACAAGGCCATTTCTGTGACGACTTTACACATAACACCGCTTTCACCGAACAAAGTATTGCGCAAGTCGCTAAGCTTGCAGGTTTTTCAAATGTTGAAATGCTCAATCAATTCAAATTCCAAAATTTCAAGGGAAGGATAAAGGCGGTCATAAACTGGTTCCTGCACAAAACACTTTTGTGGCTCCGGGGCGGAACCGAATGTAGGGTTTTCTATAGAAACCTTTATGTAGTTTTGCGGAAGTAATATCAACTTCATCGAAGCAGTTTTTTGTAGACTTCAAGAGTCTTTGAAGCTGTCTTTTGCCAGTTGAATTCTTTACATCTTCGTGTGCCCGAATTGATTAAACGACTCCGAATCTGGGCGTCATTACAAATACAAACCATCGCCTCCGATATTGATTCCTCATCATAAGGGTCGACCAATAACGCCGCATCACCCGCAACCTCCGGCATAGAAGAGCAATTGGACGTTATTACAGGCACACCGCAGGAAAAGGCCTCAATGATTGGTATTCCAAAGCCCTCATAAAGACTCGCAAAAACCAAACATTTCGCGCAGCTTAGCAAGTCTTGTATATCATCCACTGGGCCTGTGAGAACGACATTATCCGCAAGTTTGCTGAAATTAATAGAGTCAAATTCTTTGTCCTTCTTGGGCAAATTTCCAACAACAATCAACTTGTAATTGTCAGGTAACCGTTTTTCTGCCGAGAGAAAAGCATTAATTGTACGCGAAATATTCTTTCGTTTGTCAGAGGAAGAGAAAGTTAACATATAATTCTCTAATTCAACTCCCAGAATCTTTGACAACTGCTTCTTCGATTCCTTCTTTTCAGGTTCTGTAATAGATTTGAACGTGGCATGAGAAGCGAGATGAACAACATCTACTTTGTTATCTGGTATCCCGAATAAACTGCAAAGGTCATTTTTTGTCGCTTTTGAAATCGCGATAAAATGGTCGGCTCGTTTCAGCGCCGATTCAAATAAGTCTAATTTTGACCTCTTATACAGCTCCGGTATTCTATATCGCCTCAAATCATGAACGGTAAGAATACGAGACTTATTTCCGGTCGGTGGCATCAAATGATGGGCTGAATGATATATATCAAATTCACCGGTAAAAAACTGTAGCTTGGGATACTTGCTGTAACGCCAGAAATCTTCCAGCCATCGCATCTTTACAGATGTGGCTGAAAGCTTGGCCCAATCGCCTATCTCTGTTTTTACGAATCCAGCCTCATTCGAAAAGCGACGAGAATAAAAAAGCAAGAACTCTGGCTTTTCTGCAAGAGCTTCGAAGCCTCGTAACAGACCTGCTCCGTAAGCATAAAAACCGGAATATTTGTTTATGATAATTGGATTAAAGTCAAAAGCAATCCGCATTTGTCGTGTGTCTAATTTCTAATTTGCCGGCTAAACTTATACTTTTATCAGAGAGACACTGCAAGTTGGCTCTGACGTAATCTTTAGAATATCCCAAGTCGCGTTTTACCTTCATATTGCCCAACTCCATCTTGGCCCGTAATATCTCTTATGAATGCTTTTTACATCTTCTAAAATCCATAAAATTTTGTTCTGCTCTATTAAAACCATCTTTTTCAACACTTAATATCTGCTAAGAGAAAAAACTGTCATTTGCTTATCCGCCCTCTTGCCAGCATTTCACTTAATCGCTCAGCAGTTTTCGAAAATATTCTTTGGGCCCAGATGTTTCGATCCGACACAATATTTTCATTTTCTTCAAGATAGGCTTTGAAAAATCTTAAACGGTCGGTGCGGCTGATGTTATCTCTGAACATATTTAACTGAACAAGATTCTTCAAACGTAGCCAAGTCGGTAACCTATAAAACTTTTTCGTCCGTTCGTTGTCGATGAAAAAGAAGCGCCAGCCGCTTTCATCCTTTCTTGCCAGAACGTTGACCACTTTCAAGTCCCCGTGTAAAATTCCAGCCTTATGCATTTTACCGACTATCCGCCCAAATGCTCGTATTAACTCACGTTTGCCTCTTAGCTGCTTAGTGGTTAAATTCCCCGAACTCTCGAGAAGAAATTGATAAATATGTTTTGCGCCCTCAACCTCGATAGTCACTAAAAAATTTTCCCTGTCGAGAAAGGTGGATTTGCGTTCGCCAATTGCAACAATAACGGGGGCCTCAAATCCATTTCTCTCCAGCATCAGCGACGCCTTAAACGCCCGCCTGGCCCGACTGGAACGCACAAAATGTTTAATAAAATCCCAAGTCGACCTGTAGAGATATTGCTTTAAGTAAACTTGTTTCTCAAAGCCGCCAAAAGTAACACTAAATTTGTTCACTCGAGCAAACGGCGATGACGGGATAGGCGTTAATTGATAATTTTTTTGCAGTTCTTTTTCGCCAGCCAATAAGGTCTGTTCAAGATTATCGTTACGAAAATTTTTGTTGGTAAATAACGTGCAGTTATTCCGTCGTATTTTATCAAAATCGTTGTCCAAGGTGTTAGCGTCCCAGAATACTTATGCCCAATTGGTCGGCGAGTTTTATTGTTTCGCCCTTATCGATAATTATCGTTTTACCTGCTTCGACAACAAGGCATTTACCGCCGTTTTCGGCTAAACTTCTAATAGTATCAGGTCCTACACACGGCACATCGAATCGCACATCCTGACCCGGCTTCGAGGTTTTGATAAGCGTCCAGCCCTTCGATTTACAAAATTGACCGGCACGTTTAATCATCTCCGCCGTGCCTTCTATCGCCTCGACGGCGATTACTTCTTTTTCCTTAACTGCAATTGCCTGCCCTATGTCCAGTTCACCGAGCTTTTTAACTATCTGCCAGCCGAACTCAATGTCACCTTCTACTGACGGCCTCAGCTGGCGCCTTGTCATTACGCCCTCTGTTGCTATATGTTCCTTACAGTACATTGTTGAATTCTCCAGTATTATCCCGCCGCTCGCCAGCTCGTCGGCTATGGCAGATAGAAGCGAATCATCGAGTTTGTCTTTGTTGCGCAGTCGCCAGTAATATATCCTGAATGCCCGCCAATCCGGCAGATATCGCAGGATTCGCCAAGGCGTAAATAGCCGCGACTTGGCAACCCGACCAACCATAATCGTCCGACGTACGTCGTGTTTTCTTAGTTTTCGTATCCAGGCACCCGGTCGGGCAATCGCAACTCTGTAAAACACATCGACTTCGTCGGCCAGACTTCGCTCTGCACTGCCTAACAAGCCGACACAAACGACTCTTAATCCCGCCTTTTTGGCCCCGGAGGCCACAAGAAAGGGCAATCTGCCCCCTCCTGCAATCAAGCCAAGCACTTCTGTACTCTTATGGCTCGTATCTTGTATCTCGTTCAAAAAAAATTCCTGTTTGAAATCCGATATTCTTTGTTAGGCATTTGACATTTGTCTCTGTTATTTCGACGCCGGCGTACAAGTTATGCTTCGGTATCCTCCTCGATTGAATTTTCAGATTCCGTTTCGATTAGTGAGGTGATTTTTTCAATTTGGTTGTCGAGCTTGCGAATATTTTGTCGCATCTCAGGCAGATATTCTATCATACTGTATGCGCGTTTACCCTGGTTTGCCTCGATAGCGGGCGCGCCCAGCACCACTTTACCGTCTGGAATGTTATTAATAACACCGGCTTGAGCTGCTATTGTAACGTTGTTTCCGATATTGATATGTCCGACAATACCAACCTGCCCACCGACTACACAGTGATGTCCAAGCGTGGTTGAGCCCGCGATACCTACCTGGGCTACAAGCAAACAATGTGCGCCGATTTTTGTGCCGTGCCCTACTGTAACCAGGTCGCCCAGCTTACTACCTTGACCTATAACAGTATCACCAAGTGTTCCTCGTTCGATTCCGCAGCAGGCACCTATTTCAACATCGTCTTCGATAATCACAGTGCCGGTCTGTGGTATCTTGTGATGCATACCCTTGTGGCTGGCATAACCGAAGCCATCTTCACCGATGGTCGAGTTGGCATTTATAATTACACGATTACCTATTTTACACCCATCGTAAATTGTAACATTGGGATATATTATGTTGTCGTTCCCAATTTGCACTCCCTGACCGATATAAACACCGGGATAAATTATACAGCCGTCCCCGATTCTTGCATCATCGGCTATAGTAACAAAGTCATGGATATGGCAGTCAACACCGACTTTGGCGCTGTCGGAGATTGAAGCCCGCGGGCTTATCCCTACTTTTTTGTGTTTGCGGTGCCCATGAAGCAGCACCATAATCTGCATAAACGCATAGTAAGGGTCATCAGCTACTAAAAGAGGAACGGGCGAACTGGCAGTCTCTTTGCCCACGATTACGGCACTTGCCTTCGTTGTCCGCAGCTGCTTTTCGTATTTGTGGTTTGCCAGAAAGCTAATATCGCCCTCACCTGCTCGGCCGAGGGTCGATGCAGACTTGATGATTATATTGGGATCACCGCAAACACGCCCACTTACATATTCAGCTAATTCACTTAATGTTCTTTCTTGCATATAAGTGCCCTCAAAAGTAGCGAAAAAATAAAGTGTAAAAACTAAAAATCTTTAAATCGAATGCTTTTAGTTTGATAAACATCCAGAATCAAGGATTATAGCATAAATACCAATGTGGTCAACTACTCAATCTCCAAACAAAATTAGCTGTCAATTTCGTAGTGAACACAAGCTCACTTTTTGACTCAGGCAATCCCATAAACATATCGTGAGTTAAAATCGCAATTAGATATTAAGCCATCAAGACTTCCAGAATCTTCTGCTGTAGGGCTGCAGAGGGTTTATCGGCAAAAGCTGTTTTATCCCCTGCAAACACTGTTACAGCCGGTCCAACCGGTTTATAGACTGCCGGATTAGTTGGGCCGAAAACAACTAAAGTCCTGATGCCCATTCCTGCAGCTAAATGCGTAATGCCGCTGTCATTGCCGATGAAACCATCCGAACAGCTCAAAAGACAAACAACCTGCGTCAAAGTCAGGTCCGTCAGGCATTTTACGACGCTTTTTATCCTATTTATTGTTTTGTTACTTAATCTTTCCTTCTCGGCAGGCCCAAACAAAAATACTACTTTGACGCCTTTTGAACGAAGCTCTTTGGCTATGGCTAAAAAATTATCAAGATGCCAGCATTTATGCTGTCCGCCGCTGCCAGGCTGAATTACAACCAGATTTGCGTCGGGGTCGATATATATTTCTTTCAGCAATTCTCTGCCCTTATCTACATCTGATTCAGTTGCTTTTATTAAACAACTGCCGGGCTGAAAATCTCCAGCCTGCAAAGACAGACCACTTTCATTTACTAATTGTTGTCTGTAGTACTCTGTCAAATGGTTGGAGTAGTCGCCAGGCGGCTTCATCGATAATGTCATAACTTCTGCGCTGTGGCTGCAATTGGCAGTGAATATCAGGTTCTGTTCAAAGTTGCTGTTCGGCTCACCCAAAAATGTTACTATCCAGGCATAGTCGGCAAAAGCGTTTATTAAATAGTCGCCGTCGGCAAGCTCAAAAGCGCTCGTTTCAACAAACAGACGATGTAAATCCATAGTATCTATGGAGCGAACGCTGTCAATACATGTCCTGCCGGTCAGGATACCGGTATATTCTGTATGCCCAAGAATATCAATTCCACCAAGTTCGAGGGCTTCTTTCATAAACTCAGCTAAAGGCAGGGTTAATATACAATCTCCGATAGCACCCGGCTGCAAGATTACTCCTCGCTGGGCTGCACGCGCCATTTCAGCTCCTTTTTCTTTAAGCAATTGCAAAATGTCGTCTTCTATCTGCATAATTATAATTGCAAATTACAATATGGCCTTACTTATTAATTAGCGACACTATTTATCCATCCGCCTCCGACAACCCTGCTTTTATCTTCTTCCTGAATATAGAATACAGCCAGCTGGCCGGGCGTTATCGCAGAATTAGGCTTATCAAATTCAACTGTAACGTCATCATTTTCCGGGGTAACTGTTGAAGCAGCCCCTGTGTCGTTGTACCGAATTTTGACCTTTGCCCGAAAAGGAGAAGCAGGCTTGCTCGTAAGCCAATTCACTCCTGTCGCCCGAAGTTGTCGGCGCATAACCTCTTCTTTGGGGCCGAGTATAACGGTGTTAGTCTCGGCATCGATTGTCGTGACATAGTAAGGCTTGCCCATCGCAACTCCCAGACCCCGTCGTTGACCGATAGTAAATCGGTGAACACCGTTATGCTCACCCAGAACCTTGCCGCTGCTGTCGACGATACTTCCTTTACGGACAAGTTCCGGATGCCGCTGCTCGAGCAAGGCGGTATAGTTGTCATCGGGTATGAAGCATATCTCCTGAGACTCCGGTTTTTTAACGGCCTCTAAGCCAAACTTTGCTGCCAGCTCTCGTGTCTGCTTCTTGGAACGTTCACCCATAGGCAGAATTATATAGGGCAGAGTATCCTTATCAATCATTGATAAGACATAAGACTGGTCTTTGGCTCCTCTGACAGCCTCGTATAAACCAACATCGCCGTTGTGTTTAATAATCATTGCATAATGTCCCGTGGCCAAAAGCTCGGCTCCATTGTCCCGTGCAAATTCCCACAACTTGCCGAATTTAATATTCCTGTTACAAAAAACACACGGATTGGGCGTTCGACCCTTTTTGTACTCAGTGTAGAAATATTCGAAAATTCGCTCGAATTCACTGCGAAGGTCGAGGATGTACAGTTTTATGCCCAATGTCCTGGCAGCTTCTTCGGCATCTGCCTGTGCACTATGGCTCTGCTCGCTCGTAATCATAAATACTCCGGCGCAATCAAAGCCTTTCTCGCACAGCAGTGCTCCGGTAGTTGAGCTGTCCACCCCACCGCTGAGGGCAACAAAAACTTTCTTTTTTTTACTGGCCATTTTGCTTTACACAAAATATGGAACGTGGGATGTAGATTCAACAAATAAAAATATACACGGTTGCCGAAGCAATATCAACGATTTTGTTCAAATGCGTTTCTGCAATATAATGGAGTTGGTTTTGTGCTTCACAAACGGGAAAATCTGCTGTTTGATGATGTCGTACTGGAATCGGGAATAACTTATTTGCAGCTAAAATCTCTAAAAAATGCCGGACAGAAGACTTTGTCGAACCCTTTGTGTTGATATATTTATGTTTTCGATTTAGGCCCCAATTTTAGCTTTATTAACGTTGCCATTTTATCCTGCTCTTATTCGGCTTATGCTGAATCCGCAGAGCGATGTCATCGGCATACTTGGGCGAAACCAGCGTCTGATCGCCGCCGGCATACCGAAATGATTCCATTTTTTCGACGTTTCCGGTTTTCGTGTTAATCCACTCTACATTATACACCCCCATCGACAGTGCCACGACCAGTTTAGCTTCAGTTCCGCCGTTAATATAAATGGCGTAGCCGCTGCCCGACTCAACAAGGGCGCGGGCTGTAGCATTGTTGGGTATTCCGGATTTAATGACTGAATTGTCCGGCTTCATTTTGATGAAGTCGAAGCTGCTAATAAAATCCTTGAGGATTTCCAACTGTTTTCTAAACACCTCTCCACCGCCGCCGGGCGCATCGATACCTGCTGAACCATTTTCATAACCGACGGTAAAGGAGTAATCGAGGTTATTATAAACTCCGCCGCCGGCAATAATGAAATCCCACCCTTCGAGCCTGTATGCTTTCGGCCCACTGCCGGCAAAGCCGGTCTCATTGTCTCCGATGACTTTATTCAGGCCATAGTTCTCCGCCACAGCGATAGGTGGCTTGGCGTAATGGAAGTTGAAAATCGACACCTTAGAATTTGGCTTGGTTACTTTCTTGGATTTGTTCGCGATATTCTGGGCAATCAGGTGCTTTGCTTTTAAATCTGCTTCCGCCTTGGTAATTATACTGGAGATATAGCTCTGCCACTCCGGTTTCACACCGCCGAAGTAGGGCTCGTTGCAGATTTCATAATAAATATTATCGAAGTCCTTTAGCTCAGTTACGATTTGATGTGTCATTGCGGCCTGCACAGCCGATAGCTTTATATCATGGAGAGTGTAAACCTCAGTACGTTTCATTTTGCCGATGTCGTTAATGTTATTGGCGGCGTTCATTGGGCTCAGTTCCCACATACTGTCTTCGTAGAAGGGGCAAAAAAGTACCAGTTCGACCACAATGCCATGCTTGCCTGCTTCGGAAACAAAGTCGCGCAGACGCGTAAAATACTCGGGATCCCACCTTGTGAGGTCAAATTTATTACCACCGTTGGCATAACCGGGTATATTGCTGCGGGCCCAGGGACATATCAGAAAACCTTTCTCAGGTGCAAGCGTGTTGTTCTTAATCTTAAACGCCCCGACCGGCTCGCAGTATGCGCCGCTGAATGTCCGCGTCAGATTAAAATCGTGCGAGGCGAGAGTCCTCAAGTACGTCCTGTAATCAAAAGCCCGATTGAGGACTGCTCCATAATGTTCGCCGGAAGTTATCAAAATCGTCGGCTTGCCGCGCCACAGAAAGTAATGGCCGTTCTGCGGATGCAGTTGAATCGGCCTGTACTTTACAGGTTTAACCGCAGCTGCAAAAACATCGCTATCGACAAACGATAGGAACAGAGCACAGGCCAATATCGTGAGACAAACACACTTGCCTCTTCTAAGCCGTGTTTCTGTTTTCCACCCGATTATCCGCATTTTTCTTCCCGGTTCAGCCATATTAAGTCTTCTCCTGAAAATGTTGATATAATAAATTTGACCATTCAAAAGCAGCGATAGTTCTTTACAAGTATACCAAATCCAGGTTGCAATGTCTACCCTTATATTGTGGCCGGCCATTAGGATTTAAGCACCCGAATTTGTTGTTTGAGTGTCGTACCTGTAGAATCGCAATTTATTGTGGGATTGTTTAGCCCACACTTTTACTGCGGATTTTCCTTTTTCATTTTAACGGCCAGCCTGCAGGGCAATAGCAGAGCCACTCTTCTACAAAGACTTTCAAATCAAGCTGGTTTACGATATCATCCTCATCTTCGTACAGGTCAGCGGGCAGTCCGGTTCCTGTTTCAAGCCAGTATTCGGCGAACCTCGCAAAGCTTTCGAAATCAACAAAGCATAAAGGCCCGCCCGGCCAGAACCCGCCGAGCAGTTCATAGTTTCCGCCTCTGCTATAGGCAGCATCCGGCTGACCTATGGTTCCGGTCAGAGTAAAATCTTCACCACTGCTTCGTCCACCGCCGCCGTCAATCGTGCTCCACGTAAGCTCATACGGATCGGCGCTTTGGCTCGAAGCCGTCAACGCCAAAAGAACGAACAATGTAAACAGTAAGACTTTATGTCTTTTTCTATGTATCGCGTCATAACTGTAGCTTTTCATTATTACACCTCTTGTTTTGATATAATTCTCTTTCTTATCAATAACGCAAAATAGCTGTTACTACAGCAACTGAATTTATGTCTGATTTTCTTTCGGGCATTCTCGTCCCGGTGTTGAAAACACATTTTGCGGCAGCTGTCACTTTTGTTGGAATATTCTTTTTCTTTTAATCTAACTGCCTCCAATCACCATTTAAGTAACAGTAAATGTGTCGGCTGCCAACATTTCCCGTCACGCATAAATCTCCATCACTCGGGTCTTTTGGAAACGTATAGGTAGGCTCTAATCGCATTACTCCGTTGATGTCCAACCGCCTTTTCGGCTCCGGCGTCCAGATACCGAGATTCCCGTCCTTATCAAGCCTTACTCTCTCATACCCGTCGGTATGCAGTGTGATATGACCTTCCGGCCTATTGTCAAAAATAGCCATCTCGTCACTATTATGAAGCCTTATCCCAGCAACTGTACCATCTTCGTTACTGAAATAAATCCCTTCGGAAGACAAGCTTCCCGTATTCGGATTGGTTATGTGCATACCAACGAAATCGTTTTTGTCCCCATATATTTCGAATTCATGGGCCGGATCCGTTATCCCGATACCGACTTTGCCGCTGACATAAACTTGACCTTCAAAGTATCCCGCAGAACCGCCGGTGGTGTGTAAGCCGTAAACGGCACGACCGAAGTTTCCGGAACTCGTACCCACAACTCCATAGGCATTGCTTCCGGAAGCAAATCCATAGACACCCATGCCATACTGGCCGGTAGCCGTTCCCTGAGCACCTGTTCCATAAAGGCCCGTTGCATCACCAAGGACGCCCCGTCCGGATTCACCCGTCCCCTCACCGTATACACCTCGGCCATACTTGCCTGCGGCAGTAAAGTAACCGCCGTAGTTCTTATTGTTCGTAGCACAAATCGCCTTACCGTAAACAGCGTAACTGTTCGGGTCAGAGGCATAGCCATAAACACCGTAACCGCCTTCCCCAATCGCTTTACCGCGAACACCGGTACCTCCATCGGCTGATGCCACCCCACAAACGGCATCGGTAAAAGCCCTGCTCTCAATGCCCGTTCCTTTGCCGGTGTTTTCCACCTCAAAAATCCACCACCCGTCTACTTGCGCGACCATTTTGTCACCATCGGTATTAACATAACGCGCATCGTGGTGATGAGATGCCGATGCAAAGTCTGATACCTTGTGTCCGCTCAATGTGTTGGCGTCTATTGCATAAGGAGCGGGCGTTATCTGCTGCCTTGGACTAAGCAGAGTATATTCATTTGGGTCCTCAAGCTCTCCCGGACGCACCGCAATTTCCAACCAGCGGGCATCGCCGGCAAATACGCCGGCACCAAAGTCAAATACTGCTGTAAAGTAGCCGTCAATAACGTCAAGGTCGTTTATATCAATCGTGCCTCCCACTTGCCTGCCCACGATGACATTGGGGTCATCGTAGAGCTTTAACTGAAAGTCGTATAGCCCGTCCGCAGCGTCGTTGGCGTCGATGAGCCGTCCCTGGTACGTAAACGCCGTACTCATCGGCACTGCCTTACTGACCGCAGCCGACCATACCATCAGGGCCAAAGCCAAAATTGTGAACATTGTACTTTTCATTTTTTTCTCCTTTCAAAAATTTTTAATATTTCACGCGATGCACACTATACGTACCGATACATGCTCGTAAAATTTCGCAGAATTGAGTGAATATAGCTGGATTTCCGTCATCACCGGCTGCCTCCAGTAAAGCCATTTACAACGATGCAATTATATGTTTTTGCACGTCACTGTCAAGTAAATTAGCGGGAAATCCTGGATTCGAAATTCCGTGTTAATCCTGTCTAACTTTTTTGTGATTTTTTGCGGCCAAACAAAATCCGTGTCAATCCTGTTATCCTGTCTAAAAAATTCGTACTACTATCTATCAACTCCTTGTTTTTTATGCACGTTTTTTGTAGTGGCTAATCGCAACCTGTTTATTTTTAATGTGTTATGTGTCTTTTTTGCCGGACTAACTTTTTGGTTGTGGCTGAGGGCCAAAGGCCCGAAGCCGCGCCATGTCAATTCGTGGCTAATTACTCTTCAACTCTCCGCGCTCTTGCCTGTCCCCGCGGAAGCAGGGAGCGTTCTCATCGGTAAAAGACCGCTCTCACTTTAACGGCCAGCCTGCCGGGCATAGTTTGAGCCACAGCTCAGCGATAGTGCAGTAATCCTCAAAGTTGACATCATTGCTGCCGTCAAAGTCGGCTTTTAATCCGGAGCCGGTTTGCAGCCAGAGATCGCAAAACCTTCCCAAATCGTCAAAATCAACCACACAGCTTGTAATCCAGGAGGTTTGAACCTTATAAGCAACAGGAGCACTGGACGCCAAATGTATCCAGCCGATATTCTCTCCCCACGCCCAGCCGGAGAAGTTACCTTCGGTGTCGATGATTACGCCATAGTGTTCTGGGTCTCCAGGTACTTTGGGATTGAAGTTTATCCAGCCGACATTTTCACCCCAGGCATAACCTGATAGAAGCCCCGTTCCATCGTTTATAACACCACCAAAATTTGTGTCAAGATTTATCCAGCCGATATTTTCCGCCCATACGTACCCGGTAAGGTTCGCATCGCTGACGGTAACGCCCGGCCCTTCGTTCGGCTCAAAGTTCAGCCAGCCGACATTCTCACCATAAGCATATTGACCGCCGTCATCATAAGGGTCAATATTCTCGGCGCACAACAGACTCACCTGACAAAGCATGACCATGCAAACTACAAAAGCTTTCAATAGCTTATTTTTTTTCATCTTCTTTGTCCTTTCGCGTAAAAATATTCACACAAAATTTAAGGCGCATGATTAGTCCCGATTGTACTGGAAGGAGCATAAATATTCGTTGTATTATTAGTAGCCGTATTATTGTTAACAAGGCACTCGCCCGCAGTATGAATACCATAAACGCCGTTGCTGCGTGCCGTATTACCTATAATGTTCGATCCGAGACCTGTATGCATACCACCCGAATTGCCAAATGCAGTATTGTTGATCAGGCTCGTACCGTCACCGCAGTATATGCCGTAACCTGTGTTCTCGCTTGTGTTATTGCCTGTAACCGAACAGTCATGGCCCACTTCAATTCCATAACTCTCGTTGCTGTAAACCGTATTGTCGCTGATTATACAATAATCACGAACGGTGATACCTTTATCTCCATTATCATAAACATTGTTACAGCTCACTTTGCAATTTGAATAAGCACTGATGCCGTAATTTCCACTACCCGACACGACATTACCCGACACAATACTTCCCGGAAAAGCCACTATCCCCGCACCCGAATTGCCCCTGGCAACATTATCTTCAATGATGCAGTTCTCGCCGCAATAAATTCCATGGGCAAGGCAGTCCGTCGAAGAATTCCCTCTGACTGTACTTCCGTTTCCGGGAAGAATCCCCGTAAGCTTGCTGCCCTTAACCGTATTACCGACTATCAAACTGTTATCGCTCGTGTTGATTCCGTATTGGTTACCTTCAGTACTGCATCCTTTGACAATATTGTTCGTGCCTCTCAAACGTATACCCTGCTCACGGCTGCCGGAAACACGAACATCGATAATGCGTGTCCTATGACAATACATGCCGGCAATATCGGCTGCATAAATACCACGGCGAAAACCGTTATATGTAACTTCTCCATCGGAAAAGTTGCTACTAAAAATACTGCCGTTTCGTATTTCCACATTGTTTTTTCCGGGGGCAATATATATCCCGTCGAAGTTCAGGTTCGGACCGGGATTTTTAATGTCCCACGAAGACCTGATCACATGACCCATAAGATCGACCGTAACATTACCGGCGGTAATCTCGATACCATGTTTGAAGTTGATAAAAATATTACCCGTCAGATAGTACGACCCGGGCTCATCGATAACATACAGCCCCGTCGCGGAACTACTCAATGACTGAATAGCTATCCGAGGCTCAACCTCATCCAATGTCTTCATCGTCGGCCCAGGCGGCGCAGATGGCTCCAAATCGCCCGCATACACCATAAGCGAGAATACCACCAGAGCAGCTAAAGCCAATACACTCACTACCACTTTTGTTTTTTTCTGTTTCATTTCCATTTTTCTCCTTTTTTCTGTTCAGATTAATTTGCAATAAATTAGTATTCAGAATAGTAAAAATTGGCCCAGGGATTGCACGAAGTTATGTAATCGACAATAATCGAAGATAAAATCTGGCCCACGGCATTGCCGCTGACTATGGTGTAGGCGTTGGAGAATCCTCCAACGTAATGGGCGTTGGCCGTGTTCTTGATGATAATGTTCCGCGTACCGTCGACATCGATGCCGCGGGTGTCGTTGCTGGTAACGTTATTTCCCTCGATACGATTACCGCTGCCGGTAACATGTATGCCGGCACTGTTCCCGCTGATGAAACCATTTTTGGAACATGTGCTCCCTGATACGAGACAGTTGTTTTCAACTTCGATTCCGTCGCTGCCGTTAACAGAGACCGTGCAATCCTTGATTGTACAGCGGGTTGTCGCGGTGATTCCATCGCCACCGTTAAAAACCGCACTGCATTCACTCACCGTGCTGTCCCCGTCCGCGTCGATTCCTATGGCACCGCTGCCGCGAGCCGTGCATCCGTTTATGGTGGAACCGTTGGGTACCGTAATCCCGTTGACAGTGTTGGCTACGGCCGTACAACTGGTGAGGGTACAAGAATAGTCTCGGCATAATATCCCCGTTCCTGTATTGCGGGAAGCCGAGCAGTTGGTGATTGTGCCTCCGCCGCCTACTGAAAAGCCTGCGCCGCCGTTGAACCGAGCCGTGCATTCTGTAATCGTGCAGGAGTAACCCAACTCGATGCCGTTATTGCCGTTGGACAGGGTGGTACAGTCCTTGACAATGCCGCCCTCACCAACACGCAGTCCAATGGCACCGTTATCGGTGGCCCGAAGTTTTTCCAGTTGACTATTGGTTGCTGTGTTGGCCTCTATGCCGTTGCCGCCCCAGTTCCGCACCGTGCCGTTACTAATCTTGATGTTCTTGTAGGAACCCTCGACGATAACGCCATGCTTTCCTGTTGTGCCTTCGCCTACCAAGGCAAAACCCTTCAAATCGAGCGTGACGTTGTCCGACCAGATAGTGATGCCGTGGAACAGGCTGCTGCTGGTTTGAACGTTCGCTGCCAAATAATAATAACCCGACTCGGTAATCGTGTACGGCACCGAGGAAATCGGGGTTCCAGGCTCGACCTCATCTAACGTCTTCATCGTTGGCCCAGGCGGCGCAGATGGCTCCAAATCGCCCGCATACACCATAAGCGAGAATACCACCAGAGCAGCTAAAGCCATTACACTCACTACCACTTTTGGTTTTTTCTGTTTCGTTTCCATTTTTTTCCCTTCAAGAATTGTTAATATTTTTCAACGCATACTGTGTACACCGATACATGCTCGTAAAATTTCGCAGAGTTGAATGGATATAGCTGTATTTTAGTAATCACCGGCTGCCTCCAGTAAGGCTATTTAGAACAATGTAATTATATGCTTTTTGAACGTCACTGTCAAGTAAATTGGCGAAAAATCCTGGATTCGAAATTCGGGGAACAACGACTTGATTGAGATATGAATCAAATTTGCGCAGACTTTATTAGCGCCTACCGTAATTTCTTTTCGATGGCACGCAGCAGTTGATTATCAATCTCGGCGCCTAATTCCTCGGCGATTTTTATGTGCTTGGCAGCCGGCTCATACTCTTTTAACTTATAGAACGCAAAGGCCAGCCCGTTATGCGCATCACCCATTTCCGGTTCAATCTCAACCGCCTTCAAATAGGCGGCCACTGCTTGCTTATAATCTTCCTTGTTGGAGTATGCCGCACCAAGATTGTAATGAATCGTGCCGTCATTGGGAGCTGTCCGAACGGCGTTCTTATATTGTTCAATAGCATCATCATATTTCTTTTTGCCGAAGTAGGAATTGCCCAGACCCACTAAAGAAGCTATCATATTAGGCTTAATAGCCAGAGCTTTTTTGTATGCTCGAATTTCATCATTGACCAAACCCATTTTCTTATAGCAAACAGCAATGCCGTAGTGTGCCTCGGCTGAATTGCGGTTAATCTTCAGGGCCTTGTTATATTCGAGTATCGCCTCCTTGTGTTTGCCCATCTGGGCATAGACGTCACCCAGTTGGGTGTGTCCGGAAGCGTCCTTTGGCTCCAGAAAAATTGCCTCTTTCAGGGCAGTTTGGGCCTGTTGAAACATTTTCAGTTGGCAGTAGGCGCTTGCAAGATTCTTATACGCCTCAGGGAAATTCGGGTCCAGTTTGAGTGCATGGTTGTATTGTGCAATCGCCTCGTTTATCCACCCTCGTTGAGTGTATGCATTACCGAGGTTGCTGTGCGTCTTAGAGTCGTTTGGATTTATTTGAAGGGCCGTCTGGTATTCGTATATCGCGTCTTCTATTCGACCTTTTCTCAGGTAAAGATTGCCCAGATTGGCCCGAGACTCACCTAATGACGGATTGATTTCTACTGCTGTTTCAAGTGCCGTCAGGGCGGACTCCGTATCACCGATATCGCAGTAGCTGTTGCCCAGATTATTGAGGAAACAACCCAAGGTCTGAATTTTACTCAGCTTTTTCATATAAATAATGTCTTGGTCCTCCTCCGGCACGTTAAATTTTGTTATGTAGTGCTCATCAGGGACGGTGCCGCCTTTACTTGTTGTTTCTATATTGAAGTGCACCTGCCCGTCATCGTATTTAACAAAAAAGTGTCCCGGCACGACAACCCCGTATAACGGAAGGCCGAGGCGTTCGCCCAGTGATAGGTAGAGAATCGAAAGGCTCAGGCAGTACCCTCGTTTTCTGTCGAGCACAGAGTGCAAAAATAAATCATTCGGGTCGCTTGCCTCGGAAATCGCTTTGAAACCCAGCTCCTCAAACAAATACTCGTTTATCATCAAAATAATCTGGTAGTTCGCCTTTGGCTTTTTCCTTTCGTACCGCGCACGGATCTCCAATGCCATATCGTCTAATCTTGACAGATACCTGCGACCGTGCACCAAATCACTCCACTGCTCCGAGATAATCAAAGCAGCGGTGCCCAGGTCGATTTCATCCTCGCTTAGCCGAAGAACATGGTCGAGCGACCTTGCATATAGACCTGTCTTGCCCTCGTTAGCCAGCGGGGCGTCGCGGCCGAAAGATACCGTCGCCGTAAAGACCTCAACGCACAAGATTGTCAACAAAACCTTTTTCATAGCTCTCCGGTCGTATTTAACGGTAGAACAATAGAATTTGTCGGCTTTTTGCCGGTTTCAAATTAGCTTACCCTGAAATTTTATACTGAAATACCCTTATAATACACAAAAACGTTTCCAGCGATGTTAAGGTGTGCAATTTTGTTCGGTCCGGACCGGGAGATTGGTGAGGGAAAGTCCACGAACGTAAGACTCACGGCCGTTTTATTTCAGATTAAATTTGTAATAGACACCTATTCAAAATAATCCAGCCAGTGTCCGACAAATACGGAAAGGTCCAGCATATCGACGACAGGCTCAGCCGTTTCATGGATGTCACAGTCCGGATTCCAGTTGCCGTCGCTCGGGCTGCTCTGCCAGGCTGAAGCAAATATGCTGAGGTCGTACATATCCACATTGCAATCCGGTTTGAAATCTCCAGTCATTGGCTGGATAGACATTGTCGAAATGAGTTTTATATTTGGAACGCTTTTTGCTACGTATAGGTTTGGGGCAGTGTAATCAGACCAGTCCAGAGGGTCGCCTTGGGTGCTGTCGCAATATGCCATCAACACACGGTCGCTGCCCGTATCTGAAACCATGCAATGACCATCATAAGTGTAAGAGCTATTGTTGTGGCTGAAATCTATCAACAAATTCTCGGTGCCGTTATATTCGAAGGCATTCTGAAAATGAAAGTTCTGCCATCCTGTCGAGCTAATTGATTCATTGCTCTGGTAGACGGTTGTCCAGCCGCTTGTTTCGAACAAAGGATACGATGAATAATTGCTTCGGTTGGTATGTTTCATACGTATTGTCCAGTAGTTCAGGGTTTGTCCAGGCATCTCGTAAACATCCAGCGCCAGGTCGGTTATTGTTTTGGCGTCTCCTATTTCGCCGGCCAAGTAGATTACCTGTGTTCGGCTGTCGTGGAAATATGTTTGCATGGGCCAGTATGCGTATGTGTCCGTCTGTAGTTCGAAGGTCGTGTATATAACATTATCTACGTCGATGGTAACGGTAGCTGGTTCGGAGTCACCGCCTTCTGGGGGTGTTCCGCCGTCGTTTGCAATAAAGTCGAAGGAATCCTGGCCCGCGAAGTATGGGCAGGACCAGTAGTCGACGGTGTTACCATTATTGACCGGTGTGTAGGGTACGGTTGTTATTTCGGTGGCGGCTGGGTCTGTTAGTGTGCCGTATTCCGGCAGTGATGCTATTATATAACTCAGTTGTCCCGGGGGATTGGGGTAGCCCTCATCGGCTGCGGCAAGAGTAATCGTCTCAACGGTGCCTGAAAACGCTGAGACAGTTTGGCTGTATGCGTTCGGCGGAGTTGCGCTTTGAGAAACAAAATCCACACCCCAGACATTGCCTGAATAACTTGACCAGTCGGAAGAGTTTCCTGTTGAAACGTTTTGGTTTATGAAGGTGTGAGGGTCTTTGCTCGCACTTACTGTAAAGCTCGTATTTGAAGGGACATTGACTAACGCATAGATGCCTTCGTCATTGGTGGTTGCGTAGTATGTACCGCCGCCTGTTGCCGTGATGCTTACACCGCTTATTGGGGCTTGCCCCATGTCGACAACTCGGCCGCTGATTATCTCGCCCGAACCGGAAATGAAGATGTTGTATATGCACCCGTCTACAGCATTAAACATGTAAGTTGCGTCGATATACGGAAGGTAATACTAGGCATTGTCGTTACCGCTCCAGCCCATATTAAGGTGGTGGTATAGGGTTGAGGCATTGTAGCCGTATCCATCGCATATAAGGGAATGTCCGCCGCTTGGGCCATCAACACTTAACGAAACGGGATAGCCGGCATCCAGATTCGGATTGACCATCGCGTTCAATCCTGCTCCGATGTTGGTACTACTCCACCCATAAATGGAATTGCTGTAGCCAAACGTATTCTGGAACGCCTCTTTCGCATCGCTGGGGGACGCAGTCGAGCTAGTGGGGCCGTATATTGTGTCAACTGACTCAGCCGCATCGTAGCAAAGATGTCCTATGGCCTGCCGCTCTGTTAGCGTAATGTCGAAGTCGGGCTGCAGCGGCATATTACTCCACACGTATGCTCCGCTGGCCCCCGAACTGGGATACTCGTGATACCGCATCAACTGTGCCATCGAAGTAGCTACACAGCCGCAGGGCCAGTTATTTAGCGTGTAGTAATTGTAACAGGTTATTCCGCCGATATAATCGCCGACTGTCGTTTGTCCCCATGTGCTCTGCGTTAGCGGGGCGACCCGCACGTCGGAAATGCTGGGGAAGCCCAGAGTCCCCACGTTATCTGCGTAAGCCTTTAGGTCGCTCCATTTGCTTTGTGCTTTAGCGATGGATTTTTGCAGAGCTGTTTCCTCGTTGTTCGCGTCTTTCTTTTCTGTGGCAGTACCCGAAGTGGCCTGAAAAGCTCGAACAGCAGCAATACGGCCCGGCACGTCCCGGCTGACCAGCGCACCCAACGGATTATCATCCAAAGGATCATACCTGCCAATCGGAGCGAAGCATATAATCGGCTCCACCAAGTCGTCGGCTGGAACAATCACAAATCCTGATGGCTGCAAATAGACTACATAGTAAGTCGGTTGTCCATTGTCACCTGAGAAGGTCTCAACGCTCATAATATGCTGGCCAAGTTTTGTTCCCAGAGGTTGAACATCGGTTTTTAGCCAACCTATTACTACCTTTTCAGCCTGTCTGGCGCTCACAGGCTTTGCCCATAAGTTGGCAGGGCACCAAAGAAGTGAAGCTGAAAGGGCAAGGATTATTAAGGGCTGTAATTTGACATAGCATCTGACCTTTTGGATTTGGTTGGTGTGTTTCATATGTTCCTCCATTTCTAATAGGCCCGCCATCTCGTATCTTGGACACGCAAATGTAGGCCGCTTTAATTATGATTAATTATATTTATCGTATCGAATTTTGTCAATAAATTTCTGGTGCAAAAACCGAGTTTTTTGAGCAAATAACTGTTGTATAATTTAAATTACAGGGTTATTCTGTTCACCGTAAGGAGTCCTCTTGGACAACGTAATTGTTTATTGTAGGAGTCATATTATGGGCTGCAAACATGCTAATATCGAAAGTTTATCTTGTCATGCATTACACAATGCGCCATACGTAATATTTCTGCTGCTTGGCCTTTTCGTGCTCACATCATGCCAGGGGCCAAGTGAAATCAGCCTCTTCGACGGCAGGACACTGGACCGGTGGGCGATTACCGACTTCGGCGGCCAGGGCAATGTCTACGTAAAGGACGGCTGCATCTATATGGAAATGGGCAATGACATGACCGGCATAACGTGGACCGGCCCGGTCGTAAAGATGAACTATGAAATTAGCCTTGAAGCAAAGAGGGTTCTCGGCAGCGACTTTTTCTGTGGGCTGACATTTCCCGTTGGCGAAAACCCATGCTCGTTAATACTCGGCGGTTGGGGCGGCGAGGTCTGCGGCCTCTCTAACATCGATTACTACGATGCGGCAAATAACGAGACCACTCGAATCATTCAATTCGAACAGGGGAAATGGTATCACGTCCGATTGCGCGTCACGCCAAACAAGATTGAGGCATGGGTCGATGACGAGAAGATTGTAAACATAGAAACGACCGACAGAAAAATCG
>Ga0307426_1000761_pt1 | contig 21851 bp, 20 predicted proteins | sample SalMarWE160340MG_FD_202165 | JGI IMG/M metagenome (GOLD analysis project Ga0307426, IMG submission 202165) | Salt marsh sediment microbial communities from the Plum Island Ecosystem LTER, Massachusetts, United States - WE1603-40 | ecosystem: Environmental > Aquatic > Marine > Intertidal zone >...
TAGCCCATCCGCTGGGATATGCCCCGGGCCGCCTTCACCACGTAGCCGGCGATCTCTTCGACCCGTTCCCGGGTAATGACCGAGGCATAGCCGGAGGTACTGACCGCTGCGATCACCTCATCCCGGTAGTCCCGGATCGGCGCACCGATACAGCGAAGCCCCTCCTCGTACTCCTCGTCATCCACGCTCCAACCTCTGCGACGGGTTGTTTCGATCTCCGCCACTAAATCGTCCACGCTGGTGATCGTCCTGTCCGTGAAAGCCTGAAGATCGACGTCCCGGTACATCTTCCGAATCTGGTCTTCCGCCATGCCGCTGAGCATCGATTTACCCAAAGCTGTGCAATACAACGGTGCCCTCTGGCCGATGATCGAGTATTTTCGCAGACTGTTATGGGTTTCCATCTTGTCGATATAGACAACCTCACTCTCCTGGAGGGTTGCCAGGAAGACGGTGTTGCCGGACAGGGAGGAGAGCTCCCGGAGAATGGGCTGCGCCTCGGTCTTCAGCTCGAGGTTGTTGAGGAAGAGGCTGCTCAGCTCGATGAACTCCATGCCCAGGCGGTAACTGGCCTGGGCGCTCTTTTCGATGTAACCCCGCTGCTTCAGCGCCTGAAGCAGGCGGTAGACGGTGCTTTTATGCAGGTCCAGACGGTTGCCGATCTCCGTAAGGTTCAGCCCGTGCTGCTCCCGCGACAGGAGCTCGAGGATGTCGAAAGCGCGGTCGAGAGACTGGACCTTCATAGCAAGCAAACATACCTCTTCGACCCTGAAAGATCAACAGGTCTCGCCGTCATGGTGCGAATCGCACGTTCAGCGTCCCAGCCAGCCTCCGTCAACGGCCAGGGTAAAGCCGTTCACGTAGTTCGAAGCATCCGAAGCCAGGAAAACCACGGCCCCCTTGAGGTCCCCCGGCGTACCCCAGCGCCCGGCGGGAATGCGCTCCAAGATCGCCGGTCCGCGCTTGGGATCCTTGCGCAGCGGCTCGGTGTTGCTGGTGGCCATGTACCCCGGGGCGATCGCATTGACGTTGATGTTGTGCTTCGCCCATTCATTGGCCAGCAGCTGGGTCAATCCCCGCACCCCGCTCTTGCTGGCCGTGTAGGGGGGTATCAGGATGCCTCCCTGAAACGAGAGCAGGGAGGCGATGTTGATGATCTTTCCGCCGGTCTTCTGGTTCAAAAACTGCCTGGCAGCTGCCTGGCAGAAAAAAAACAGGGACTTCAGGTTGATGTTGATCACATCATCCCAATCCTTTTCGCTGAACTCCAGGGAGGGAGCGCGGCGGATGATCCCTGCGTCGTTGACCAGGATATCGAGCCTGCCGAGTTGAGACACCGCCGTTTCGATAATCCTAGGAATGGGTTCGATGCTGATCAGGTCCGCCTGAACAGCAAGAAAACGCCTGCCCAGTCTTTCGACCGCGGATTTGGCCTTTTCCGGCGGGTGGAGGTTGTACACTCCCACGATGTCGGCCCCGGCTTCGGCCAGGCCGATGGCCATCCCTTCCCCGAGGCCGGTGCCGGAACCGGTGATCACGGCCACCTTGCCGTCCAAACGGAACTGTTCGAGTATCATTGTCTGCTCCTACAAGAGGCTCGCCATCGGCACATCGTCCATGTCGGAGAATGTCTGATTCTCCCCGGCCATTCCCCAGATGAAGGTGTAGTTGCGGGTCCCCACCCCCGAATGGATCGACCAGCTCGGAGAGAGAACCGCCTCCTCGCAGCGGAGGATGAGATGCCGGGTTTCCGAGGGCGGGCCCATGAAATGCACGACCAGGTCTTCTTTCGGGAAATCGAAGTAGAAGTAGGCCTCGATGCGCCGCTCGTGGGTATGGGTGGGCATCGTGTTCCAGACATTCTTCGGCTCCAGGATCGTCAGGCCCATCACCAGCTGGCAGCTGCGCACGCCATCGGGGTGGATGTACTTGTAGATCGTCCGCCGGTTGCTCTGCTCATCCGAACCCAGGCGAAGCGGCTCGGACTCCCGGATCGAGATTTTAGTGGTCGGATGGTTTTGATGAGCCGGAGCACAGAGCAGATAGTACTTTGCCGGTTGATTCTTGTCCACCGAGGCGAAGATCAGATCCCGGGCGCCCGTTCCGATGTACAGGGCATCCTTGTTGCCCAGGGGGTGCTCGTTTCCATCCACCGTAACCGTGCCTTCGGATCCGATGTTGATGATCCCCATCTCCCGGCGCTCCAGGAGATATTTAGAACCGATGACCCGCTCATCCACATCCAGCTTCAGGGGTGCGGCAGGTTGGATCCCTCCCACGATCAGGCGGTCGTAGTAGCTGTACACCAGTCTGATTGTTCCCGGCTTGAAGAGCTCCCGGATGAGGAAGGCCTCTCGAAGCCGTTCCGTATCGAAGGTTTTTGCCTGGTCGGGGTGCACTGCGTGTCTGATTTCCATCGTATTCACCTTTCTTTCCAAGTAGATCTATTTCATCAGCAGTCCCGGCAGCCACATGCTCAAGGCGGGCATCACGGTTATCAGCACCAGCGTGATGGCGTTGGCCAGGAGAAAGGGGACTGCCGCCTTGAATATCCTGCCGATACCGAGCCCGGAGATAGTCGAAGCCACGTTGAGGCACATCCCTACGGGGGGTGTGACCAAGCCCACGGCCAATCCGGAGATCAGGATTACCCCGAACTGGATGGCGGTCATTCCCAAAGCCTGGACTGCGGGAAGAAAAACCGGAGTCAGCAGCAAAATAGCCGGACTGACATCCACGAAAGTGCCGGTTAGAAGAATAATGACATCGATACAGAGAAGGATCAAGATCGCCGGCAGGGTCAATCCGGTGACGAAGGCGGCCACCATCTCCGGAACCCGCTCAATCGCCAGGATCCAGACGTACAGCTGTGAAAGGGCGATTATAATCATCACCGTGGCACTGGTCATGATGGCCGACTTGAGGATCGGCGGGATGTCCTTCATCTTTAGCCCGTGGATAATAAACGCCCCGACGATAAATGAATAGAGTACACCGATACCCGCCGACTCGGTGGCTGTAGCGATGCCGAGTACCACCGAACCGATTACAAAAACGGGCATGATGATGGCCAGGATCGACTGGCGGATGCGTATCCACTGTTCCTTTGGCTTGAGCCGAATCTCCTCCCTGGGATACTTTTTCCAGGAGGAAATAACCACGGTGATCACCAGCATGATCAGGCCGATCATGATGCCGGGGATCGCGCTGCCCAGAAACAGTTTTCCCACCGACTCCTCCGCCACCAGGGCGTAAATCACCATGGGGACGCTCGGTGGGATGATCATCCCCATGGTGGAGGAAGCTACGGTGATCCCGCTGGAGAACTCCAGCGTGTATCCCCTGTTTTTCATGGCCGGGATCAACACCGCCCCGATCGAGGCGGTATCGGAGACTGAGGATCCGGAGATCCCGCCGAATATCATGCTGGCCAGCACGTTTACCGCTCCCAGACCGCCGCGAAGTCGACCCACGAAGAGCAGACTGAAATCGATCAGCCGGGTGGTGATACCCCCGGCATTCATGAGCAATCCCATCGTGACGAACAGCGGCAGAGCGATCATGGCGTAGGAGTTCATACCGGCGAATAAACGCTGAGGTAAAACGGGCAGCAGTTCCGGATGTACGACTAAAAAATAGCAGAATCCCGAGAGTCCCAGGGAGTAGGCGATGGGGATGCCCAGAACGAGGAAAAGGACAAGGCTGATGATGAGAATAATCATGCAACCGTCTCCTTTTCCGCCTGCCCAACCGCTGCGGTCACGAGAATCTGGTACACGCAGTAGAGGATCACCAACCCACAACCGATTGGTACAATGATCTGGATCATCCGGTTGGGCAGTCGCAGTACGGGAGACTCGAATCCCCCCACCGTTCGAATCCAGGGAACGCTGTAGTAGATCATTACCGCGTTGATCAATGCAACCAGTGACAAACCCAGAATGTCCGCAATCTTTCGATAGAGCGGAGAAAGCTTGTCGACAAACCAGGTGATCTTGATGTGTTTCCTGCGGCCCAGGGCGGCCGCCGCACCGATGGCCGTCGTATAGATGAACAGGTACTCCATCAGCTCGTTTCCGCCGATGATTGATTCGTTGAAACCGTAACGCAGGATGACCAGGATGACCGTCAACGCCAGAATAATGAAAAAAAAGAGGGTGATCGCCCACTCCAGAACTCTTGTCAGAATCTCGACGGCCGATTTTATCCTGTTCATGGTTCGCCATGCTCCCTCACCTGAAAAATCAAGAGAAAGGGTACCGGTCCAGGAGGCTTGATAAAATCTCTGGTCCGGCACCCTTGGTAAACACCACGTGCTTTCGCACGCTATTCAGCGATCGGCTGCTTCAGCTCTTGGCGATCGCCAACGCTTCGTTGATATCCGCCCAGGTGAAGAATCCGTCGTCCACATAGGACTGCCACACCGGTTTGACGGCTTCCCGGAATCTCGCGGTCGCTGCCGGTGAAAGCTCATTGACCTCCAATTCATCCTTCAGGATGTAGAAGTAGTCCTTCTCGGAGTTCAGCCATATCGTGTCGCTGTAGATCATTGTGGATTCGGCCACAGAGTCGAAGATGGCCTTCAGATCATCGGGAAGGCTGGCGTACCAGGCCGGATTGACGTAGAAGGGGTCCGGGTGGAGCTGCCAGTTTACCACTGAGAGGTATTTCTGGACTTCGTAGAATTTCATGTCGACGGTGTTGGAAAAGGGGTTTTCCTGGGCATCCACCACACCGGATTTCAGGGCCATATAGGTTTCGGTGTAGGCGACCTGCTGCGGATTCGCCCCAAGGGCCTTGAAGGTCTTGATGGTCATGTCGATGGGGGGTGTGCGCATCTTCAAACCCCGCAAATCTTCGGGGCTGCGGATCGGCTTTACATTGGATGTGATGTTCCTGAAACCACCGGCTACGCCGCAGGCGGGAACGTAGATCCCGTTTTTCAGGGCATCTGCGTTGACCTTATCACCGAACTCGCTTCTCATGAGCTTGACTACCTGGTCGGTGTTCTCGAACATGAAGGGCAGGGTGTACAGCAGGTACATCTTGTTGGCCCTCTCGAACAGCCCGCCCCGGCACCCTTGGACCGAACCGGTGACGACCATGTCCAGAACATCCGCCTCCTTGCCCAAGACACCTGAGAAGTACAGCTCCACCTTGATGCGGCCGTTGCTGGCCTTCTCCAGCTGTTCTTTGAACAGCGTCATCGACTGGCTGCGCGGATGGTTGGGAGACTGGGTATTGGCGTACTTGAACGTGTACACCATCCCCGCTCCTTCGTGCTGCGGCTCGGCCAGGACCAGGGTCAGGGAAACGACCAGCAGAACAAGCACCAGCACAAGCTTTTTCATCTTTTTCCTCCTGATTCGTTTTTTTTTGGCGGATCTTGTCCGCCGCCTCGATATTCGGTTCCACACAATTGTTTTACATTGTGAAACCTGGTTTTATTATACAGCAAAAAGTGGATCTGTCAAGTACGCTGGAGGCAATTTTAGGGCTTTTCTGCAGACCTCACCGGCAGTGTACCCGGCATCAAGATCAAAGGACGGAGATTTATTTACAAAAAGATACATTGGAAGATCACTGAAAACTGAATGCCGAATCGTGGCCTCCGGCGATACCTTCCGGCGGTCCTACACCATGTCGAGGACCGGCAGCACCACGGCGCGAAGGCCGGTGAAGGGGAAATCTTCCTGGAGCTTTCGCACCCGATCCAATATCTCAGGCTTGCTCTCCTCAGGTACGACGATCATCATCACGTTGTTCAGCGCCGGCCAGACGTGATCCCCCAGGTGGGGGCCGGTGGTGCCCACTCCGCTGACGTCGTGCCAGCGGGTATAGCTGTCGATGCAGCAGGAGGTCAGAACATCCAGCACCTCTTCGTCGATGGCCCGATCGTAGAAGATGAACACCGCCACCTTATCCACGGATCACCTCCCGCTCGGCCTCCTGCTCCACGGAGAGCAGCTTGGGTTGTTCCTCCCCGTGGTTCGCCAGCCGGCGAAGCCTGCGCCGCTCCCGGCTGCCCTCGAACATGTGATAGAGCACGGGAATGAGGATCAATGTGAAGAAGGTGGACACCAGCAGCCCGCCTGTTACGGTCAGGGCCATGGGCTTGCGCAGTTCCGAACCGGATCCACCCAGGAAGGCCATGGGCATCAGGGCCAGGACAGTTGTGAGCATGGTCATCAGGATCGGCCGCAGGCGGATTCTGCCCGCCGCCACCACGGCCCGGGTCAACTCATAGTCCCGCTTGCGCAGCAGATTCGTATAGTCCACCAGGATGATCCCGTTGTTCACCACGATGCCCACCAGCATCAATAGACCGATTCCGGAGAAGGCGCTGAAAATCGTCCCGGTCAGCAGGTGGATCCAGATCACCCCAACGAAGGTCATGGGCAGGGTGAACATGATGATAAAAGGATCCCGGAAGCTCTCGAACTGGGCTGCCATGATGAAGTAGATCAAGGCCATCGACAGAACCAGGACCAACACCAGATCCTTGATCACCGACTGGATATCCTCCCAGGATCCGCCGTAAACGATCGAAAATCCCGGGGGTATCGCCAGTTGATCCACCTGCGTTTTTATGGCGTTAACCGCGGTGCGCACATCCCCCTCGACATTGGCGTTGATATCGATCACCCGCTGTTGATTCTCCCGGGCGATGCTCACCGGCCCGTAGGCCTTTTCCACCTCTACCAGGTTGGTCAGGGGAACGAAAAAGCCAAGAGGGGAGGACACGGTAATCTGGTCTATGTCCGCGACCGAGACCCTGTCCTCCGGACGGAAGCGCACCCGCACGTCCACCTCGTCCCCTTCGTACAGTACGGTGGCTACCGTCTCCCCGGCGAAAGCCCGCTTGATCGTGGTTCCCACCTGGGCGGCAGTCAACCCGTACTGGGCGGCCAGGTTTCGATCCACCCGGATGCGGTACTCCGGTAGTCCCTCCTCCCGGGATACCTGGGCGTCCTGGATCATGGCCACACCTTCCATGATCTGTTCGATTGTCAGCGCCAGCTCCTTGCCCTGTTCCAGATCATTGCCGCGGATCGAAACGGTCAGGCCGCTGGAAAGTCCGCCGCCTCCAGGACCGAATCCCGTGGAGAAGCGCACCTTGACTCCGGGCACCTGAGCGACCAGCGGGCGCAGGCTGTCGATGATCTCCCGGTCCGTCCGGCTGCGCTGTTCCAGATCCTTGAGGGCGATCTGGATCGAGCCCTGGTTGGCCGCGGGGGTGGAGAAGAAACCTCCTGAGACGCCGGACTGAACCACCGCTACCTTTTTCTCGGGCACATTTTCCTCCACGATGTCGTAGATCTTTTGAACGGCCTCCCGGGTGGTGTCGATATCAGAACCCACGGCGGTTTCTATGCTCATCATGATCATACCCTGGTCCGATTCCGGGAACAGCTTTACGCCGACCCGCGGAATCAGGGCCAGACTGCCGAAAAACAGCAGCACGATCGCGATCAGCACCAGCGCCTTGTGCCGCAGGGCCCAGCTTAACGAGGCCCCGTAGACCCGATCCAGGAGGCGCAGGGCCGCTCCTCTGCCCTTCAGCTCCTCCTCCACGTTTAGCAGTGTGTTGGATTTCTTCTTTATCGCGACCTTGCGGATCCTGCTGGAGAGCATGGGAATCACGGTCAGAGCCACCAGCAGGGAGGCGAGCAGGGAAAAAGTCACAGTGAAGGCCAGATCCCGGAACAGCTCTCTGGCCAGGCCGCGGATGAACAGCACCAGGGGGAGGAATACGGCCACCGTAGTCAGGGTGGAGGCGATGATGGCGTTGGCCATTTCCTGGGATCCGTGCCTGGCCGCCTCCCCGGCCTTGGCGCCGCTCTCACGGTAGCGGAAGATATTTTCGATGATGACGATAGAGTTGTCCACCAGCATACCGATTCCCAAAGCCAGACCGCCGAGGGAGAGCATGTTGAGGGTCAGGTTGAAAAAGTACATGGCGATGATGGTGGTGATGATCGACAGGGGGATGGAGACAGCCACGATCAGGGTGGTGGGCAGGTTTCGCAGGAAGATCAGCAACACGAAGACCGCCAGGATACCCCCCACCAGGGCGACCTGCCAAACGTTGGAGATGGCGTTGTTGATGAAATCGGCTGAGACGAACAGCTTCACAAGCCGTACATCCTCGGGAAGCGATCGCTCGATCGTGTCGATCCTCTCCTGCACCCGATTGGAGATGAGTACCGTATTGGTGCCGGACTGCTTCTGCACGGTCAGGATAATGGCTTGGTTTCGATCCACCGTTACGTCCATCTCGTCATCCAGGTATCCGCTGTACACGGAGGCAACGTTATCCAGATACACGGGCTTGCCGTTTTTGTTGCCGATGATGATCGAGCGGATCGCCACCAGGTCGTCCAGGCGGCCGATGGTTCGCAGGGAGTACTTCTGAACGCCCTCGGTCACCGCCCCGCCGGTAACGTTCAAGTTTTCCGCCCGTACCACGCTGACGATCTGATCGATGCCCAGACCGTAGGATGCCAGCAGGATCCTGTCCAAGTCGATGTGGATCTGCTTCTGCAGGCCCCCTTCCACGGACACGCTGGCCACCCCGTCAATCTGTTCCAAGGAGGTCTGAATCGTATTCTCCGCGATGAAGCGCAGGCTCTCCAGGTCCCGGCGTCCCTCTATGGACAGCACCATGATCGGAGTCATCGAGGGATCGAACTTGAACAGAACCGGCTGGGAGGCGTCCGCGGGGATGAAATCGCGAATCAGATCGAGGCGTTCCCGCAGATCGTTGGAAGCGTCAGCCAGATCCGTCCCCCACTGGTACTGTACAACAACCGCTGAAGAGCCTTCCCGGGAAGTGCTGCTGATCTTCTCTATGCGACTGGCCGAGGATGCGCTGTTCTCGATTACTTTGGTGAGATTTTCCTCAACTTCTTGAGGTGATACCCCCGGATAGGTGGAGTAGATGACGATTACCGGAAAGGAGATATCTGGAATCAGATCGATGGCCAGCCTGCCGAGGGAGAAGACCCCCAGCACGATTAAGGCCAGGTATAGTACCGTGGCGGTCACCGGCCGTTTGACCGAAAGATCGGTAATCCTCATTCCTTCACCTCCGCTATGGTGACCGCATCCCCGTCGCTCAAGGATTGCTGACCGATCACCACCAACAGATCTCCCTCGGAAATGCCGGAATCAACAACCGCGCGTTCTCCCTGGACAAAAGCGATCACCGGTTTCACCTCTCTGGCTATCTCGCTCTCCACGATGAAGGCGACCCGCTGGCCCCCCTTGTCGACCAGCGCTGCCAGCGGAACGGTTACCGCGTTCTCCCGTTGGCGCAGGATGAGGTCGGCTTCGGCAAACATCCCCGGCTTCAATAGGTATCCACGGTTGACAACCCGGATGCGGGACTCGAGGGATCTGGAAGCCGGATCCACTACGGGACTGAGCCTGTTGATGGTTCCATAAAATATACGATCCGGGTAGGAGATCACCGAAATCTCCACCGACTGACCGACTCGCACCTCCCCGATCCGCTTCTCCGGTACATCCACCACCACCTCGACCACGTCCATATCCACGATCTGAAACAGCGGTACTCCCGGAGTGGCCGTGGCTCCTTCCTCGGTCAGGACGGATTTGACAATCCCGGAGATCGTGGATTTAACCTCGACCGGGGCGAACTTCAGTCCCGCCTGATCCCTGTCGATCACGGCCAGGACGTGGTCCTTGCCCACCACATCGCCTTCCTCGACCTTGATCTCGCTGATCTTGCCGTTGACCGTGGTGGGAATGCCGACTTCCGCCTCTGCAAACACCGAGCCGTACAGGGTGAGGGTCTCCCGTGCGCTCCCGAGCGTGGCAGCCGCGACCGCTACGGGCACGGAGAACTTCTTCTGCGGATTTTCCGCAGGGCCGCCGGGACGCCGGTCGCCGGCTCCTGGCCCGAAGGGGAGAAAGCTCAGGCCGGGTCGCTCCCCCTCCTGACCGGCCAGGCGGGTATACCCGAAGAAACCACCGACGGCGAGCACCACCAGTACCACGACCAGAATGATGATTATCCGAACTCCCTTTTTCATATCCTCTTCCCCTTAATTCTCGACACTTAGAAATCCGCTACCCCGACCACGTCCATCAGGTCGAGGATGTTGCGGTTGTAGTTGTAGATCGCCTGGGCGTTGGCCAGCCTGGCGCCGTTCAATCCCAGCTGGGCATCCTTCAGCTCCACGCTGGAGATATAGCCGCCTTCGTACTGATCCACCGCGGCGTCGTACAGCCGCTGGGCCAGCTCCACGCTCTTCTTCCCCGAAGCGATCTTGGCCTGCTCTTCGGCGATCTTCAAGATGCTTGACTCCACGGCAACGCGAATGCTCGACTCCAGGGCGTCGTACTGCAGGCGCCGGTCCTCCGCCTGGATCTGAGCTTTCTTGATCCCGACGCTCTCCTCGCTCCAGGGGAAAAATCCCGAGATGGGAATGCTCAGGTTCAGGCCCATAGTCAGCGCGCCCTTGTCAAAGCCCCAGGCATCCCAGCTGTAGTCGTTCTCCCCAGCCGGGGTGACCCCGCTATTTACGCTGAAATTAGCCCAGGCCGCCACCGTGGGCAGCCTCAGACTTCGATCGAGCTCATCTTGAGCTTCGGTAATGTCCATAAGCTTTCTGAGGCTCTGCAGATCGTACTTCCCGCTCAAGGCTTTTCTTATCAGAGCCTCCCGATCGATCTGTACGGGGATCTGCTCCAACTCCCCGACCAGCTCGAACTCGAATTCCTCCTCCTCGATGCCCAGGACATTCCGGACGTTGAGCAGGGCTATGGCCACGCCGTTGTCCGATGAGATCACCGTGGCCTTGAAGCTCTCCAGGTCCGACTCGGCCCGCAGCACCTCGAAATCCGCCACCAATCCGGCATCGTAACGCTGCCGGGCCACCTCCAGAGCCTCTTCCTTGCTGCCCAGGGTCTCCTGATTGATGGCCTGGACCTCCAGAGCCAGCAGGTAGCCGTAGAAGGCGTTCTTGATCAGGACCACGGTCTTGCGGTTCTCCTCGGCCAAGTCCAGCGCAGCCTGGGCCACCGCCTCCTCGGCCAATTTGATCCCATTCTTGATCTTCCCGAAGGTGTAGACACTCTGACCGAGCTCCAAAGACAGCCCTAGCGGATCGCTACCGGAAAGATAAACCGGTCCAGACTGCGGTTGCTCGAACAGATGAGTCCAGCTTGCTCCGGCCGAAAGAGAGGGATAGTACCCCGCCTTGGCCGCGGCCAGGTCCGCCTGAGCGGCGGCCACGGCCAGCTTCTTGGACTGTATCGTGGTGCTGTTGACCACTCCGTAGGCAATGGCCTCTTCCAGGGTGAATCTGTAGGTTTCAGCGCCGGCTGCGGCGAACATCGTGAAGAGCAGTGCGACAACCGCTCCTATGCGTCTCATATGCTGTTTCCTCCTTCCGGGCGGGCTGCAATTCCCTGCAACAGGATTTTCATGATGGAATCGGCCTTCTGCGCCGGTGAGGCCGGGTGATCATTCCGGGAGTCCGATTCAAACCCGGGCATGCAGACCGACTGCACCGCCTGGTTGACCATCCCCATGTAACTCAACACCACATCCCCGGTGTCGATGTCACCCCGAATCAGGTGTTTTTTCTTTCCCTCTTCGACCAGGCCGTGGAGATACTCCCCCAGTCGCCGGCGTTTATCGAAAAAAGGCCCCAGGAGTTTCTTGTGGATCGTGGCCATCTCCGGATTGAAGGCCGCCATGAACAGGCGGAAATAGTGCGGATTGTCGACAAAAAATCCGATCTGGGCCCGGGCAACGGCGGCCAATCTCTGCAGCGGATTCTGGGACTCGGAGGTCTGCTTCCCGACAAAAGCCTCCAGGCGCTCGAGCACGCTCAGCATCACCTGAAAGTACAGATCCTCCTTGTCCTTGAAGTACAGGTAGAGGGTGCCCTTGGCCAGGCGGGCCTCCCGGGCCACCTCGTCCAAAGCTGTCGTTTCGTAGCCCTTGCGGGAAAACACCCGCAGGGAAGCCCGGATGATGGTTCGGCGTCTTTTTTCTTTCTTCAAATCCTGTACATCAGGCATGGCGGTTCTAAAAATGACTGAACGGTCAGTCATAAACATATGAATGTTATTGGTGATCGTCAACAAAAATCGATCGCAATCTTCTATTGGAATCGATGAAGAAGACCACGATGTCCTCCTTCGTCGTAATGTTGATATCCCGACCGGATTCGACTATTGTGAAGGCAGACACTTGAGATAGATCACTCGGATAGAGAGGGGGAGGCAGATATGGCGAAAGTGGTCGGCTACAAGGAGATCAAGAGTCGGGATTCGTGCCGGTACGACGGCGTGTCCATGGGAGAGGTAATGCTGCGGATCGATCCCCGGGACGTGCCCACCGCCCGGATGCGGGACAACATCCGGGTGTCTCAAGGGGGCGGAGAGACAAACGTGGCCTGCGGCCTGGCCTACACCTTCGGTCTTCGCAGCGCCGTGCTCACTGCGCTGGTGTATGATCCGATCGGGGAGAACATCCGCAACCAGATGCGCGAGGCCGGGACGGACGTGGGCAAGATCATCTGGTGGAATACAAACGCCGATGGCAGCCGCTATTCTACCAACCAGAAGGGAGGCCTTCACAACGGGATCAACATCACGTACAACGGCTCCGGAGTGATCCCCTCCAACACCACCTACTACCGCGCCCACAGCCCGGCAACGCAGCTGCAGCCCGGTGATTTCGATTTCGACGATCTGTTCGGCAAAGAAGGCGTACGGGTGTTCAACACCGGCGGTATCTTCACCCTCATCGGCCCGAAAACGGCGGAGCTGGCCATCGAGGCTGCGCAGAAAGCCGCTGAGCACGGGACCTTCGTCTCCGCGGACTTGAACTACCGCTCCAAGGTGGAACCGGACAAGGGCAAGGCACGGGCCATCAATCAGAAGCTCGCCCCCCATTTGGGATTTTTGGTAGGAAACGACTCGGATCTCTCCGATGCCATGGGTTACGATACCAAGTCGAAAAAGGGCGCGGGATTCGCCGATTGGCTTCCCGCCTACCAGGAAACGATCCGAAAGGTGGCTGAGGATTTCCCCAACCTGAGCCTGATCGGCACCCAATGGCGGGGCGCCCACAACGCAGATCTGATCAGCTGGGCCGCGGTGCTCTTCGATACAAAGGCGGACAAGTGGTACACCGCTCCTGTGCGGGAGAACGTACCGATTCGGGACCGAACCGGTGGGGGAGATTCCTTCGCCTCCGGCGTGCTCGCCGCCCTGCTCAAGGGAAAGGATCCGCAAACCGCCGTCAACTGGGGAGCGGCCCACGGGATGCTGGTGCAGGAGATCCCCGGTGACATCACCATGGTCAACCAGGTCGCGGTGGAGGCGGAGGTCAAGAGAGCCGCGGCCGGCGGGGGAGTCAAGGCCACCCGTTGACCCTTCTCGGCTTCAAGCTGTTCGACCGCTTCGACCACAATCCCCTAGAGGATCGGCGTTTTCTCGACCTGCTGCTCCACTACCGTCACACAGTCGCCCTGGCCTGTTCCTCGTGAGCCGCTATGTCCTCGGCATCCCAGGGGTAGCAGATCCAGCGATCCTCCATTTCCCGTCCGACGAAGTAGTGGCGGATCTCTTCCGGAAGAGTTCCCCGTTTTTCCTTGTTTTTGTTGTGGAGCACCACCACGGCGATCTCTTTGGGTTTGTGGCCCAAAAGCTCCCGCAGGCAGTACTGCAGGGTCACCCGGGAATCATCGACTTCATCCACCAGCAGGACCCGTTTGCCGGCCAGCTTGCGCTCCACCTCATCGATCCACTGGATCGTTTGGGGGGTGGCTTTGGGAACATTGTCGAGCCCGTAGTAGGAGATGCCCACGGCATATACCGGCCGATTGATGAAGGTTTTCAAGATCCGGGCGGGAATGAAGCCCCCGGTCCCGATGGCCACGATCACGTCCGGATCGAAACCCGCAGCCCCGATCCTCCGGGCCAGCTGCTTTACGGTTTCATGGATCTGCCCGTAGCTCAGGAAGTACTTGTCTGATTGATCCATACCGGCACTTCAGGACCGTCCGGCCGCAGCGCGGCCGCGATCGTACTCGACGATACGCCGGACCTTGGGCTCCGATCGTCCGCCGGGGGTGTACTCGGAGCTCATCCAGATCGTAACCAGGGTTTTGGCCAGCTCCGCCCCGATCACCTGGGAGCCTATGGTCATGATATTGGCATTGTTGCTCTTCCTTGCCCGTTCAGTCGAGTAAGCATCGGAACAAAGCGCCGCGTAAGCCCCGGAGACCTTGTTGGCCGCGATGGACACCCCGATTCCCGTGCCGCAGATCAGGATCCCCCGATCATGATCCCCCCGGGCAACCGCCTCGGCAACCCGGATCGCCACATTGGCGTACACCGTGTCATCACTGCCGTAGTCCTCGGTTTCGTAACCCAGCTCCCGTAGATGCTCTTTGATGACCTGTTTGAGCCCGGCCGCATTGGGGTCGCAACCGATAGCCACCTTCTTCATGATTCCCTCCCCGCTTTCTCGGCGATGCCTATCAGTTGTCCGTGTATTCGGGTCGCATCGGGGTGAAGAACTCCAGCACCTCACTGTCCTCCATCGCCTCTGCACCGTGGTGCTCCCAGGGATCGAAGGCGTAGCTCGATCCGGGGGTGGCGATGAAGCTCTTCCCGTCATTCAGGAGGAAGCGAATCCTGCCGCGAAGTACATAGCCGTGCTGGACGGCTTCGTGATTGTGAAGAGGAACCGTTGAGCCCTTTGTAAATCGTATGTGGCAGAGCATGCTCTGCTCATTGAAGGACAGGGTGGTGCGGAAAATCCCCGCGGGTTTCTCGACACTGTCGAGTTTTCTGAGCTCTGCATTCTTGCGCCTTACCTTATTGTCTTTCATACCTCAGGAGTATAGCGAAGAATGGACCGTGCGGCTATTCCCCGCATTGCCCTTTACTCGAAGCCGTCGAGATCCCGACGCTTCGCCGAGGCGGCGCTACAGAAGCACGGAGAACTTGCAGAACTTCGGTTTCGCCAGCTTTTCGAAATCCTTGCAACTGATCTGGATCAGCTCGGTGTGGGAACAGGCGTTGAAGGCGATCTCATTGTCCTTTTTCAGCGTTTCATCGGCATACACGGGAAAACCATAGATGTTCCCGAATGGGGGCATCGCTCCTGTCTCGCAGCCGGGGAACAGATGGGAGAACTCCTCCTCCCGTGCCAGTTCCACGCTGGATGTTTTGCATGATTTCTTCAACCCCTCCAGGTCGACCTGGTACTTGGCGGGCAACACCGCCATGGCGATCTTTCCGTCGATCTTCACGATAACGGTTTTGGCCAGGTTCCTTCCCTTCACGTGGGCGGAGGCGGCAATCTCCTGGGCCGTATACGTGGTGGAATGGCGGATCGACACATACTTGATCTTGTTCTTGTCGAGAAACTCTTTTAACTTGGTGACCGGCATAAATCTCCTCCTCGCCCCAATGATAGAGGATTATTGCCGGAAGCGCAAAAAAAATCGTTGTCGACAGCGATCCTCAAAACAATGTAGAGTCAAAAAAGTACAATGAGCGGCAAGCTACAAGCCCGATACACCCACACCAATCTTGTAGCCCGGGATTGGCGAAAATTGGCGGAGTTCTACGAAACCGTGTTCGGTTGTATTCCCGTACCTCCGGAACGGGACCTGCAGGGGGAGGGACTGGAACGGGGAAGTGGTGTACCGGGGGCCCGGATAAGGGGAGTCCATCTCCGCCTTCCCGGGCAGGGATCCGGCGGTCCCACCCTCGAGTTGTTCGAATATGATCAGAGGGTCGAAAGAGAAATCCCCGTCCCGAATCGCCCCGGATGGGGTCATCTGGCCTTCGAGGTCGACGATGTTGCCGCGGCACTGCAGGCCTTGTTGGCAGCAGGAGGGTCCCGGCTGGGTGAGGTGGTGACCTTGGAGGTGCCGGGAGCGGGAACGATTACCTGGACCTACGCCCGGGATCCGGAGGAAAATATAATCGAGCTGCAGAGCTGGTCCTGAGCTGCCGTATCTCCAGCTCAGCGGGCTACAATACTTAAAGGGCCATGAAGCTACTGTCCTGGAACGTCAACGGGATACGGGCGCTTTTGCGCAAAGGGGAATTCGCCTTCCTGCCGGATGAACGCCCCGACGTCCTGTGCTTGCAGGAGGTGCGGGCGCGGCCCGAACAGGTCGGTCCGATCCTGGCCGAGTTTTCTTTCCAGTACTGGAACCCTGCGCAGCGGGCCGGCTATTCCGGAACGGCCTGCTTTTCTAAAATCAAGGCCCTCGAGGTACGCCGGGGCATGGGCAAAGCGGAGCACGACGGCGAAGGCCGGCTGCTCACCCTTAGGTTTCCCGAGTTTTATCTAGTCAACGTGTACACCCCGAACGCCCAGAGAAACCTGCAGCGCCTGCCCTACCGGCAGAATTGGGATCGGGACTTCAGAGCTTACCTCCTGGATTTGGAAAAAACCAAGCCCGTGGTGTTCTGCGGGGATCTGAACGTGGCTCACCGGGAGATCGACCTGACCCACCCCAAAGCAAACAGGCTGAACGCCGGCTTCACGGATCAGGAACGTCGCGGCTTCGGCAGACACCTGGCGGCGGGCTTCATCGACACCTTTCGGGAGTTCTGCAAGGAGGGAGGCCACTATACCTGGTGGAGCATGGTGACCCGGGCACGGGAGCGGAACGTGGGATGGCGGATCGACTACTTCTGCATCTCCAAAATCCTGCGTCCCGCCCTCTCCGGCGCCTTTATCCTGCCGCAGATCATGGGCTCGGATCACTGTCCGGTGGGAATCAACTTGGATCTGTAGGCGCCCAGCCGCCCGGCGGGGCAACCACCGTCTGCACCGGCTCAAGAAACGTAGGGAGCAGCTGCGCTCTTCAGGCGCTCGAATTCCTCCTGAAGACCGGCAAATGCGGATCGGGATGCCTCTCCGTCCCCTGCCTTAGCCGCCTCCTCCAGCTTACGGGCGGCTTCACCGATGGGATCGGCCGCCAGGTTCCAGGCGCCGCCCTTCAGCGAGTGAGCCTCCTGCCGGACAGCTTCCAGTTCTCCTTCAGCCAACGCTGCCGGGATCCGGGCGATCTGTTCCTCCACGGTCTCTAGAAACGAGGACAGCACGTTACGAACGACATCTTCCCGCCCCATGAAGGCAGCTACGGCTTTGGGGAAATCTAAAACCTCGTCCGCCGGGCCGGTCTGACTCGAAACAGGCGACAGCCACTGATCGAGGACGGGAACCAGATCCTTCTTCTTGAAGGGTTTGGTAAGGCAGTGGTTCATGCCGGCGCTGAGCGCCCGCTTCTGTTCCTCCTGAAGAGCACTGGCCGTGACCGCGATGATCGGGGTCTGCACACCCATCTCCCGCAACTTTCTGGTCGCGTCGTAACCGTTCATATTCGGCATCTGAATGTCCATGAAGATCAGGTCGAATTGTCGCTGTTCGGCCGCCTGCACGGCCTGCAGGCCGTCAGCGGCCAGGAAAACCTGATGGCCCAGCTTCTCGAGAATCACCTTGAAAAGCTGCTGATTGACCTCATGATCCTCCACCACCAGAATGCGGCCGCCGGAAGGCACGTCCTCCCCGGCGGAGGCTGCCGGCATCTCCTCCACCTCTTCCACCGATTCCAACTCCGCCAATTCCGGCTCGTACTCCACAGTGAGAACCCGGAAGACCTCCGCCAGCAGGGCTCCCCGCTTTACGGGTTTACTGAGATAGCCGTGAAACCACTTGAGGAGTTTCATCTTGGCCTCCCCACTTCCCAGCCCCTCCGGGGTATTCAGGATCAGCTTCATCCCCGCGAGCAGCGGATCGGCGATCACCTCGCTGGCCAGTTGCCAGCCGTCGATTCCGGGCATGCGCAAATCGACCAGCACCAGGGCGAACGGGTCCTCCCCGCCTCCGGCGGAGCGGCGCATCTTGGACAGGGCCTCTTCGCCCGCCTGCGCCTCATCCACCCGGCAGCCCCACTGCTCGAGATAGTCGCGCAGGACTTCCCGGGCCGAAGCGTTGTCATCGACCACGAGCACCCGCAGTCCGGGGAAAAACTCAGTAGGCAGATCTTCGAACAGATCGGCCTTGGCCTGAGTTTTCACGGGCACGGTGAACCAGAATGTCGAGCCGCGCCCTTCCTCACTCTCGACCCCGATACTGCCGCCCATCATCTCCGCCAGACTCTTGGAGATCGACAACCCGAGTCCTGAACCGCCAAATCTCCGCGTTGTGGAGGTATCAGCTTGAGAGAAGGACTGGAAGAGTCGGCCCATTTTGTCCTTGCTGATCCCTATACCGGTGTCCCGGATCATAATCTTCAGAGTGCACTGCCCGTCGCTCGGCTCGACCACATGGATCGAGATCTGCACCTCCCCCGCTGCCGTAAACTTCACGGCATTGTTGAACAGATTGATGACGATCTGGCGCAGCCGGGCCGGGTCGCCGCGCAGGCGATGCGGAACTCCGGGAGCAACATGGAGGATCACCTCCAGATTCTTCTTGTGCGCCTCCAGGATCACCAGATCGACAGCCTTGTCGAGCATCTCGTAGAGGTCGAATTCGATCTCTTCGAGAGTAAGCTTGCCCGCCTCGATCTTGGAGAAATCCAGGATATCGTTCACCAGCGTAAGCAGAACATCGGCGGAGAAACGGATCTGTTCGGCGTACTCGCTCTGCTCCATGTCCAGATCCGTGTCCAGCAGAAGCTCCGTCATCCCGGTTATCGTATGGATAGGTGTGCGGATTTCATGGCTCATGTTCGCCAGGAACTCGCTCTTGGTGCGGGCCATGGCTTCGGCCAGCTCTTTTGCCCTCTGCAGATCGACTTCGCTTCTCTTCCACCGACTGATGTCCTTGACCAGACCAAAGATGAACCGGGCCTGTCCCGATTTAAAGCGAAGCAGGGAAAGGTTGAGCCGCCACCAGGCCAACTGCCCGTCGTTGCGGTGGAAGCGGCTCTCCGTTTCGAAGAAGTTGACGGTACCGGCCTGCAGAGCGGTCAGGTTCTCGACGTACTCCAGTGAATCATCGGGGTGCACGAAGCTGGAGAGCTTCTTGTTCTTCAACTCCTCAGCCGAGCAACCCAACATGGTATGCAGCGTGGAGTTGCTGCGCAGCAGACGCCCCTCCAGATCCATCACCACCATGCCTACGGGGGATTGGACGAAAAAAGAACTGAACGGATCGTCATTGCTCTTCAGCCGTTCGATCTCCCCGGTCAGGGCGGCAAGCGACCGGGTGGTGGCGTGCAGCTGATAGGCGTAGCGAACAACCCGGCTGAGCAGGTCTTCGCTGACCAGCGCGGAGACCAGGAAATCTTGAGCCCCCGCCGCCAGAGCTTTGGAACCGCTTTCCCCGTCCCGAACCAGGACCACGATCGGCTGAGCCGCCTTTTTCTTGAGGGTACGGATTCCGTCCTCGAGTTCCTTATCGGAGCAGCGGCTGCTGTCCAATACGATTACATCGATATCAACATGCGAGAGGAAATTGATTGCTTCCCGGTGATCGTCGGCAAAAAGAAGATGATCCGCCCGGCCCGCTTCGATGGGTGAGTTATTTCTATCGACTCCTACGAGCAAGATCTGCACCCGATTATCCTAATCCCTCTGCGCCGAATGCGTCAACAAAGTTTATCGCTTGCAATGAGGCGGTGTCCATGGCAAACTATCCGGTATGCACAAAGGCAGGGTATTGTTGCTGTTCTGCGCTCTTTCAGTAATGCTGGGCTCCTGCTCGATCAACAAGGTGGCTGTAAAACTTGTCGTCAGGACCCTCTCCTCCGGAGACAGTACTGTTTTCACGGGCGAAGAGGACCCCCAGCTGGTTGCCGATGCCCTACCCTTCGCCATGAAGCTCTACGAATCGCTGCTGGAGCAGACTCCGGAGAATGAGGAGCTGCTTCTCACGACCGGCAGCATCTTTACGATGTACGCCAACGCCTTCATTCAAACCCCGGCAAGCATGTTGCCGGAAAGCGAGTACGAACAGCAGCAGCAGATGCTGAAGCGGGCCAAGAAGATGTACCTGCGGAGCCGCGGGTATCTGCTGCGGGCTCTGAAACTGCGCTATCCGGGTTTTGGGGAGGATCTGCGGGGAAACGATCTGGAACAGGCCCTGGCAGCCATGGTCGTCGAGGATGTGCCCCTCTTGTTTTGGACCTCCGCTTCCTGGCTGGGTGCATTCTCCACGGATACTTTCGACATGGAGCTGCTGCTCAACCTTTCCAAACCGATCGCCCTGCTCAATCGGGCACTGGAACTGGATGAGACCTGGTCGCAGGGGATGATCCACGACACCCTCATCTCCATCTACGGCTCACTGCCGCAAGCCATGGGGGGCAGCCAGGAAAAGGCGCGCTACCATTTCAAGAAGGCCGTGGAATACTCCGGCGGCCTCTCCCCCTCTCCCTACGTGGCACTGGCAAGCACCGTATCGGTGGCCAATCAGGATGTGAAAGAGTTCCAACAGCTGCTCGCACAGGCGATCGCCATCAATCCGGAGGATAATCCGAACAACCGCCTCCAGATCCTGCTGAGCCAGGAAAAGGCGCGATGGCTGCTCGACCACATAGAGGATTTCTTTCTCATCGATCTGGAGGAGGATCAACAATGAAGCATCGATGGGCCGTAGTTCTGCTGGCGGGCTTCCTGGTCTGTGCTTCCCAGGCAAGCGCGCTGGTAATCAAGGTGGGCAGCGTGGCCCCGGAAGGCTCACCCTGGGACAAGGCACTGAAACGCATCGCTCTGGATTGGCAGAAGATCTCAGGCGGCAGAGTGACCATGAAGATCTACAGCGGGGGCATCGCCGGAGACGAGCCGGATATGATCCGCAAAATGCGGATCAACCAGATCCAGGCCGCGGCCATGACCGGTTCCGGCCTGGGAAAGATCGATCCGAACTTTCTCGTCTATCAGCTTCCCTTTCTGACCCAGACCGATGCGGAGCTGGACTATCTGTTCGAAAAACTCCGGCCGCAGCTGGAGGCGCTGCTGGAAGACAAAGGATTCACCTTCCTGGCCTTTATCAAGTCCGGCTGGCTGCGTTTCTTCTCCACGAAGAAAGTGATCACCCCGGCGGATTTTCAAAAGCTCAAGTTCTTCGTCATGGAGGGCAGCCCGGAAGTCGACCAGGCCTGGAAGGCCATGGGATTTCATATCGTCCCCCTCCCGCCCAACGATGCCTTCGCCGCTCTGCAGAGCGGGATGGTGGAGGTCTTCACTGCATCCCCACTGACCGCAGCGGCGATGCAGTGGTTCGCCCTGGCTCCCAATATGACCGACTTCTATTGGTCGCCGCTCACCGCGGGACTGATTGTCTCCAACCAGGCCTGGCAGCGGATCCCGGCTGATATAAGGCCCAAACTCAAAGAGGCTACGCAGCAGGCCCTGCACGATCTGGAAGCCGAAATCATGGCAGTGGAGAAGCAGGCTATCGATGTCATGAAGGAGAACGGCCTGGTCATCCACGAAGTGCCGCCGGCGGCTCTGCAGCAGTGGAAAGACCTCGTCGAAAAGGGCTTCGGCATCTTGATCGGCGATGTGATCTCCCGGGATCTGTACGAAGAAGCCAAGCGGATCGTTTCCGAGTATAGGCAGCAGTAAGGCATTCGAATAGATGGCATCCGCAGAAACCGAAGAGCTCCCGAAAAGCAGGATCCTGCGGGGGATTTTCCACTTCGAAAACGGCGTTAACAGCATCATTCTGCTGCTGATCGCCGTTTTGCCCGCCCTTGAGATCATTGCCCGGCTCGTTTTCAAAACCGGCATTCACAGCTCCGCGGATCTGACCCAGCATCTGGTGCTCTGGTTGACCTGCCTGGGCGGGGCCATCACCTCCCGGGAAGGCAAGCACATCACCC
>Ga0307426_1000764_pt1 | contig 21809 bp, 10 predicted proteins | sample SalMarWE160340MG_FD_202165 | JGI IMG/M metagenome (GOLD analysis project Ga0307426, IMG submission 202165) | Salt marsh sediment microbial communities from the Plum Island Ecosystem LTER, Massachusetts, United States - WE1603-40 | ecosystem: Environmental > Aquatic > Marine > Intertidal zone >...
TTTTATCTTTCCCAAACGCTCCTACTTTCGAAAGTACTGGCTTGACGTTCTGGTTTTCATCCCTCTGATCCTAACCATCACAACCCCCCGCGCCGGGATTGGTTTTATCATCATACGACATATCGTAATACTGATCCAGGCATTCACACGCACCAGGAAGTTCTCGAACCTGTTGCGGAACGTTCGACTGAATACAGCACAGATCGTTGCCTTGAGCTTTATGGGAACAATCCTGTTAGGTGCTGTTCTTTTGACGTTCCCTTCAGCAACGTCAGATGGTCAGGGGGCGGTTTTCATCGACGCTCTCTTTACATCGACGTCAGCAACCTGTGTCACAGGGTTGATCGTTCAGGACACGCCGAAATACTTCACGACATTCGGACAACTGATCATACTGATGCTTATTCAACTAGGCGGCTTGGGCATAATGATGTACTCGGCCTTCTTCGCATTGATCTTCGGTAAGTTCTCCCTCGGTCAAAGACAGATCGTCCAGGACATGATGGACGAAGAAAAAAATGTTCTTACCATGATCACATATATCTTCAAGATGACGGTCTTTGTAGAACTTGCAGGTGCTGCGTTACTTTTTTTGCGCTGGATATTCCATTTTAAAAATATCGGTCAAACCGCCTACCAGAGCATCTTTCATTCTATATCAGCATTCTGTAATGCCGGATTCTCTCTCTTCTCAAATTCGTTAGAAGGATTTGTAAACGACCCAGTGATCAATATGGTTATCATGTTGCTCATCATCATCGGCGGTATCGGATTTATCGTGATTTATGAAACCACAAACCGGCTCCGGCACCACCGCCATCACCTGTCAACCCACACGCGTTTGGTCTTAGTAGTTACAGCAGGCCTCATTATAAGCGCCTTCCTCGCTATATTCTTCATCGAATTTGATGGTGCCCTGGTCGATCTTCCGCTAAACGGAAAAATATGGAGCGCCCTATTCCAGGCGGTCACTCCCCGGACCGCTGGTTTCAACACGATCCCCGTGGCATCGTGCTCCACCGTGACAATCACGTTCCTCATTATATTAATGTTCATCGGTGCATCACCCGGTTCGACAGGTGGCGGGGTAAAAACCTCAACATTTGCCATACTCATCCTGTCTTTAAGGAGTATTTTCAGTGGCAAGGAAGATATCCAGGTGTTTAAACGGACGATAAGCAGTGCGATAATATACAAAGCAGTAGCACTCGTTGTTGCATCCTTTTTGCTGGTTTTCACTGTTTTTGTTTTTCTTCTTGCGGTAGAGGACAAACCCTTTTTACCATTGCTTTTTGAAACTATTTCAGCATTTGGAACAGTAGGGTTATCCACTGGTATCACGCCTGATTTGACATGGGCCGGGAAAATGCTTATAATTGTTCTCATGTATGCAGGCCGGATCGGTCCTTTGACCCTTGGCCTAGCACTCATGCAAAGTGCACGGCGGGATAAAATTCAGTACCCCGAAGCGAAAGTGTTAATAGGATAAAGGAGGTTCTATGGCACAATACGTGGTGATAGGTCTCGGTGCATTTGGAAGGAAAGTCGCGCTCACGCTTGCGGAAAAAGGCGTGGATGTAATGGTGATCGATCGCGATAAAGACAGCATCGAGAGTATCAAAGACCATGTGGCAGCTGCCCTGATCATGGACTCAACCGATGAGAATGCAATGCGCTCATCAGAAATTGACAGCATTGATGCAGCGGTAGTTGCACTGGGAGATAATCAAGAAGAGGCCATACTCACAACCGCAGTCTTGAAGAAGATCGGGGTCCCTTACATTGTTGCACGCGCGATGAATGCTCAGTATGCTGAGGTTTTGAAAACCGTCGGAGCTCACCGAGTCATAGTTATAGAGGAACAGATGGGCGAAATGATCGCGAAACGTCTGCTCTCGCCTGAGATATACCAACATGTCGTGCTGACCACCGGTCACAGCCTTGTTGAGATCCAGGCCCGGGAAGAATTTGTCGGGAAAACGATCAGGCAACTCGACTTTCGCAAAACATATGGGATCAACATCATCGCGATACAACGCAAAATACCCCATGTAGATGATGACGGTAACATAACATACACTATTACGGTAAACGATGTTCCCGGTCCCAACGATATTATCGAGAAGGATGATATCCTCGTGGTCGTTGGAGCGGATAAAAATATCGAGCAGATGAGCATAGAAAAGGAGAAAAAACCCCGTGCTCACCAGCAAAAATAAGATAAGGTTTGCCCTGATAATTGTTGGAGGCTTGTCCCTCCTTACCTCTTTCGTCTCCTTGATCTATATGAATATCATGATCGATCGGATCAAGGAAATAACGAATAAAGATGCATCGCTCGGAACGACCGCGAACAGCATTTCTATTCTCATGCTGGATGCACGGCGCGAGGAAAAAAACTTCATTATTTATTTAGATACCACCTATATTGAGCGTACCCGGGACATCATCCAACATGTTACAACGAATATCGACAATGCAAGATCGCTTGCGCCAGAATATTCGACCATTTTTGATTCCATGACCATCCTTATTACACGCTATCGCGAAAACCTTGAATTGCTCGATGATATATTCCAGGAAGACCCTCGTGCTTTGACATCGATACAACAGCAGCTCATACGGTACGAGGAGAATCTTAAAAAAACAATCAGCAAAGGTACTGCCGCTGAAGACTCTATGCCCTCGTGGGTATCAGATCTGAACGTGCTCATGGCTTCAGCCGCAACCAAGGTGTCTACTGAAAAACTTCGGGTGCTAACCGGCCTTAGAGAAAGCAGTGAAGCTCTCCTGCTTCTTGCTCAAGATGTTGCAGCACTCGCTCAGCATGCCTTATCCGAGCATGGCGACGAAGGAATACGTTCCGGACTCAGGGCACAGCGTAATGCCTTGACGATTTTCATCATAACCGGGTTAATACTGATTTATTTCATCATCTCACTCCCAAAGAGAATTCTAAGACCCTTCAATAAGATCGTAAACGTCCTAAAAGCGCTCGGACGGGGTGAAACTGATATCATCCAACCTTCTTTAAACAAAGGTGATGAATTCAGTGCCCTTTACACATCGTTTCAAGAAGCGACCCATAGTCTACAAGAATACAGTGTGCTGAAGACGGACAAGATCGCCGCTTTAAAAAGACAATTCGACACGACGATTGCAGAGGTAAAAGAAGCGATCATCATCCTCTCAAAAGAGTTGCATGTTATCTCTATGAACAGCGCTGCGAGCACTCTCTTTGGTCTTACCAGTGATTGCGTTGGTAAACCATTAGAGGATATAAAAATTCTCTGGTCGTTGTATCAGGAGCATCTGGTACCGGATATCAAAAAACGTATAGAGTTCAAGAAGAAAACGAGGAGAACTGATCTTAAAGCAAAACATCTTGTGATAATACCGGTTATCAACAAAAACCTTAAAACCATCATTCTTATTGCAAAGTAATAATTATCACTGCTTACAAATCATAGTACATAACGGATACTTATTTATACTACTGACATGTATCATCGATCATTAATATACAAAAGGCCAGGTTTATAACCTGGCCTTTTGTCGAATAACTATATCGTGCTTAGAGTGTTACTTTCATTTCAATCGGCTGTTCAACACCTTCCTCAGTGTCATTATAATATTCATAGACGCGCGAAGACCGTATCTGAGCTTTTATCGGATATTTCGCCTTGATACTGTATGAAAATTCCACAGGCTTTTTAGAGCTCACTTCATCAAGGTATATGATGAGCTGACGTGGGGTAATACTGTATTTCTGGATTTTGTTACCGACGAGCTCGTCAAGCGTTGGTGTTTGAACTTCAAAACCAGGCGGGATACCAAGATCGACCATAACCATTTGCGCAGTACCCTGCTGATTCAATTTTATATTCACGTCAACATTGACCAAGTCATTTATCGAAAGCGTCGTTCGGTCATAATCAACATCAATAACAAAAGGCGGCTTTAGCGGCCTCGGAAGATCCTTCCAGGGTATATAATAAACATTCGTTAACTCGTACATGAAATTGCCTTCACCGTCGACTTCAAGTTCAATGGTATTTACTTTACTGAGATAATCGGTCAGATCGATCTGATGCATTAGATCAGCATTGTCGTTGTTGATCTGCAGTTCTTTCACCTTTTTATTATTCATTTTCACGATGACATTGGCATCGATTTCTTCAGTTGAACCACCGAGCGCAGCGACTAGTGAACGCAATGCAATAACCGTACCCTGGGTAGTATGCCATAATCCACCGGTACCTTTGGATCGAATGATATGGGTTAATGCTTTTGTGACGATATCGCTGTATTTACCGGATTTTATCAGGGCATAAGTAGCAAGACCAGTCGCCTCGATATCTGCTCCTTTACCTCGGCTAAACGTAAGCGAAGGTAGATCTGATTCCCAATATACGGCATCAGTATCTTTTTTTGCCATGTTAACGAGTTTTTTCAATACTTCAATGGTCGTTGCACCCTTTGGTTCAACCGAAACAAAGGCATTGGCAATGAGAGCAACTACATAAGGGTCTTTTGCTGCATCGAGATTCTTTTTCAAAAAAGACAATCCCTGTGCCGTAGTCGACCCTCGCTCGCCAGCTTCACCCAATGCCCACACGATATAAGCCGTCGGCATAATCTCGCTCTTCTGGATATTTGTCCATGATTCGGCATGGAGATATTGCGCATCTGGTGACCAGGAACCATCTTTATTTTGCTGATCTTTTAACCACTTGATAGTCCGGTCGATCAAACGCTCATCTATCTCATAGACCTTATTCATATCATTGAATTCCATTAAACCGTATGCAGTGAGTACTTTGTTGGCCGGGGCATCGCCGAACCAGGAAAACCCGCCGCCTTTGACTTCAAAAGATAAGAGCTTTTGATAGCCGACACTTATATATTCTTCGGCGGCCATTTCAATCTCCGGTTTTATCTGGTCGGTCTGCCGTAAATAATCCAACAATAGAATATTCGGGTACGTGACTGAAGTGGTCTGTTCAAAACAACCAAAAGGTATTCTGAATAGATTGTCGAGTCCTTCAACTATCTGCGAATAGATACCGGGAAAGATCTTTAAGATAATGGAGTTCGCGTCTGTTATCGTATTGACAGGAAAAGATATCTGTTTCGTAACTTTGCCTTCGAGACGGTCTGAGAGGACGTGTTCGAAACGCTTACCATCTGGGAGCACTGCGATCATTCTTTTGATCGCGTCAGATTTCACTTCACCATAAGCGCGTACAAGAATCGAAAAATATCCCAGTTTTTTCACTCTGATCGGGAAATAAACGACTGAAACTTCATCTTTTTTTAATAACTTGGTTACCTCGTTCTTCTCGAGAATATCAAACCAGTCTTCTTTTTGCATGACGATCCTGATTTTTTGTTCCCTGGGCAGGTAATTATATATAGCGATCGGTATTGATATCTCATCACCTTCAGTTAATGCAACAGGAAGATCTATATCAACAAAGAACTCCTGGAATACCTTTAACTGCGCTAGGACAGATCCCAAATCACCTTTTTGAGAAGAAGCAAATGCGGTAATACGCCAGGTCGTAATGGCATCAGGCATGGTCAAGGAAAGACTCGCCCTGCCGTTTGCATCGGTAATGAGTGCCGGCTCGAATATGAAAGTCTCAGGAAAAAACTCCCTTACCCGGGGTTCATCCCCAGGTCCTTTTGCACTCAATTCTTTCTTAAGCATGCCGGTTTTAGAAACGATCGCGGACATATCAGCACCAGCAACTGCCGCTTTTGGCGCAACCATCGGCATCATCGCACGTTCTTCAGCCTGTACCATCATACCGTCAGCAAACCCCCAGCCAACTGACCATTCGTCAATATCGTCTTCGTTATCGAATGTTCCATCTGGTCCGGCCGATACAATATTGAACCACGATAAGTACTCGCCGCTTGTCGTTAATCGGTATCTTCGATACCAGGGATCGAGAAGCTCATCTTCATCCAGAAAACCCTCATCAATGAGTATTTGTACACCACCTTCACTTTTTGGATATTCATTGTGTTTTGAATAATACTTGTTGATCGCTTGATATATCCTGTCGCGTGTTCCTGACAGCCTGTTATAGAAAGTGGTCTTTATCTTATCATCGGTTTCCTGTGGCGTGGTATAGTTCACGGGAAAGGGTTCTTTGGGTGTCAACGTGGAGAACATGACGTTCTCGGCACGGGGTTCGATACCCATTTTCTGCACTATTGCAGGCGGCTCAAAACCATGGATTTCATAACGCGGTTCCAGGATCTCCTTTTCCAACATGAAATATACTTTCTCCAAACCCGGCTGCAATTCGGAAACGGCAAAAACTGCCTCGTCGACTATCGCTATACAGAGTGCCGCAACACGTGGTCGACCATCCTTGTCAGTCACCTTAAAGACTATTACCCCATCTTCACCCGGTAAGTACTCATTTTTATCACCACTGACCTCTATCGCCAGATCATTCGCGCCATGGACAAAACAGAACCTCGTATCTCTTACAATATCACTCCCTGGTGTTACGATATATGCATGAAGCCAGATCGAGCCGGTCATATCGGGCGTCAAATTCAACTTGTGTGTACCCATGCCGTTATTAATGTTTACGGATCTGGTGAGTATAGTCTGGTTGTCTTTAATTATATCAAAGTACACTCGCCCTGTTTTCTTTGTTGTAAGGAATTTCAGGTCAATATCGTCACCCACCTTATAAATGCCGCGCGACATCCTCATAATTATCTGATCACGGTCAATAGCCAGAGTAAATTCTTTTTCAATGCGGGCGGTCTCGCCTTTCTCATCTTTCACATCGATGTCCATAACAGTCCTCGCTTGATCAGGTCTATAAATAAACTCAGCTATACCATAATCGTCGGTTTGTCCGCTCATTTTCTTACCATTGACTTCCATATCTACCTGGGCAAGAACCGGTGAACCATCCGGGTAGTTCGCCAATACATAAATACGATTATCCAGCCCGGGTCGCATTACGCCTCCCTCGGGCACGATCGACACATTTATCACATTTTTGACGACCTTCTTTTGCACGGAGATCTTCTCGCTGTGGTTTGCTTTATCGATAACCTCAATATCGACCCTTAAGAATGCATCGCCTTTTTCAAGTGGCTCGCCGACAAAGTAATCAGGCAGATCATACGTGAAGTGATAATTACCATTAGCATCTGTCTTTCCCTCGATGACTCCCTCTTTTTGAAAACCGATATCATAGCGGAATGTTGTTATTTTGACGACACCATCTTTGACTGGTTTACCAAAGAAATACTGAACATCTATATCACCTACCATGCGTTCTTGGGGCAGATAGAAATCCTTATCCGTTGTCAATGCAACCTTGAATTTTGGGAGAACATACTTTTCAACCTTGACTGTCTTCTCAGTTTTTTCCGCATCAAGGATAGCACGAATCGTATAGTTACCTAAATTGACTTCATCGGCTAATAGAAACTGAATATAACCAGTCCCGAATTTGTCAGTTTCGATGGTTTTCTTGAATACCTTATTACCTTTACTATCTTCAATTTCGAAAAGAACACCCTTACTTGCCACGGCTGATAACTTGGGTTTTGCCAGAGATAAGGTTCGTATATGTATCGTCTGGCCAGGTTGATAAATGGGTTTGTCAGTAACAAGATATGTGAGGTTACCGCTAACTAGTTTAATACCGGTTTCATAAGTATCTTTACCGATATCTGATGATATGTCAAAAAGCAAGGTCGCATTTTCAACACCATCTGGCAAGGCAAAATCAGTATGACAGGTACCTGATCGATCGGTCATCCCCCTGAATACCTCTTCTTTTTTATCGTCCATATGGAGAGTGATCACAACTTTTGCATCTTTTAGCGGTTCGTTAGTACGCTGATTGCTAACAATGATCCGGTAGTTGATATTAGTCCCTTTGATGAATTCATTTTGTCCGAGAATTTTAATGATCATGCGGTTCTGAAGCTGATGTAGTGAGTAGATATATGTTGCTTTTTTAAAAGTCACTTTAGCTCTCAGGATGTCGTAGTCACTGACATCTTCTTTTATCTTCACCTTAATCGGCATTGAATAGTACTCTTTGTTTATATATGCATAGCGATAAGCACTACCAACGACATTGTCATCGGGATCGAGTATTTCCACCTCGCACTTACCGACCCTGCCCATCATATCCAGAATCGGGATATCGAGTTCCAGCGTATTCTCTGTGTTCAACAGGGTAATACCAAAGAGAAACCCCAATGAAACCAGTACCATACTGGTAAAATAAAATTTCTTCATATCTCCTCCTTTTGCTTAATATACATTAATAAATACAAAATATTCCAAAAGGGTTGAGCTTTTATGTGGATATTATAGACTTATACAGCATAGTGTCAACACTCTGATAACATATATATGACGCTGTTAGCTGTTAACGGGGGTTATTTCTGCTTATTAAGGTGCTTGGAAAGCCGCGACTTGAAACGTGATGCCTTATTTTTCTTTATTAGTCCATCTTGAATGGACTTATCGATTATCGACTGGACTTCTGGATACATCTTCTCAGATTGTTTCTTGGTCTTGGCTCTAGTATATTTCTTGATCGCATCTTTCATTTTGCGTTTCTTAATAAGGTTAGCTTTACGACGTCGAACCGACTTTCGTATGTTTTTGAGAACGCTTTTTGATTTTTTCATATGTTTATTATATATAATCAACGCGGCATGTCAATACTGCAATACTATCTACCATGTATAATCTGTCCGGTGCATTGTGTGGCCCATGAGCTGTTCCTGCCTATCTTAAATCCCGAATCCGGAACCTTCAATCTATGAGGTCTTTATACATCTGTAATTTCCGGATCCTCGTTGGGTGACGGAGTTTTTTAAGAGCTTTCGCCTCTATTTGTCTCACTCTTTCCCTTGTAATATTGAACATCCTGCCAACCTCTTCCAGGGTTTTTGGCATGCCATCGTTAAGACCGAAACGGAGCCGGATGATCTTCTCTTCACGTTTTGGTAGATCCCTTAATATATCATTGAAACGATCTTTTAGAACGGAGATCGCAGCACGACGCGATGGTGAATCTGCTAATGGATCTTTTATGAAATCACCGACAAAACTCGACTCTTCATCATCAATAGGTTTATCTAAAGATATCGGGATTAGCGATATATTATGGGCCATCCTTACTTTATCCGTAGGGATGTCCAAACGATGTGCTATCTCCTCAACGGTTGGTTCCCGACCCAGATCCTGGATCATGTCCCGCTGCGCCCTTGCGACCTTATTCATTGTATCAAGAATGTGGGCGGGCACGCGGACGGTTCTTGCCTGGTCCCCGATCGCACGTGTAATAGCCTGCCTTATCCACCAGGTCGCGTAAGTGGAAAATTTGTAGCCCTTTCTATAATCGAATTTCTCAACTGCTTTTATCAAACCATTATTACCTTCACCCACAAGATCAGCGAATTCCAAACCTCTATTAACATATTTTTTTGCTATCGAGATAACCAGTCTCATATTGCCTTCGATCATTCTCTGTCGTGCCCGGTTGATAAGATCCTCCCAGGTCCCTATGATCATGACTGTTTCATTAATGCTGTTGTTATCAAGATTCAATTCCTTAACAAGAAATCTTCTTTCTTTTGTGTATGATTGAATCTCCTCCTTGTTTCTCAATTTGGGCAATATCTTCAAGACTTTTGTAAATCGCTCGATCTTCTCTTTGAAAGTATGTATCGCAATATTAACGACACTATGTTGCAAAGAAAGAACCGCGAGTTTCCTCAGGATCCTCTCTTCTTTCTCGAATATCCTCCATTCCGTACTCTTCGAGTTATCCTTGCGGTATTTTCTGTAAAGCTGGATCAATGAAGTATAATCCCTTTCTATCGATTTAACACGCCGAACAAAACGCTGGCGTTCTCCCCAGAAGGTTCGCTTATCCATCATGGCTTCGATCTCGACGCGTGATATTTGGTCAAGACTCTTATGGCACAATTCAACTTGACGACAAGTTTCCAAGATCGCCCGTATCGCACAAGGAAAAGGCAAAAACTGCCGCTCGATCATTCGATAGCCAGTTTCTATCTTCACGGCCAACTCATACTCCTCTTCTTTGGTGAGCAGATCATATTTAGCGAGTTCTTTAAAATATGCCCTGATAGGCTCTTCCGGTCTCAATGATCGCTTGGCACGAGCTCGCTTTACTGGTTTTTCCTTTCCATCCTGTACAATAGTAATACCCTGACGCGAGAGAACGGCTAAAATCTCATCGATCTCTTCAGCCGTCGCTTTTTCAGGTATTAACTTATTAATATCAGCTAACGTTATTTTCCCCGCAACCTTGGCTTTGTCAAATATCTTCCGGGAATATTTCAATTTACACTCCTTTTTATTGTATTACAAATTCCGATCCAATACCGCTGCAGTCGATTTTATACGCATAAGCTCTTTCTGGTACTTTGTCACAGCAGCATCATCACCTTTTGCTATCGCTTCTTTGATTTTAGCTTCTATTTTTCTTTTTTCCACATCATTTTTAAAATTAACAACAGATTCCAAAAGGTACTGTTTTGAGATCGACTCATCCTGCATGAGAACTGAATAGATCTTCTGGCGAAGCTCTTCACTAACACCAGCTAGGGCCTCATCGATGTCGATTTCTTCATCTTTCAAAAGTTGTTTATAAAGCCGCATAACACCCGGTTCTTTGAAATCATCCTGCGCTAATACATTTTTGACATCAGAAAAGTGTTCACGTAAACTCAAAATATTGGCGATTAACCTTTCTTCGATAGTCGTCTTTATCCGCACACTCTTTTCAATCGTGACTTCATTTCGTCCCATAGCTTTGTTAATAGTCTCAACCGGTATATCAAAAACGCGTGATGCATACTTCAAATACCTGTCGAATCTTATAGGATCATTTATATTACTGATTATCTCTATTAGATCTTTGATCAAAACTACTTCCTGCTCAATGGATTCAGGTTTGGACATTTTCTTGTAAAAATGGAAAAAATCTGCGGCTGATTCAATGGCTTGTTTCAATGCTTCGGCGCCATTTTCATTGATGAAACGATCAGGATCTGATTCTTCGGGGAGCAAGGTTACGAATACATCCACCTGTGCATTAATGAGCAAACCTATCGCTCGTAATGCTGCTTTCATACCGGAAAGATCACCATCAAACAAAATATTGACCTTCTTTGCAAAACGCGCGACCAATACGGCTTGTTTTTCTGTCAATGACGTCCCGAGTGGTGCACATAGATTGTCTATGCCGTGTTGATACAGGTTTAAGAGGTCGAAGTAACCCTCAACAAGGATCGCTTCATTTACAGAGCGCATCGCTTTCTTTGCTTGATAAAGACCATAAAGTATCTCACCTTTCTTAAAGATCGGTGTTTCTCTTGAATTCAGGTATTTAGGCATATGTTGGCCATCGATACTGCGTCCACCAAAACCAATAACCCGGCCTGATAGATTCAGTATCGGAAAGATCAACCGATCCCTGAAAACCTCCACATTTCTCTTGGTGCCTGATAATGTCTGTGAAATCAACCCGGCTTTTAAAAGCGACTCTTTAGAAATACCTTTTTGCCGGGCATAGGTAACAAGACCGCCTGACAAAGGTGCATAGCCTAATTGGAAATCCTGTAATTTTTCAGTATTTATCCGACGCTCATTCAAATAATTACGACCCCGTTTACCTATTTCTTTGGAAAGACAAGCCGTATAGAACTGGCTCGCTATTTCATTTGCTTCGTATAGCTCTTTGTATTTTAACCCTTTGGACGTTTCGATCTCGATACCGAGGTTTTTAGCCAACACTCTTACGGCACTGGGGAAATCCATCTTTTCATACTCCATGAGAAAATTCACTGCGTTTCCACCTTTTTTACAGCCGAAACAGTAAAATATTCCTTTGTCAGGACTTACATAGAATGATGGAGCCTTTTCAGAATGAAAAGGACACAACGCCCGATAGTTCTTACCGACTTTTTTTAGTTGAATATACTGAGATATTAAACCGACGATATCGGTTTGCCTTTTTATCTCTTCAATCTTCTCTTTTTCAATCATTTCTCAAGACACTGCTGATTCATTTTTTCAATATCTTCAGGACCAACCCAATAAAAAATATTATCTAGACTAACTTTGTATTTCCCCTGATGCATTTCAACGACTTGACCAGTCCTCTTAAGCTGTCTTACCCGCACCATTTCGTTCATTTCAGGATAATAAGGCGCGATATCCTCTTTTATTTTTATTTTTTCCTCAAAGAACATCCGCGCATCGTGCACCACCTCAGGTTTAGGCCCTGCTTTTTTCAATTCTTTGATCAACTTTTCAATACTTCTTTTTGAAATGATCAATTCGCGTCTATATTTTTCCTGTAAACTGGACAGCTCTTCTTTTTTCCGCTGGTTCAATGTGTTGAGCTTTTTTTCGTATTCATTAATGAGGTTTGACAGTCTGTTTTTTTCCTCCTTGACCGCCTTGAGCTCCCGTGACAGGTCTTCGAATAGTATGTTCACTGACATCTTATCCTTATCGAGTTGGTCTATTGCATGTTGAATGATAGGTTCAGTGATGCCAAGACTCTTTGCCAGTTTTATCGCATTGCTCGGTTGCGGTATACCAGGAATGAATCGATAGGTCGGTCGATCAGTGAATTCCATCCCCCCATTGATCATATCCTGACGTCGGCTCACGAATATCTTTAGATCCTCATTATGCGTAGTCGCCAGAACCGTATTACCGCGCTTTGCATAATGTTCTAATATGGCTATGGCTAATGCCGATCCTTCTTCCACAGACGTCTGACTCATGAGTTCATCGAGCAATACCAGGCTGTTTTGACTTCCATCTAAAGAACCTTTGATCTGCTTTATATGGGCGGCGAAAGTCGAAAGACTCGATTCTATGGATTGTTCATCGCCAATATCAGCATATACTTCATTATAAAAAGGTAATGTCGTCCCTTCATCAGCTGGTACGAAAAGACCGCATTTAGCCATGAGGACAAGAAGCCCTGTGGTCTTTAATACGATCGTCTTGCCACCAGCATTAGGCCCTGAAATTAAAAGAATTTTCCGACTTCCATTCAACTGCAAGTTTAATGAAACAACGTCATTGATCAATTTCTTCAATACTGGATGGTAACCATTAATAATATTCATATTATCTTTGAATAAAGGCATATTCGAATTTGACTCTCGAGCATACTGAACCTTGGCATAGAGCATATCAAGATCAAGTATCGTATTAATGTCAGTTTCAATGCGCGCTTGGTCAGATCGTATCAGACAGGTTATTTCTTTGAGAATACGTTCTATTTCGTCTTTCTCAAGACCATCCAATTCACGCAGTCGTGCTCCGAGATCAGTTATCTCCACTGGTTCAACAAACACGGTTTCGCCTGTATTGGAATATGCATGAACGATCCCTTTAATATCATTTTTAAAATTTCTTAGTACCGGTAGAACAAACCTTCCATCTCGTTCTACAATATTACTCGCGGAAAAAATCGTCTGACGATCGATAAGTATCGCATTTAATATTTTTTTGACTTCGCTGTTAAGTTTTTTTTTCTGCTTTCGAATAGCAGCTAAGTCATGTGAAGCCTTGTCGTAAATCTCTCCACTATCATCGATCTTATCTTCAATCACTTTCACGGTCTGCTGATAATCACCGAATTTGTTGAAGTATGGTTTTATCATAGAAGAAGCGTATTTTTTCTTTAGATCATATAAAAATTTAAACCAATTTTTTAATGTAATCAACTCATCAGATGATAAATATTGTCTTGTGGACAATTGATTATCCAGGAAACCTGGTTCAATCGGACAGTACAAGCTGATAGATTCACCACTCTTTATAATGGTGTATACTCTGTCTAATTCAGACTGGGCCTCGTCTTGTGATGAAAACGGCAATAAATCCCTCACCTTCTGCTGAGTAGCAGTAATCTGACAGTAATCGGCGAGTATATTAAGGACTTTTGGGAGTTCTAAGACCGTTTCGGCATGGGTCCTACCTATAGTTCCTCCCGTTGCCGCTTCAATTCCTTTTTGCGGGCTGCAATAAGGCGTCTTTTTCTCTTTTCGCTCGGTTTTTCGTATACTTCATGCTTTTTTACATCTCTTAAAATGCCAGCACGTTCAACCGACTTACGAAAGCGACGGATTGCATTATCAAAACTCTCGCCTTCGTAAACAGTTACTTTTGTCATGTAATTACACCTCCTTTCAATAGATATATTATAGTAAAAAATACCCCTTTGTCAAGGGGCTATCTAAAAAAGTTACTATATTATGTATCTTTATTGGGAAATATTATGCCCAGCTTGATAATAGCTCTCTAGAATATCGACACCGGCAGACGTGCCTATACGGTTTGCCCCTGCCCTGATAAGTTCGAGTGCAAAGGCATGGTCTCTGATTCCGCCTGATGCCTTAAGACCAAATTCAGGGCCAATGATCTGTCTGAGAAGATGAATATCTTCGAGATTTGCACCCTTTTTTGAAAAACCCGTCGAGGTTTTGACAAAATGTGCGCCATTATCCATGATAATACGGGCTGCAGTCTTTTTCAGATCATCACTCAACAGACAAGTCTCGATTATGACCTTTACTGTCCTGTTATCCGCAGCACGCACGACTGCCTTTATTTCTTCACCGACATATTTGAAATTTTCACTGATCAATTGACCGATATTCAATACCATATCGATCTCATCACAGCCCATTGACACCAGATCCTGGGCCGCAAAGATCTTTGTCTTGGTCGATGAAGCACCCAATGGAAAACCAACGACACTGCAGACTTTTATATGCGGCGGTAATTCCTTGCGTGCAAAAGATACCCAGCAAGGATTAACAACACCGGCACAAAAGTTGTATTTTTTAACATCATTCAAAAAGTCCATGATATCAGTTTTTGTCGCTGAAGGCTTTAAGATCGTTTGGTCTATGTACTTATTAATATTTTCCACGTATAAAGGATATCTGATTATGAAATTATGTCAACCTAAAATACCAGATGAAATGAAAGCTGTACCACCCCCTTAATGCTATCGCTAAATCATCGGTCTCACCGCTTCATGATCGCTTTACCTGATGTGGACGATCTTTTTTATCTGTTCAAATTCATCGGTTGAATATTTGATAAAATAGATACCTGATGCTAATTTCCGATCATGCTGATCATGCCCATCCCAGGTCATGGTATATATGCCTGGTTTTTGATTCTCATTGACCATAGTCCTTACGGTCTGGCCCAGGCAATTATAGATTTTCAGACTGACTTGTTTGTGATATGGCAATGCATACGTTATTTTCGTCATCCGGATAAACGGATTGGGTATGGGACTTGATAACGCATAACTCAAAGGTACGATATCAAAACCCTCTTGGACCCCGATGCCGACCGGAACACCGTCGATCAGGGTGAAAGTCCGGTAGATCCACTCACCCCAGTTAGGATCATCAGTAGGCGCATTATCACGTCCTCTAACCCATAGCGTACATACTGCTGTATTGCCGGGGATATAACTAAAGCGAATCGCACTATTTACTGCCTCCTGTATTTCATCCCATGCACCATCCTGAGGATACATCGGATAGGTTCCAAACCCACTTATCCGCCACTGGGCAAGACTGATATCACTCAAGCCAGTCAGCGAATCGCTTATTACCGCAAATATCGGCAAGAGTGTATCGGTCATGGTTACGATCTTGGGATTCGTTTGAACGACTATTGATTGAGGTAAAACCTTGGGACCGATATAATCATTGCCCGTGATATTAACCGTAAAACTCGTCGTTTGATCAGCACCCTTCATGGATGGGTAGATATTCTTGTCACACACAGTGACTCTCAATAAATAATTCGAGCCATTGGTCAAACCGCTGATATCCCAGGGATAAGGCGATGTAACGCTCGTCCCTGAAGCGATCTCTACCCAAGTCTGCCCATTATCTGGCGAATAATCAAGCCAGGTCGTATCGATCAAAGCACCGCCATAAGCAGATGATGACCAATCAATAGATACAGGAGTAGAAGTATAGGTCTGTCCGCCTTGCGGAGAAGAAAGCGTCACATCTGGGTGGTCATGACCGATCAACCAGATAAACATGTTGTTCAAGATATTCGCCCTTATCACGCTGCTCGGATCAGTCGTGTCGATCTGGGTGATCTCAAAAGCATTAGTCACGACCCTGGTCTTATGTCCGCCCCATACACCATTCCCTGATGACCCCATGTCAGCCGTCGATTCCCATTTGATCGCGCACGAGTCATTGGCCACTTCACCGTGCCAAACATATGACCCGGTACCAGATGCACCAGTACCAGACAACCTGATAGAATCTCCAGCAGCTCCATCACGGAATGGATGGTAGACCACACCACCGGTGTATAGACCAGAGATCGGGTCAAAAGACATTCCATATAAAGTATTCCAGCTCGTGGCGATGATATCACCGATATACCGGAAATGCAGGTAATTTTTGCAGAATTGAGTATCTGCACTCGGCGAGTTTGCCCAGGGATCCCAGCCGATATCAAAACCAGTCATGGCAAAACGCGCGCCGCCATCATGATACACTTTCATGGTTTCTTTTTGGGCAACGGTCCATACCGGGTAATTACCGCCTGAGCCGCCTGTTTGACCGACCTGGAAATAAACCGCTTTGTACTGCTTTAGCATATCTCGAGAAAAATCGCCGTCTGACTTGGTCTGCCACCAGTTATAAGTCCAGCCGCCATAATCAAGCGCATCGGTCAAAAAATTAGCGTGTTCAAATGCATCGTCATAGCCATCACTATTAAGGACAACGACCAGAACATCGATACCAGATCCCCCTGGTTTGGTCGTGAATGAATAATGCTGGCCGCCATTATCATCCCGCACTTTGTTCCCGCGAAAATCATTCGATTCCACATCATAATAATAAATGGTTTTATTGTTCAAACCCGAGATCCGCAACCGATGCGGCGTACAATAAGGCGTATCGACTGATACGACTTGATCTAAATTAGCCGGATTGATGCCATAATAAACAGTAGAATTCGCATTATCATTCGTTGTCCAGCATATTTCACCCGAGGTAGCTTCGATATTTTCACAGTGTACATCACTGATCAAAAAGTATGATGCATCGACCCCGGCCCAGGTCGTCGATGTATAGGCCGGACTCGCATCTGCATAAGAGACATTTATCGTGTCATCCTGACATACTGATAATTTACTATCACCGTGCACTGGTTTGTGAAATAATAATATGAAATCACCCTTGAATACATAAGAGCTCTCAGCGAGCTCATAACACCATAGAGTCTCTGGCTGGGTTTCAGTAAGATCGCCCTGATAAATGACGCGCACTGAATCAATAACCGTTGCTGAACCATAATTCGTGTCCTCGACACGCACGTGGACCGTATCGACGACAAAATCATTGGCCCGGTATACTGGCTTATCCAGACTGACAATACCGGCGACTGAACCCGCACTATAAGTGATTACTATACTGAAAGCCTGGGGACCATAAGGCACATTACGTCCCAGAATACTCACCTTGTAATCACCGGCTGAGGGACTATTACGACGCACGCACTCGACAACATTCAATGAATCACGACCCGCAGGATTGGGTTGTGATTCACCGCCTGAATACTGATTGCCATTGTAATATGTACCACCGACGGTCACAACAAGATCCAGGTCATTTACGAGCTGGGTCATGACCGCTGGATTGCCCGGGTAGTCTGTCCAGACCAGAGCGATCTTAAGATTACCAGCAAGGGCTGGTACACTGAAGTGATAATCGACCTGTTCGCCAGTGAGGATACCGGGCGTATTATCGATCAGCAAAGTCTTGCGTGCTTCACCAGCAAAATAAAGTGTTGAATCAAGATCGACCCTGCCCCATCCGATATTATTATCCGGCACCGTATATGAACCGACATTCGGGTCAGCCGAGTTGACCAATATCGCCTTTAATAATGACCCGCTAATAAAAGAAAAAGAATCGGCAGCTGTTTTACGTCCGGTCGGATACCAGCCTTCGCGCAAGTACTGCCTGACCAATGCGGCTGCGCCGGCAGCACCAGGACACGCCATACTCGTACCGCTCATACTCGCATAAGTACTCGTTCCGGTCGTTGAGGAATAAACAAGATTACCTGGTGTGCAGATCGTAGGTTTTCGCCGGCCGTCAGCACATGGTCCCCGGCTCGTCCAGGAATATATCGATGTGTATTGGCTGCCATTGCGCGTACCTCCTACTGAAACAACACTTTTTGCTGATGCTGGAGCACCGACTGTGCCCGATGTGCCGACATTGCCATTGGAAAAACACAGTAGAAAATCCTTATGCTGCCACATGAACTGGTCTGAACACAGACTCGTCGTTGTATATGCACCCAGAACATCTGAGCCCCAGGAATTAGAACTGATATGAGCCCTTGTCGGTGGATAATAGCGGTCATACGATCTAATATAAAGATCATTAAGGTCGCCGAATGTATATATCGAGGTACCTGTATTATCGCCGCAGTCATTAAAATAAATACGCGCGTTCATGGCAACACCGTCCCGGGGCGACGATCCAAGCGGTGAATCATTGCCAGCCATGGTGCCGCACGTATGCGTACCATGGTATGAACCGCCGTCACCAAAAACGATCGTCGACGGAGCACCTGAATCATAAGCAACTATCGCATTATGCGATGGATAATAACCCCAGGTACTTATCGCCGCACTGCCTGAACGGTGCATATAATGACTCGTGTTAATACCAGAATCTGTATTGTTAACGATCTCGCCCTCACCCCGGATACCCTTTGCCCAGATATTACGGGCACCAGTCTGTGCATCCTGGACTATCCACTGCACATCATCATTATGCATTACCGGCTGAATATATGGTTCTATCCAGTAAACCCCAGGTATTTTAGCCAGAGCTTTGACATCAGACTTATTCACTGTCCCCTGGATTATTTTATTGATACCATTGTCTGATAATTCGAATTGACGGCGGTTTGTGATCAACTCAACCTCAGCAAGGACTGCGCTCATGTCTGCATCCATGAATAATAATAGCGTTACCTTGTGTTCTTGCTCGACCCGGTCGAACAAAGAGGAAACCTTATAGGCAGGCTGATACAGCCCGATCCAGTTTACTGATGGATGAGCACGCACCTGATCGATCTTGTCCATATCTTCAATAGTGCAAACAAACCCATAATGAGGTATATAAAAATGAATATTGATACCCTGGTTGCTCAACCAATCTTTTTGAGCGCTGTATACTGGACCGGTGAATTGCACGATATAATAATCCGACTCGCCTTTCTTATACGCCATGCCGGCTGGTAAATATGGTTCACCGCTTTTATTCAGACTTCTGGTATCGAATGAAATGCCATTGGAAAAAACTATCGTGTTTGCATTACCATAGACTGCCGGGTTAAAAACGCGGCGCGCTTCTTGTTCTATTGCAGGTATCACATCGCTATGTACTATCTGAGCTGCAGGTTCTTGATAAACCGTGATCTGCCTTTGCACTGGCATCTGATAAATGCCAATTGCATTATTCAAAGTCTTGGCAAAGAGCATTAAAAAGGGAATTAATACCAACGAAATTTTTCGCATATCTCCTCCTCATTGTTAATATTAAAATCTAACAAAAAGACTTAAGTTTCGCTTAATGTAATTTTAACGATATTTTTATATTTGTCAATATCTCAATAGATATGGCCAAAAATTATGATGGAAAATACTAATCTATTAACTCGGCGATCGGGGTATGGCCTTTTACCTCCTTAATGACAACCTTGTCTATGGATCCAGGCGTGATTTCCTTTTCAACGATTATATCTTTATTGCCGCGCGTTTTACCCCGTGTCGATTTGTTCGCTCCTGGTCCTTCAAAAAGAACCTCATAGGTTCTGCCGATCATTTCTTTTGCCTTTTTCATTACTATTTCGTTTTGAATGTCGATAATCATTTTTAAACGGGCAATGATCATTCGTTCAGGAAGCGATTCATATTGAAATGCTTTGGTCCCTTGCCGGGCCGAATACCGGTACATATAAGCATTATCAAACTGTAATTCATGTATCATATCGACCGTATCCTGGAACTCCTCTTCTGTTTCACCAGGGAAACCCACGATTATATCCGTTGTTATCGCAGCATGCGGTATCGCCTGTCGGATCTTTCTGACGAGCTGGTGATAATCGCTTTTATAATATTGCCGGTTCATTAACTGAAGAATGCGGTCACTTCCCGATTGCAGCGGTAAATGAAACCACTCACATAAGGAATTGTTCTTTGCCACTGCCTGAATGACGTCATCATTCAGGTCCTTTGGGTGGGAGGTTAAGAAACGAAGCCGATTCAATCCAGAAATCTTTGCCACCTCATTTAGCAAACCGGCAAAGTTCAGGTCGCCTTGTGCATACTCATTCACATTTTGTCCCAGCAGCGTGATGTCTTTCACACCGCTCTCTATCAAATAATGGGTTTGAGCTATAATATCGGTCAGCGGTCTTGAACGCGCCGGGCCGCGAACATAAGGAACAATGCAGTATGAACAGAAATTATTACAACCCCGCATTATAGATACAAAATCGACAACACCTGTATTTTTTGGGTAGATCTTATCGTAAACCTCATTTGACAATTCCGTATCGATAATTCTTGTCTTACTTCGGTATATTTCGTCTAAAAACTTAGCTATGTTACGATAGGAATCAGGGCCGAGTATAAGATCCACGAACGCATGTTGTTTGATGATCTTATCACCTATGCGCTTTGCCATACAACCGACCACGACAACTTTGCGACCGGATCTAGCAGTCCATTTTTTCAATGATGATATATGCCCGAGGGCACGCTGTTCTGCGTGGTCTCTAACTGAACATGTATTGACTATATAAATATCTGCATGACTAGGGTCCTCGACTGATCGGTAGTTATTACTCTCCAAAATATCCGTTATTATCGAAGAATCATTCTTGTTCATCTGGCAGCCGAACGTCTTGACGAAGAATTTCCTTACTTTGTTGTCTTTACCTGGATAGCCACTATCCACTATTAAATAACCTCTGCCCCAAAAGTCTCATCGTCAGTTACGCTCGTCACGCGTACGTTCGTTCTCTTTACTCTATTTGTCTTTTCGATCACTACCCTTATATAATTGTCAGTTAGACCTTTTTTAAGACGATCAGTCCCTTCGATAACCACATCGAATGTTTTCCCGATGAGTTTTTCTCTGAACTTGCGATTTTTTTCTTTGACAAGGTGCTTGAGCTCCCAAAGACGCCGCCGTTTTGTTTCGCGGGCTACTGGATCACCAAGAGAGTAGGCGCTGGTCAAAGGTCTCGGCGAATAAGGGAAAATATGTAAATGAGTAAACGGCTGGGTCTGTATGAACTTAGAAGTATTCAAGAACTTTGCTGTTGTTTCACCCGGAAAACCAACGATGATATCCGCACCGATCGCACAATCATCAATGCGATTTGTTATCATCGACATCATTTTTTCAAGGTATTGCCTATTGTACTGGCGGTTCATCTTTTCCAGGATATTGTTATCCGCACTCTGCACCGGGATGTGAAAATGGCGACAAAAAGGTAGGTCTTTCAAACATTTTATGAGTTCTTCATTGAGGAATCTCGGTTCAAGCGATGAAAGTCTTATCCGCGGCAAATCAGATATCTTGCTCAGTTCTCTTAATAGATCCACTAATCGCTCGCCCTTATCAAATCCGTACAGTCCGATATTTGCACCAACGAT
>Ga0307426_1000765_pt1 | contig 21803 bp, 20 predicted proteins | sample SalMarWE160340MG_FD_202165 | JGI IMG/M metagenome (GOLD analysis project Ga0307426, IMG submission 202165) | Salt marsh sediment microbial communities from the Plum Island Ecosystem LTER, Massachusetts, United States - WE1603-40 | ecosystem: Environmental > Aquatic > Marine > Intertidal zone >...
ATTCGAAGCAGAAAAAGAGTCCGATTACCTCAGCATTATCGAGATTATCCACGCTTACAGAGAGCTCCTCGAGAACGATTTGTTGACAGCTTCCTTTGGCTTCCCCAACCTGAGTGCATTCACCTGGAGGATCAAACACAAAGAACTGGTGAAGGAGGAGTCTTTTCCGGTAAAACCCATAGAATCCTTTTCCCTTGCCTCCTATTCTGAACGATCTCCGACAGAAGCATTAGTGCCGACCGATACAATCATCTCACCGGAAATGTGCCTCAACATCGTTTCTGAACTTTCGAAGTATAAAACGATCAAGGCTTATGTGGGAGGCGAATCTTATGAAAAGAGAAGAATCCCGGTTTTGGAAGTGTATACACCGCACGAAAAATACATATCCCTCCCCAGGCTAATCACCTTTAAACCTACGCTCTATCTCAGCGGCCGGCAGCATGCCAACGAGGTCTCCTCCACTAACTACATCCTCAAGTTTGCTGAGCTCCTGGCTAAAGATTCCACTGTCCAGGAATATCTGAAGAAGATGAGTTTTGCCCTTCATCCCCTTGAAAATCCGGACGGTGCCGCTCTCGCGTATGATCTCCAAAAGATCACACCTTTCCACAGTCTTCATGCCGGACGCTACACCTCCCTCGGGATCGATGTGGGTTCTCAAGTCAATACGTCCAAACCACTGCTGCCTGAAGCGAAAGTCCGGAAAAACTTATGGGAGAAGTGGCTTCCAGATATCTATCTCAATCTCCATGGCTACCCCTCTCATGAATGGGTTCAGCAATTCTCCAACTACTCCCCTTATCTCTTCCGAGACTACTGGATCCCTCGGGGCTGGTTTGCCTACTTTAGCAGTGTCACCCTTCCCATTTTTAGAGACTGGATGAACGCCGGCGAAGACCTCAGAGCGTACATCATCAAGGAATTCATGGCTAATAAAAGAATCCAGGAATCTAACAAAAAATTGTATGACCGATACGACCGCTGGGCCGCGCGTTGGCAACCGCACATGAACTATCTCGAAATATATGACGGAGCGAATCTCTATGCCAAGAGAAGATCCTCGAGAGAAAATCAAATATCCCCTCGAAGGCGGATCACATTTGTCGAGGAAACTCCAGAACTCATGGACGAAACCGCCCATGGCCCGTGGCTTCATTTCCTCAGTGATCAGGGACTGGCTTATTTGAAGGCTCATTGTGATTACCTGGCTCAAGTTCAGCATGAAATCGCTCGCATCGAAGAGGAAAGCCAGGATAGAATCCACATCCAGTTTGTGAGAAGCCGCCCCGGAGAAATAGGAAAACAAGATAAGAAATATCCTTAATATTAGCCAGGATTATTCACGGGTTGAGGTTGCTGCAGATGCAAGGCCTCTGCCCATGAAGACGTGGTTGTCCACTTCGAATGAGCAGCAACGAAGCAGATGGGGCAAAATCGACTCGCCTGGAAGGTAAAAGATGCCGATCATAGGAAGAGAGGTTGTTGAAGGTAAGGGATTGGCAGCTTTTATGAATAATTCAGGTTTGTAAAAGATTGTGTTAATTGATACTATAGGAAAAATAATCATTCGGAAAACAGAGTGGCAAGAGACCTAAAATGAAGAAGTTCCGCGAAGAAACAGCTACGGTCCTGAATCTTCTCATCCTGGATGAAGATCCCTCTTCTTATGAGGTCATCCGTCAATCTCCTATGTCAAGCGATCTGGAGCTTTATTTTTCGCCACCCGATGCAGACATCTTCACGATCATAAGAAAAAGCAACATCCATGTGATCATGTTTGATTTGGATAAGGATGAATCCGCAGGGCTGGGCATTATCGACCGGCTTAAACAGTTTGATCCTCTTGTCAATGTGATCGTCATCGGAAAGCCTTTAGAAGCCGAGGAAGTCGTAAGCTTGATTAACCTGGGGGCGACGACCTATCTGACTAAGCCACTGCACGCAGGCATCATCGAGGAGATGCTTTTCGAGATCATCAATAAAAGAACGCTCAGGCGGGAAACTTTTCTGTTAGAAAAGAAGTTGGAGAAAAAATATTTCTTCCAGAATATCATCGGAAAGAGCCCCTACATGCTCGAGATATTCTCCCTCATCGAAAAAATCGCCAAATATTTCACGAGCATCCTGATCACAGGAGAAACCGGAACAGGCAAAGAGATGGTGGCGAGAGCCATCCATAATCTTAGCCACCCAGAGAATCCTCACCTCGTGATCTGTGACTGTGTCTCTATTCCTGAAAATCTATTTGAATCAGAACTTTTTGGCTATGTGAAAGGCGCCTTTACGGGAGCCGACAAGAACAAAAATGGCCTGTTCGAAGAGGCTCACGAGGGAATCATTTTTTTGGATGAGATCGGAGAAATCCCCCATTCCATACAAGCGAAACTGCTCCGAGTGTTAGAGCAACACGAGTTTAGGCCCCTGGGTTCGAATGAAACACGAAAGGTCAATGTGAAGGTTATCGCCGCCACCAGTCGCAACCTCCGGGATGGCATAAAAGACGGCACATTCCGTGAAGACCTCTTCCATCGGTTGAACAAGGTGGAGCTTCACCTTCCGCCTCTGCGAGAGCGATCGGAAGATATTCCTATTCTAGTGAGACACTTCCTCGATATCTTCAGCCAAAAGTTCGATAAAGATCTGAAGGGGGTTTCCCAGCACGTACAGAAGCTATTTCTCAAATATGAGTGGCCCGGAAACGTCCGAGAACTGGAAAATGTGTTGGAACGAGCGGCCATCCTTGTCAAATCCCACTTCATCGATGTCTCTGACCTGCCCGAGTATCTTCAAGAATCGACCTCATCCACAAAACTTCCTTTTATCGGTAAAGAGCACCTCTCAACCTTGAATGAGCTCGAAAAAGAATACATCACCTACCTGCTTAATCTTGTCGGCAATAACCTAAAAAAAACAGCCAAAATCCTCAACATATCGAGAACTACTCTTTACAATAAATTGAAAAAATACAACATTTCCCATTAATCCGTTCCGGAAAATGAACAGTATTTAGACACTTTAAGCCATATCCGTGTAACTTCTTTATTTTCTTAGGGTTATAGGATATATGGGAAATAAGTGTCCAATTCTTTAACACAACCCTCAGCAGACAGAATCCACCACAATCATCTTTAATTACATTATTTTCAATAAGATATCTAATAATTGAGGGGTGGCATATTTCTTGCCTTTAAATGATTGTGAGAAACAGGAGAGATGCCGTGAAAAAGAGAGAAAGGCGCAAACGACGTCACCGGAAATCATTCGCTGTGCTGTGTTTTATGTTGATCTTTGCTATCACAGGGCTTGCTGCAGATAAATACGTATTGGATTCTTCGGATACGGGAGAGGACTCTGGAAGAGAGAAACTTGATTTTGCTTTAGATCTCACCCCAATCAACTCCCAAATACAGGGACAACTGGATCTCTCCCATTGGGCGATGAGTGATCCTCCGCCAATGGAATCTCGGTTTTTTGTGATGCCGGATAATTCCGCAAATCTTAGTCCCAATAAAAACACGCGGATCGCACCCGGAGTCTCCAAACTCCAAGATTCACTCTACACGACATCATTAATCACGCTGACAGCACTCAACGTTGGGGATTACCTGTCCACACTTCAAGCTCTGAAACACAAGGAGCTTGAGGAAAGCAATCCTGTCATGCAATCCTTTACGAAGAATATCTACGTCTTCACAGCCATCAAGCTCGGTGTAACGGCGTTTGATGTTTTCCTTCTTAAAAATCTCTACAAAAAGAACAAGCCGCTGGCATGGATACTCAGTACAGCCGCAAATTTTGCCATGTCGTATGTTGTGGCCAACAACTTAAAAATGATCCAGGAAATCAGATGAAAATATCATATTCAAAGCGCACGCACACCCAAGGGGTGGAAACTCAGGGGGTGCCAATGCCAAGATATCTCTATTACTATCTCTCCTTCAACAGCAAGAATAGGCTTCGAGACGAGTTGCCAACCCTCGAGAATCTTAAAAGCGACTACATCGGATACGTTCTCAACGTCACAGGAAAGAACATCTCCGAGGCGGCAGAGATCTTACACATCTCCCGGCCGACGATCCACAACAAACTTAAAAATCGCCGCATCCATTAGTTTCATTATCTCTTAAAAGCTCGCTCCATTTGAAATTTCCGATCCCCTCGTTCGATCCCTTCTTGTCTTGTATCCCCTCGATCCCTCAAACCTTTTGACGAGCCCCCCGTATAAAAGGAATAAAAAGATATTTTTACTTTACTCGCAGCTTTGAAGTGATTAAAATTTAACGAAAAGGAGGATCTTATGAAAAGAGCAACCTCACTGTGTGCGTTAAGCCTATTCCTGGTTTGCCTCACGGCAATGCCGGCTCTAAGCCAATCTTCAGACGATATCCTGAACAAGATGATCGATGCCATGGGGGGCAGAAAAGTTCTCGAGAAAATCGAGGACACTACGATCTCTGGGTCAATAAACCTGACTCAGATGGGTTTATCCGGAACGATCACCGTCTATCAAAAAGAACCTAACAAATCTCGCTATGATATTGAAGTGATGGGAATGTTGATCACCCAAGCGTGTGATGGAGAAGTCGCATGGGCCACAAACCCTCAATCAGGAATGACTGAAGAGATGCCCGAACAAGCTGCCGAATACATTAAGAGGGAATCCCTTGGGAATTCTGTCTACCTCAACCCAAAGAAATTCGGAATAACCTTCTCTTACAAGGGTACAGAAAACATCCAAGGCAAGGATTATCTTGTCCTTGAACAGGCTTATGCGGATGGCTACAAAGCCACCCTTTATGTTGATCCGGACACTTATCTCGCTTACAAAGGAAAAGGATTGACTCTCAACCAAATGGGTATTGAGGTCGAAGCAGAAACATTCTTTTCCGACTATAAAAAAGTCGATGGGATCATGGTCGCGCACACCCTTGTTTCAAACCAAGACGGTGAAGAATTCATGACCATGACCATCACAGAGGTCAAGTTCAACTCTGGACTGGGAGATGAACTGTTCGCCATGAATTAGTTTTCGGTAATTGCTTCAAGATCACTGATACTTGTTGCCGGGACTATTATCCGATCTGTGAAGAAATAGAGTCGGGACTTCGCTCAGCACGATCACAAAATAAAAGAGGCGATCAGAATTAAGTCGAAGCTTCCTCGAGAACACTGTACGCCAGCTTGAGAGCGCGCAGTCCCTCCTCTCCGCTGACTTTCCGTGTTTTGCCATCGCGGACACACCGGAAAAAACTCTGAAGTTCTTTTTTCAGAGGCTCTTCTTTCTTGATCTTTAAGGTCTTGATATCTGTTTGGCGCCCGTTCAGAGGGAACGCCTTGACTTCCTGATCGATGTAATCAATGGAGTAGTAGGAAGTGGGTTCAAAGATCCTGAGCTTCCTCACTTTGCCCTGGTGAACACGGCTGGCGGTGAGCGTGGCCACACAACCCGACCCGAACTCAAGCCGCGCGTTGGCGATATCGATCTTATCGGACAGGACATGGATCCCGGAAGATTTGATGACTTTGACCTCATCCTTGATCAGCGACATAATGATATCCAGGTCATGGATCATAAGATCAAGAACCACATCAATATCCAATGACCTGGCAGAAAAGGACCCCAATCTCTGGACTTCGATAAACTTCGGTTCTGTGATCAAGTTCTCGATCGCTTCCACAGCAGGATTGAACCGCTCCAGATGACCGACCTGAAGGATCGAGCCATTCTTTTTCGCAAAGGACACGAGCTCATCCGCTTGCTCAATCGTCTCGGTGATGGGCTTTTCAACCAGAACGGACTTCCCTTTTTTCAACAATGCCATGGTTATGGCATAATGTTCGGAAGTGGGCGTAGCGACAATACCGGCATCTATCTCGTCCAGCATGTCTTCGAAATTCTCATAATACTGAACGCCGTGACGATTACCGATCTGCATCGATTTCTTGAAATCGATATCTGCCACGCCCCTCAGCTCTGCTTCTTCGAGATAAGACAAGATCCTTGCGTGCTGCGTCCCCAGGTATCCCACTCCGATGATCCCGACTTTCACTTTATCCATGGAAGGTTCTCCAGACGGTTATTATACCCCTTTTTTTGCTAATTTAAAGACAATTTCGACTGCGGGCGTGAATATTTTGAAACCTGTGACGGCATGACGACTTGTTCACGATATTGAGTGCACCGATCGTAAGACGGATAAAAACGGTTAAGATCGAGCCGCCATTCATTCGATCCATGACTCGAAGGTAGGCAAAGCAAGGTCTGATATCGAGCCGAATGGAATGAGGTCGACTCCCTTTTATATTGGGTTCCATCCTCCTCTCCGAACAGACTGTTTGGGAAACGGACTCTGGATTTTAACTCAAATTTGCGTTCATCCTCGCGGATGAAGGAATTACTTCGCAATGATGGCAATGCCGTGGGCATCCGCAAGAGAGATCGCCTCAAGTTTCTGGAAGAAAGGCATCTGGTCCGCATCGAAACAAAGTGCAGAGCTCTCGGCCGCAACAAGACTCCGAACAGTGGACAAACCCAAAGCGGGAAGGTCGATCCTCGGGTCTTGGTGTGTTCGGCCCACTTTGACCACTGTGGTTCCTTGTCCTACAAGACGGCCTCCGCGTTTTATCGCTTCATCCGTGCCTTCCATTCCCTCTACGGCAACGATCGCTCTGTCCTTGATGATAACTGTCTGGCCAATATCCAGGTCAGCGATCTTCTTGGCCATTTCCCAACCGAATACAATGTCAGACTTCACCTCCGCTGAGGGTGGGGTATGGGTGAGGATTCCTTTTTCACAAAAAAAGGACTGGAGAAAGGGCATGGGATCTTCAACGGATATGCCTTGTTTTTCAAATAAAGCGATCACTCGTTCGATGAGGGACGTGGGCGTTTTGTCCTTGTTTGATCTCAAGATATAAAGTGCAGGAAGATTTTCTGGGGTCTTTTGGTAGATGACTCTCGGATCAAGTTTTCCAGCAAAGATGACAGTGCGGACATCATTTGTTTTAAAATAGGAGATGACTTCTTGAATATCTCCCAAATCGAACCATTTGACGCGCTCGAGTCCCGCTAAAGAAGACATCCCCGCTTGGCCCTTGATCGCTGCGATGAGACACGCATAACCCTGCTCTGATGCTTCTTTTTGAACGAGATTCGGAATTTCTCCAGATCCAGCGATTATCCCGAGTCGGCTTCCCATTGATCTCCCGGCTTTTTAACGAATCCGCGCTTTGAGGCGCGGATGAACGCAATGATATCATCGCGATCCTCCCCTGGAGGGAAATCTTTCTCGATTCTCGAGAGCGCCTGGCTGGTATTCAGATCAGAATAGAAGATTATCTTGAACATCTCTTTGAGGGCTTTGATCCTGTCCCTGGAGAATCCTTTTCTCTGGAGGCCGATGGCATTCAATCCATAAAGCTGTGTGGGCCGCTCTCCCGCGACACGGCAGAAAGGAAGAACATCCTGGGTGATGGTGGATTTACCGCCTATGAAGGCATACTTGCCTATACGACAAAACTGATGCACGCCTCCCATCGCCCCCACTGTAGCAAAGTCATCGACCGAGACATGTCCCCCTAAAGTTGCGCCGTGCATAAATATGGTTCCATTCCCCACGAGACAATCATGGCCAACATGCGAGTACGCCATGAGATAATTGTCGCAGCCGATTACGGTCTTACCCCCGCCTTTGGCTGTTCCTCTATTGACTGTTATAAATTCTCGAAAGGTATTTCTGTCCCCGATTTTGACAACCGTGTCCTGCGCTTCATAGGTAAGGTCCTGAGGTTCTGTTCCGATCGAAGAAAACGGCCAAAAACGACAATCTGCCCCGATTTCGGAATAGCCGTCTATGTAGACGTGTGCGTCGATTCTCGTGCCCTTCCCGATACCGACATGTTCCCCGATTATGGACAGAGGTCCCACCCAAACGCCAGAATCCAAATGGGCTTTTGGAGAAACTAGCGCAGACGGATGCACAAAGGTTTCAACCTTGCACATTCAGATCCTCAAGGTCCACCAAAGAAGCCATGACTTCGCCATCAATAACAACTTCTCCATCAACAAGAGCTCGGCCTTTCAAATGACAAAATTTGGTCTTGAGCTTCAAAATTTCAACTTCCAACCGGATTTGGTCTCCGGGGATCACAGGCCTCCTGAACTTGGTTTTATCAACCTTGCTCAGAAAAAACAGCTTTTTCTCAGGCTCCGGAATAGATTTGTAGAGAAGGATACCCCCTGCCTGGGCGACGGCTTCGATCAATAGCACTCCCGGCATCACCTTAAGGCCTGGAAAATGTCCTTGAAAAAAAGGCTCATTGTAGGTGACATTCTTAATCGCAACGAGCGATTTCCCCTCCTCGAACTCCAGCACTCTATCGATCAACAAAAAAGGATATCGGTGGGGAAGCATCCCCAGAATCTGTTCGATATTGAGTACAGTTTTACTATTTTGAGGCTTTTGAGGCATCGTACCTAGTGATGACTTCTTGGGTCAGATCGATCGTGGGATTAAAATAGATCGCTCCGCTTCTGGCTAGATCAAAAATGAGATGGAGATTTTTATCTTTGCCCAGCTGTTCGATGATGGGCAACAGTTCATTCTGAACTCTCTGGAAGAGCCGGCCCGTAAACTCCTGCATCTCTCTTAGAGAGTCTTCAGCATAACGCTTTCTCTCCGTTCGCTTTTTTTCCAGGTCAGAAGTCAATTGCATCATCGCTTCATTGGTGAGGGTGAGTCTTTGTGTGTTGAGTCGTGTTTCCAGGTTACGGATCTCCTCATCGAGTGCACTCAGTCGATCCTGATTCTGCTTGTCTTTATCCTGGATCTGTGCCATGACTCTTTTCCCTTCAGCAGACTTTTCAAGGACGTCCTGAGAGTTGACGACTCCGATCTTTAACGCTTCCTGGGAGTAGCCCAAAGTGACCAAAACAGCTAAAACAAGGGGAATTAAGACGATTTTGTTTGTGTTCCTCAGACTCATCTTTTGCCTCCTTATGAGAATTCGAGTTAGATTTTGTCAAAACGTCGTTCCGATCGCAAAGCGGAAATTAAAATGATTGCGGTTTTGCGGTGTTAAACGGTTATTATATGCAAAAATCAGCCGAAAAGGAACCCTAAGCGCAGGAACAAATATCCTGGCCTCCAAACCTGCAGATGTGTACACATTGTCAAAACTAAAATTCTGATTTCTGGCATAGGCATTCCCCGCATCGAAGAAGAAGATGGTATACAGCGGCCCACCCACCGGGATGATGTACTCCAGGTTGAACACAACCGATTTTTCTCCCCCGATATTCTGACCGGTAACAGTCCGAGGACCGACAGAATAGATATCGTATCCCCTGATCGACCTCTCTCCACCAAGGTAAAATCTTTCCCAGAATGGAACAGAAGAATTATTCATCGGGTACACATACTGCAGCTCCAGATGCATGCCGATGGACTGCCGCATGAAGGTCGGAATGAACCGTGACAATTCGAGTCGCGGTTTGATCAAATCGATATCCCCCCCCAAAAAGCCACCGGAGAATTTAAACCCGATGAGATACAATGATCCCCTAGATGGTGTTAATGGGCTATCGACCGTATTCCTGTAGAGCGTGGGGTAGATGCTGCTGATGGTGTATTTACCGTAGCCACCATAATAGGGATACCCGCCGTAATAAGAATAAGGATTATAATAGGAAGCATCATCCGAATACGTTTCACTGGAAGGTGCAATATCCACATATTCATATCCGTATGTTATGCTGGTTCTCCAATAACCTTGGATGCGCGCGCCAAACGTCAAATCGATCCCTTTCCCTTTTCTGTCATAAAGATAAGGATAGACCATCCACCGATTGTAAATATTGAATCCCACGGACATAGGCCGGTCGAAGATATACGGTTCTGTGAAGCCGAACGAGTAGTTTCTGATCCTTTTTCCGTACTGGAACATGAGGTTGAGGTTCTCGCCAGCTCCCAGAAAGTTCACGGTCCCATAGCTGATCGCAACAAATGCACCTTGGTAACCGCTGTAACCGGCTGTAAACTGGATGTTATTTCTCTGGAGTTCAGTGACTTTCAAGTCCACATTGATCTGTGTAGGGTCTTCAGGATTGGGTTGGATATCGGGTTCTCCATCGAGCTCAACCAATCCCAATTGGTTCATCCGCAGAAGACTGTCTTTGAAAAGAGCAAAGCTGAATGCGTCCCCCTCTCGGAGCATCATCTCTCTCCGTATGACCTTATCTTTAGTGTAGATATTTCCCGTGATGTTGAGTCTGTAAAGATAAGCGATATCACCTTCATAGATATTGTACGTGACATTCACTCTTTTGTTCTTCGGGTCGAGGCCCTCAACCGGACGGATCTGTGCGTAAAGATGCCCGAAATTCTGGTAGAGTTCTCCCATCTCCTTCACAGCTTTTTCCCTCACTTTTGTGCTGTAAACATCACCCTCTTTGTACTGGATGAGAGAGCGCAAATAATCTGAATTGAAAACTTGGTTCCCCTCGATTTTGACCTCGCCGACAAAATAACGGTAGCCCGCATTAACAGGGATGATAATCCTTTTCATCCTCTGCGTTTTTAACAAAATGGTCTTTCTCTCGAATTCTTCGATTCGAGGTTCTCCGATTACAGCTTCCATGTAGCCGTGTTCCTGATAAACTTTTTTCAGATTGGCAATGTCCTCATTCAACTTATTCTGCTTGTATGTATCTTTTCCTGTTATCCAGGTAAGAAGCCCATGCTTTTTGTTCTCTTTGAAGGCACTCATCAGAGTGCTTTCCAACAATTTCGGCGATCCTTCAAAGACGATGTCCCCCACCTTGATCTTTGGGCCTTCATCGATGTTGAACACGAGCTCCAGTTCATTTTTTCCCTTGGAATTGACCTGCGTTTCTACTTTTCCTGCAGTCAGACCTTTTTCCGTAAGCAATTCTTCGATCGTCTTCTTTATCTGTTGGACTTTATGAGGGCTGTAGTAGGAATACGGGAGCAGGTATTCATTTTTCTCTTTCAATTTATTGACGATATCGTCTTCTTTGAGTTTTTTCCCTGTCTTATAAACGATCTCACGGATCACGGGATTCTCTTGGACGACGATCTTGATGATCTTCCCCTGCGTCCCGGGGAATTGTTCTATCTTTATGTCTGAGAAGAATCCGGTGGACCAGAGAACTCTAAAATCCCTCTGCAAGAGATCCAAACTGAAATAATCCCCTTCCTGGGAAGAGAGATAATAGAGGATCGTCTCTGTGGTCACACGGTCGTTCCCTTCGATATCGATCCTTTCAACCATCTCCTGGCCAGTGAGGAATAGAGGTAAACACAAGAGAATGAACAAAAATAAGGCTCTTTTCATTGTCCTTTCCTTATACCATATTCGCGCATAAAAATAAACCTGTGTGAAACGTAAAGCGTCGAGGAATACCCCGTAATTTCAGAGAAAAAATCGAGACATCTTACGTTTTACGATTCACTTTCTGTGGCTTTAATGCACCGTTAGTAAAAACGTCAGAGGGAAGACAAAAGTTTCAAATCCCCGTTATCCATGAGGTAGGCTTTGTGACAAAATCGAGCGACTTTTTCATTGTGTGTCACAAGGATCGAGGATAATCCTTTTCGCTGATGGAGGTCTTGAATGAGTTCCAGGATTTTTGTGCCCGTCTTCCAATCCAGGTTCCCGGTGGGCTCATCTGCTAAAAGGATTCTCGGTTCATTGATCAAAGACCGGGCTATGGCTATCCGCTGCTGCTCACCGCCTGAGAGCTGGGCCGGCCTGAGTGCAGCTTTGTCTGTTAAGGACACCTCACCGAGCATAACGACAGCTCTTTCGAAAGCCTCCTTTTTATCCACTCCCCTTATGAGAAGGGGAAAACTCACATTTTCTGCAGCTGTGAATTCAGGCAAAAGGTGGTAAAACTGGAAGATAAAACCAATATGACTGTTCCTTATCTCAGCCAATTCCTTCTCATTCTTGGAAAACACATCCTCTCCCTCGATAAATACCTTCCCCTTGTTCGGCCGGTCCAGCGCACCGAACAGGTTGAGCAAAGTCGTCTTGCCCACTCCGGAAACACCCATGATCGCGACCAGATCGCCTTTCGCCAAGGAAAATTCAAGGTCCTCAAAAACACTCAAAGTTCCGTTGGGCAGAGGATACTCCTTACTCAATCCTTTGGCGAGCAGAACGTCATTCATACTTCAATGCCTCCACGGGGTCCACTTTTGAGGCTCTGTGCGATGGAAAAAGGGTGGATAAAAAACTGATGAGAAGGGTTATGCCGACGATCATCATCAAATCCACTGGTTTGATACGAAAGGGGACAAATGCGATCACATAGATCTGCTGTGGAACTTTAATGAGCTCAAACGTGTTCGCCAACCAGCACCAGAGCAAGCCAAGAACTGTCCCCACTGCTGTCCCGATGATGCCGATCATGGCACCCTGAAGGAAAAATATTTTTCTGATGCTGCGTGAGGTCGTTCCCATCGCGATAAGGATCCCGATATCCCGTGTTTTTTCCATAACCATCAGGATGAGCGTGGCGATGATATTCAGTGCAGCGACAAAAACGATGAGGGTAATAGTCAGGAACATCAGCTGTTTCTCCAGTTTTAAGGCAGAAAAGAGGGCTCTGTTGAGCTCCATCCAGGTGATGGAATAAGCCTGGGGAGGTAAAAACTCCTTGATCTTCTCGGCTATTTGCGGAGCACGAAAGATATTTTCAATCCTGACTTGGATAATGTTGATGCTGTCATCAAGATTGAAAGCCTTCTGAGCCGCTTCCAACGACACCAGGGCTGTTGCAGAGTCAAAATCATACAATCCGGTTTGGAAGATTCCTGTAACAACAAATTGCTTCATCTTAGGGAGGGGGCCCACGGGCGAAAGGCGCGAAGATGAGGTCAGCACTGTCACCTTATCTCCCACCGAAGCACCGATGGTGAACGACAAGTCCCGGCCGAGAAGAATCCCATCTCTTTTTGATTCGGGGTCTGGGAGGTATCCCATCGATAGGTCTCGGAGCCAGGGTGAAGCCTCTTTTTCCAACTCAAAATTTACGCCTCGCAGCATAGCCCCTTGGCTTTTAATTGCGCCGGTGATGAGAACCGTATCCAGGACAACAGGAGAGGCGCTTTGGACTCCCTCAATGCTTTTCACTTGGGAGATGAGCTGATCATAGTTTTTTAATCCTCCCTCTGAATAATCCCGGATAATCACGTGCGATGTTGAGCCGAGTATCTTGTCCTGGACATCACCCTGAAAGCCCGTTATGAGGGCTATGGCAATGACTAAAGCCATAACACCGATTGTGATTCCCAAAATAGAGATGAATGTTATGACTGAAATGAATGCCTGCTTGCGCCTGGCCGTCAGATACCGTTTGGCGATGAAGTACTCGAAACTCATTTTACAAGCTCAAAATTGAATATCCATAAAGGTAAATCTTAACTGATAAAGAGTCAAGAAAAATGCCATTCCGGAATTATTTTGGGCGGAGCAGAGGAAAAAGAATCACCTCGCGGATAGACTTCCTGTTGGCAAAGATCATGACCAGACGGTCGATTCCGATCCCCTCCCCGCCAGTGGGGGGAAGACCATATTCTAAGGCTTCGATATAATCCAGATCTACCATGTGGGACTCCTCATCTCCCTTTTCTCTCTCTTTCGCTTGCTGTTCGAACCGACTCCTTTGTTCATCAGGATCTGTCAATTCGGTAAAGGCATTCGCGATTTCCATACCAGCCATGACTAGCTCGAACCGTTCTGCCTCTTCAGGATTCGTTTTGGATACCTTGGCCAGAGGTGAGATCTCTCGGGGAGGATTCATCACAAACGTGGGCTGAATAAGATTTTGCTTTACGTGTTTATCAAAGATGACATCTAGAGCTTTCGCATACGAGACTGCCTGTTGTTCAGGGGCGATTGTCTTTGCATATTCCACTATCTCATCTTGATTGTCAAACCGACTCGGCGCCAGGCCACTGTACTGAATGAGAGCGTCCTTGAGTGTTATTCTCTTCCAGGGTCTTTTCAAGGAAATCCTCTGTTCCCCGTAAGGGATCTCTTCGCTATGGAGCAGTGTTTGGGCTAGATCATGGATGAGTTCCTCGGTCATCTCCATCATGTCAAAGTAGTCGGCATAGGCTTCATACCACTCGAGCATAGTGAACTCTGGATTGTGTTCGGGAGAAATCCCCTCATTCCTGAAGTTTCTATTGATCTCGTAAACCTTCTCAAACCCGCCTACGGTCAGACGTTTCAAAAAAAGCTCGGGTGCAATCCGCAGATACAGGTCTATCCCCAAAGCATTGTGGAACGTCTTAAAAGGTTTGGCCAAAGCTCCTCCGGGAATGGAGTGCATCATCGGCGTTTCGACCTCGATATAACCTCTATTGTCGAAAAATCTCCGGATGTGAGAGATCATTGCACTGCGTAGCCTGAACACCTCTCTCTGTTCAGGATTCATGATCAGATCCAGGTACCTTTTCCGGTAACGAAGCTCAACATCCTGAAGGCCGTGCCACTTCTCTGGCAGTGGATGCAGACATTTGGCCAAAAATGTGTACGAATCACAGAGAATGGTCAGCTCACCTGTTCTTGTCTTGAAGAGCTGCCCTTCTACAGAAATCATGTCCCCGATATCGATCATCGAAAAAAGCGAAAATTTCTCCTTGCCCAGTTTATCCTCACGCATATAGGCTTGCAGTTTCGCCCTGCTATCCGCGATGTGCAGAAATATCGCCCTGCCCATTTTCCGGATGGAGAGGATCCTGCCTGGAACAGTGACCGAAATCTTTTTCCCTTCCAATTCCTCATGGGTTAGGTCCGCATACTTCTGAACGATATCGAAGATATAATGTGTCATCTCCACTTTGTAAGGAAAAAGCTCAACCCCTTCTTGGGCTAATTTTTGCATTTTATCCCTGCGCACAAGTTCTTGTTCGCTCTTTTCCGTCAGCTCTTTTTCCTCGAGAGAAGCGGGTTGTGTTCTTTCTTTTTTTTCAGCCATTACCCTCATCCTTTAATGATTTTTTGATTTCGTTGATATTCTTTCTCAGGGTATCAAGGACACCGTTGATGAATGTTGCAGACTGTTCGCTGCTGAACTTTTTCGCAATTTCGATCGCCTCATTGATGACAATAGCCGGAGCGACGTCTTCCTCATATAAAAGCTCAAAAACAGCCATCCGAAGGATATTGCGATCTACGATGGGCATGCGGGAGACTCGCCAGTGCTCAGAGGCAGATTGAATGAGCCTGTCGATTTTTTCTTGATCGGAGATTATGCCCTTAATGAGCCACTGGCAGTAATCGCTGACTTCTTTGGTGCTCTTCTTACCCTTCCAGAATTGCTGGATCACACTCTCTGCATCAGCTCCGTTGAATTCGAGCTGGAAAAGAATCTGGAGAGTGCTCTCCCGGGCCTTTCTTCTTTTTCCCATGCAAAAGGATATTTGGATTTAAAGGCTTGCATCCTTTAAAAGGTTCAATGTCTCAACCAGTGAGAAAGCAGAATCGTATCCTTTGTTCCCCGCTTTGGTCCCGGCCCGCTCAATCCCCTGTTCAATAGTGTCGACGGTCAGAACTCCAAAGGAAACCGGCACTCCCTCATCCATAGCGATCTGGGCAAGCCCTTTTGTGACCTCCGCACCCAAAAAATCAAAATGGGGTGTGTCGCCCCTGATAAGTGCGCCCAAACAGAGGATCCCATCCACTTTTTTTGCTAAAGCCAGCTTTTTGGCAACCACCGGGATTTCAAAAGAGCCAGGGACTTTGTATAAAGAGATATCCTTATCTTCGGCGCCCAGCTTGTAGAGGGCATCCATGGCTCCTTCGAGCAGTCTTTCTGAGATGAATTGGTTGAAACGGCTCATTATAATGCCGATCTTTAAGCCCTTGGCTTGCAGTTTTCCCTGGTATATATCCATTTCGCTCTCCCTTCACTTCCCCTGGAAGTTTGCTTTCCTTTTTTCCAAAAAGGCCTTGGTCCCCTCTTCACTGTCTTCGGTTTCGCAACACTTTCCGAACAACTCGGCTTCATTCAAAAGCCCTTCTCCCAAAGTCTTATCCAGTCCGATATTGATGGCTTTGATCGCGTATTCAAGTGCCAGTGGAGCGTTGGCGATCATCTCTTTGGCCAAGCTCTTGCAGTGGGCTTTCAGTTCACTCTGGGGAACGACTCTGTTGACAAGCCCGATCCGGAAAGCCTCTTGGGCATCGATAATCCTTCCGGTAAGGATGAGTTCCAGGGCCATGCCCTTCCCCACAAGTCTTGCCAGCCGCTGTGTTCCGCCAAAGCCTGGAATAAGCCCAAGCTTTACTTCAGGTTGTCCCATTTTCGCATTTTCCGCAGCAATACGGACATGACAGGCAAGGGCCATTTCCGTGCCACCTCCCAGTGCAAACCCGTTTATGGCTGCAATGACGGGCTTTCTCAGGTTCTCTATCAATTTTGACAATTCCTGGCCTTCCAGAACATAGTCTTTTCCTGAAGAGAATGAGAGTTGAGACAGCTCGCCGATATCCGCGCCAGCGATAAAGGCTTTATCTCCAGAGCCCGTCAGGATGACTATCCGCACATCAGGACTCTCCTGTAAAGAAAGGAATGCTTCATACAATTCCTTGACGGTTTCTGCATTCAGCGCATTCAGCTTATCCGGTCGATTAATGATTATCCAGCCCAAACCATCCTGTTTCTCTATCAGCAAATTTTTGTAGCCCACAAATCCTCCTTTCCTCCTCAATCAGAAATGCGCTTCTCGAATATTCGATATTTTTTGTAGACTTCTCCTCCGATGGATCCAACGAACCGATTGATGGCCTCATTATCTTCGAGTTGCCAGGAAGTTTCCCCCCATTTGTATCCTTTCCTCTTAACATTTTTTTCAAACTCAGAATATAGCAGATAACTCAATCCTGTCTGTCTGTACTCTTTGACGATTCCAAACACAACAGCCCGGATACTCTCGATCTTCCTTTTGTAAATCAAAAATTTCAGTATAGCTAAAGGAGTGAGCCTCCCGTTCAGCTTGATGAGTACTTCATTGTAATTCGGCAGAGCAAAAGCGAAACCCACAGGCCTATCCTTGTCTTCGGCGATGATCACAATATCAGGGTCAGCGAAGGTCTTGAGTTTCTTGGCCATGTGGTCCATCTCCTTCTCGGTCCAAGGCACAAAACCCCAATTTTTTTCCCAGCCATTGTTGTAGACGTACTTAATCTTCTCGACATCCTCATCGAGCTTTTTCATGTTCACTGCTCTCAAGCTAATACTGGATTTTTTTTTGATTTCATTGACAATAGCCTGGATTTTTTTAACCATATCCTCAGTCGCCGACATATAAAAGGCATACAGGTCTTTGGCTTTTGTCAATCCGCACTTTTCCATCAAGTCCAAATAATAACGCGGATTGTATGTCATCATTATCATCGGAGGGGAGTCAAAGCCTTCAAGAAGGAGAGCACATTCATCGTTCATAGATAGATTCATGGGACCGCGGAGCGTCTCCATTCCCCTTTCTAATCCCCATGCAGCAACTTTATCCAGCAGGGCCTGGGCAGTTTCCAGGTCATCATAACTTTCATACATGCCGAAAAAAACCACCTTCTCCTCATGAAATTCATTGTGATTGCCATCGATGATGGCAGCGATCCTTCCCGTGATCTTTTCATCCTTGTACGCAAGGAACAACTCCATCTCAGCATGTTCGAAAAAGGGATTCTTCTTCCTGTCGAGCTTCTCCTTCACATCCATAATGAGAGGGGGGACCCAATTGGGATCACCCCTGTACACCTTCCAAGGGAACTTAATGAAAGCCTTAAGATCCCTTTTTGTAGCGACTTTTTCTATACGAACAGTGCTCACGCTTAAGCCCTCCTGAATTTCGTTTATTCTATCAGATAATTTATGATTTTGCACGAATAAATTCAGGAGCGCAAGCATCGTCATCTCCGTGGACGCATCCTTATTTCCGTGATAGGCACATTAGACGAAAAAAAAGAGCGAGTCACCGTCCTTATGAGTCAGATGGTGGTGGGTGGGGGGTATTCGACGAATATGGACTGTGACGAGCTTCTGCTGATATCATTTGACTTAGGAGCATCACGGAAATAAGGATGCGTCCCATCTCCGTTATGCAAGAATTAGTGATATAGCCCTCGTTAACTGTTCGGCTTTGCATCTCTATGATCTGGTTGAAAGAAAGCTTTAAGACCAACCATCTCTTTTTTTTAGGGTATGGCATGCACACTTTCCCAGTGACGTATCATTGAGAGGTTGTCTAGGCCCCATTTTTGTGGTACAAATTTGAGGACCTCAAAAAGACTATGAAGACAGGAGAAGGAGAAAGACAGAGTGAAAAAAATAACATCAATCAAAGAATTGCCCCCAGATAAATTGGCATGGAGACTGAACCTTAAAAAAATCCCCTACGCGAACAGCGATGAGTGCCAGCCCTGCGAAGGGATTATTGGACAAGAAAGGGCCATCAAATCCATTCAAACAGGCCTTGAGGTGAAAAACTTGGGCTACAACATCTTCATCACCGGGATGATAGGAACAGGACGAACAACCAGCATCCAGCAACTTCTCGAAAAACTGGAAAAAGATGAAAAAATTCCCGACGATATCCTCTATGTCCAAAATTTCAAGGTTCCCGATGAGCCCACGCTGATCATTCTTCCGGCAGGGAAAGGAAAGCTATTCCGAGATGCCATGGAGCATCTTATAGAAATGCTGAAAATCAACATTCCAGAACTGTTGAAAAGCTCCTATTATACCGATAAAAGAGACGGCATTATCGAAAGCCAGCAGAAAAAACAGAAAGGAATCCTAAAAGCGTTCGAGGAAGAAGTTGCCAAGGAAGGATTCTCCGTCATTCAGATTCAGATGGGACTTTATGTTAAGCCTGATCTCATCCCCGTGATCGAGGGAAAACCCACGCCTTTCGCTCAGCTGGAAAATCTGGTGAGAGAAGAAAAATTCGCTAAAGAAAAGCTGGAAGAGCTGAAGGACAAATATGACAAACTGACGGAAAAGTTGGAAGCGGTGTTCAAGTTGATGAAAGAGACCGAAGAAGAGACTCACCGATTGCTCAAGGAGTGGGATCAAGAATCGATCACACCTATCATCAAGGGAGCCATCTTGGGGATAAGGAACACATTCACGTTTGATCTTATTTCAGACTATCTCGATGATGTCGAGACAACACTGACTCAACAGATCAGCCTTTTCAAAGGAACACAAAAAAAAGATCAAGAGCAGCTGATGTTCCAGCCAGATCCTTTCCTTGATTACAAAGTCAACCTGCTTATCGACAACTCCGATTTGAAAACTCCGCCGATCATTATGGAAACAAACCCGAATTTCATGAACCTTTTTGGCTCCATCGAATCATCAATGAACCGTTTCGGATTTCTTCAAACGGATTTCACCAAAATCAAAGCTGGCTCATTCCTCAAAGCAAACGGAGGTTATCTCATCATAAACGCTCTGGACGTCCTCATAGAACCGGGTGTGTGGAATACTCTGAAAAGAACTCTTCGATACCAGACACTTGAGATCCAGAATTTTATGTCCCTTTATCTTGTCTCCACCAGCCGCCTCAAGCCCCAGCCGATCAGTATTAGTGTAAAGGTGGTGATGATCGGTGATTCCTACATATACAACTTGCTGTATCACCTGGATGAGGGTTTCAAGAAAATATTCAAGATTAAAGCAGAATTCGATTCAGAGATGAACAGGGATAAAAATACAGTAATGGAATACACGTCCTTCATAAAAAAGATTACTACAGAGGACAAACTGCAATCCTTTGACAAGGGGGGGATTGCGGCCATTATCGAATACGGGACACGAATCGCAGGGCGGCAGAAGAAGCTTTCCACGCGCTTTAACATCATTTCGGATGTTATCCGCGAATCCAGCTACTTCTCCAAAAAGGACAATAAAAAGGTCGTCAGCCGGAGTCATGTGGAAAAAGCGATCGACGAACGCTTCGAGCGCGTGGGCCTCATCGAGGATAAGATCCAGGAGATGATCGACGAGGGGACGATCATAATCGACACCAAGGGCAGAGTTGAGGGCCAAGTCAACGGACTCTCGGTTTACCAGATGGGAGGGTTTTCATTTGGCAAACCGACGCGGATCACGGCAACGACAGCCGTTGGCAGAGCAGGTGTTATCAACATCGAAAGAGAAGCAGACTTGAGCGGTCGCACACACAACAAGGGGGTTCTCATTCTCGGCGGATATCTCAGGGGAAAGTATGCCCAAGACAAACCATTTTCTCTGTCTGCAAGTCTTGCTTTTGAGCAATCCTATTCGGGTGTGGACGGTGACAGCGCCTCATCGACAGAAGTCTATGCCATACTCTCCAGCCTCGCGAAACTCCCTTTGAGGCAGGACATCGCCGTCACGGGATCTCTCAACCAGAAAGGAGAGATCCAGCCTATCGGGGGGGTCAACGAAAAAATCGAAGGATTTTTCGAAGTCTGTAAATCCAAGGGATTGACAGGAACACAAGGAGTCATCATTCCGCACCAAAATGTCCAGAACCTGATGTTGAAAAAAGATGTGATCGAAGCTGTTGAAAAAGGGCAATTCCACATCTATCCCGTGAGGACTATAGACCAGGGTATTGAAATCCTGACAGGAGTAAAGGCTGGGAAGAGGAAAAAGGACGGATCTTTTGAGGAAGGGACTTTGAATTATATGGTTGATGAGGAACTGCAACGGCTGGCCAGAAGCTGGAAAACATTCGCCTCTTCTTCAGAAAAGAATAAAAATCAATAACTCTCTAATCCAGTCCGACCTGTTTTTTTAGACCGGCGACTTCATAGGGGGTGAGATTGCGCCACTGTCCCTTTTTAAGATTTCCCCGTGTCAGCCCCGCATAACTTGTCCTTTCCAAAGAGAAGAGTCTATGACCTATGGCTTCAAACATTCGCCTGGCCTCCCGTTTTCTCCCTTCAGTCAATTCGATTCGAATCCTGGCATCCTTTGAACCCAGCCTGATGAGGGTCACTTTTGCCGGCGCTGTCCTCTTCCCATCAAGAAGTATGCCTTTCTCCAACCTCCGGAGATCTTTCTGTAAAGGGAGTCCCTTTGCCTTTACTTCATAGACTTTTTTTATCCGGTAGCGTGGATGCATCAAACGGTTCGCCAATTCTCCATCATTCGTTAACAAAAGGAGTCCCTCACTGTTGAAATCAAGCCTTCCTACAGGATAAACGCGCTTGTTCAATTTGGGAAGCAATTCTAGAATTGTCGGTCTCTGGAATGGGTCTTTTAGGGTGACGAGATAACCTGGAGGTTTGTTCAAAAGAATGTAGAGTTTGTCCTCGTTGACTTTTACTATTCGGCCATCCACACTGACAGAATCTCTTGCAGGATCTATTTTGGTGCCCAATATTTCGACAACGGTATTATTCACCCGGACTTTACCTTCGGTGATCATTCGGTCTGCTTTTCTTCTCGATGCCACACCTGACTGAGCCAGGAACTTGTTGAGTCTTACTAACATCTTATATCCGCTGAGCAAGACGCCCTTCGGGCCCGTCTTGTCTATCAACTCACCGATTCCCAAGAGGTCAAAGGGATGTGGTGTTTATGTCACAATTTGTGGAAACTTCGAAGACAAATGATTCTGAATAATCCGAGGAATTCAGATGTAGAAATTGATCCCCAAATGAAAGGTGAAATCCTTGATCGTGAGCTCCTCTGTCTTGATATCAAACTTCCCATAATTGTACCTGGCCTCACCCAAAAGGGAAAACTTTTTCCCTAAGAATAACCACCG
>Ga0307426_1000766_pt1 | contig 21794 bp, 23 predicted proteins | sample SalMarWE160340MG_FD_202165 | JGI IMG/M metagenome (GOLD analysis project Ga0307426, IMG submission 202165) | Salt marsh sediment microbial communities from the Plum Island Ecosystem LTER, Massachusetts, United States - WE1603-40 | ecosystem: Environmental > Aquatic > Marine > Intertidal zone >...
AAGAGTTTCTAAATCGTTCTCAGTAAGTTGTAAATCATTGTATCGAGCCTTCATCAGCTCTACGTTTTCTCTTGCCTTCGTTAGGAATTTATTGTATTTAATTGCTAAATCCCACTCTACATTCTCTGCCATGTTGTTCAACTCATAATCGGTGAAAGAATTCTTTTGGGCGAACCCAACAGTACAATATTCACGTGAGAACGAATAAAAGGATTGTTCCATGCACTTTGAGTAGTTTCGGGTATCTGTTGGACTTTTATTTCTATAAAGTGGTATAGATACCTATCTAGGAAGTTTATCAATACATTGCTGGAAATAAAAGTGGAGCTTGATCAATGAAGAGAAGTGGTGTTGCAAATCTCAAGCTACATCCAGGCAAGGCACCACATTGGTTAGTCAAACGAATGATACCAATGGCAAGTGCGTTGTGCAAGGTTATTGTAGATGAGTATGGAACATCAGAGCTTCTCAGAAGACTAGCTGATCCAGTCTGGTTTCAGGCACTCTCTAATGTTCTAGGATATGACTGGGATAGCTCTGGCTCAACAACTGTTACCTGTGGTGTATTGAAGTCAGCTCTTGCATTTGAAACTCACAATATGGTGGGTATTGGTGGGAAAGGTATTGCTTCAAAGAAGGTACCAGAGCAACTCCGTGCGTTGGAGGACTATGGGCTTGATGGAGCAGAACTTGTTGATATCAGCAAGGCAGTTGCCAAAGTTGACAATGCCGGGGTACAAGATGGCTATCAGCTCTATCAACACCTCTTCTTTGTGGATGCTGAAGAGAACTGGACAGTGGTCCAACAGGGTATGGACTTCAAGAGCAATGATGCGCGGAGGTATCATTGGACTGCAGAGGAAACCAAGAATTTCATTGATGAACCCCACACTGGTTTGATATCAGGTGAAGTGAGGGACACCACGCTCGATATGACTTCCAAGCTATCTCATGAATGTCGCAAGGTCAGTATGGATATCATCAAGGAAGATCCAGCTAGGGTCAGAAGATACTTTGAGGACATCAAGGCATATGGTGAATCAACTCTAATTCCATGGATGGAGGATGAACAAGATGCAGTCATGCCTTCATACAAAGTCGTCCCTACACGAATGAATTGGAATGCAGTTCGCCAGGCATACGAAACACCACCAGATAATTATGAGAAAATGTTGTTGACCGATGGAGTTGGTCCTGCTACTATTAGAGGTCTCTCGCTCATTTCCGAGATGATATTTGGTACCGCTCCATCATGGTCAGATCCTGTTCGAATGTGTTTTGCGTTTGGAGGCAAGGATGGCGTTCCATTTCCAGTTCCCAGGAAGGACTATGACAAAGCAATCGAATTCATGGAACAAGCGATAAACGATGCGAAGATGGGAAGAAGAGAGAAGATACATGGTCTCGAACGATTACGAAAATTCGCTCCACCCGTACTCAGAGAAGATATGGTTTCAGTATAGATAGACCAAAGAACTCAATTCTACCTTTTACACAGTGAGAGTACTATGATTGAGATTGTTCGATACAATGATGACATAACTTGCATCAAGACTGCGACAGAACAAGATGGCCAAGCGATTATGTTTGTCTATTCGTACCTCGTCAAAGATGCCCTTTTTGATGCTGGATGCGGAAATGCAGTCACGGAGTTTGAAGAGTTTGTGAAAAAGAACAAAATCAGTCGGGTCTATATTTCTCACTCTCACGAAGACCATGTTGGGTGTCTACATCTCTTTGATGGAAATACAATGATCTATGCAAATGAGATGACTCAGAAGGATTTGAGAGACCCTCAACAGATTGGGGAATTCTTTGACTTCGTATGGGGTCAACCAAAACCAATTGCAGAAATAACCGTTTTACCAGATACTTTCTCGATTGGAGACCTTACCTTTGAGGTTGTACCCCTACCAGGACACGCACCAGATATGGTAGGTTTCTATGAATCTGAGAAACAGTGGTTCTTTTCATTTGATGCAGTACCATTGCCATCAAAGAAGAAAATAGCTATGCCTGAGGAGAACATTCCACTAATGGTTGCAACAATGGAGAAGATTCGAGACATGGATATCAAGATTCTATTCGATTCTCATAGGGGACCAATTGATAATCCGCGTGAACATATCCAGACTAGAATCGACTACATTAACATGATTGAAAAAAAAGCGCGTAGTCTACATGAAACAGGAAAATCCATCGAAGAGATTCAACAAGCACTTGGCCTCGATGGGCCTTGGTATTTAGAGATGACAAAGGACCGCTTTGGGATAGATTTCTTCATCAAATCAGTTCTCTTTGATAAGGCAGACCGATAAAGTGCTATAACTAATCATTCAATAGTTGAGAAACGAATATTCTACTATGACACCACTCATTGTCTTAGGAGTGCTAATCGTTCTATTTAGTCCGGTGGTTATCTTTTATCGTTCAATAATGGTGGATATAGTTGGCCAACTTGTACAATCAAGACCTGATGATTATTCAGGTTGGTGCTATTACGGTACTCTACTTGAAAGAAGAGGCCATTACATCGAAGCCTATGATGCGTTCAAAAAAGCAGTGACCCTTTCACCGAATTATTCGGAAGCATGGGAAAAGATGGGTGATGTACTGACAAAGTTAGGAGATAGCGCGGGTGCTGCAGAAGCGTATCAAAATAGCTATTCCTAGAATCTATCGCTTCCTCTTTCGTTTTTCATGACGACTTGAGAAAGTTTTGGTAAGCTTCTCTTGTTCACGAGCTGCCTTTGCTGCTTTCCTCATTTTATGACAATTAATTCGTGCTGCGCGGCCTAGAACACTAACTCGTTCAGCTTCTTTCTTATCACCTATTTTCTTGTACAGCTTGCGAGATTTCTCCCAAGCTTCTTCTGCATTGCAAAAATCATCCAATCGAGCGTATGTTGTAGCCAAGGCGTCGAAGGCATCAGGGTCATTTCTTACCAAAGCAGTAAGGTCGGTCAAGACTTTACAAGCCTCTACCCAATTCTCTTGTTCCATCAATATCAGACCAAGATTGCGCATGGCTGTTGGGTATTTCTTTCTTCGAATGATTGCTCTTTTGAGATGTTTCACTGCATCGGACAACCTTCCCTCCTTGTAAGAAACCATACCTAATGTATTCTCAACACTAGCATCAGTTGGATCTAATTCAGAAGCTTTCTTCAGCGATTTCATAGCTGATTTGTGCTTCCCAGCTCGTAGATTCACATCACCGCGAATAAGCCATGCCTCTGGATTCTCAGGTTCTAATTTTGTTGCTGTTTCTGCAGATTTTAGTCCGTCATCAAATCGCCCTTCAAGAGCAAGTGCTATTGCCATCCGTATGTAGGCAGGAACTAAATCATCCTTTATCTTCAATGACTCTTCGTAGCTAGAGATAGCATTTTTTATGTCACCAAGTTCAAGTTGTAGGTCTCCAAGTCGGAGCCAGATACCCCATTCTTCATTGGAAATTTCGCTCATTTTCTTGTATATTTTAAGCTCCTGTTCCGTTTTCTTCAATGCTCTCAGAGCTAGCGCCTTATCTCTCAAAGTGTCAAGTTCATCAGGCTTAAGTTTCAAAGCTCTATCGAATGATTTGAGAGCTTCACGAGCTTTCTCAGGACCTAATGTAAGTAGAACTCGTCCCCTGTTAGAATGAGCTGTTGCAAGTCCAGAATCGAGCTGAATTGCTTGGTCAAGGCAACGAAGTGCTTCACCGTATTCCTTTCTCTGCGCATGGAAAACACCCTTGACATTCCATGCAGAAGCATCCTGCGGATTCTCACGTAAATAGGCCTCCACACTTGCTAAGGATTCTTCAGAATTCTCCATGGCTATTCAAGTTCACTCTGATATCAGCTACTCAAAAAAGTTGAGATGTCACCTTCGAAGGATACAAGTGTAGGAAAATATTACATTGACTCACCATGAAAGTCGAAGGAATCGAAGCAGTGATCTTTGATCTAGGGGGTACTCTATACGAACCCGCCTCAGACATATGCGGTCTAACCAAGCAATTTATGCTCGATGTTGATATTGACGGTGCAAACGAACTTACCGACGACCATATCCGAGAAGTACTGGTAGATGCGAACCAATGGCTCTGGAATTATATGATAGAAAATAATGTGGATCCTCATTGGGAACCATCTGAAGCTGAATGGATAGAATACGACACGATCCTTTTGAAAGGGCTTGGTTTTGAAGAAGATATTGATAATCATGCGAAAGAGTATCAGAAAAGATGGGACAGGTTCTTTGAGGAAGTAGAACCACCTCTTATCGAAGGTGTTCATGATACTCTTCTAGAACTACAGCAAAGGAAATTCAAATTGGGAATTGCATCCAATAGATACAACGATCCAAGACCCTTTTTACGCAAAGATGGTATCTATGATCTCTTTGGGAGTATAGAATTCTCAGGTGTCCCGGGATACATCAAACCTTCGCCATACATGCTTCTTCGTGTTGCAGAGGAACTTGGAGTAAATCCCCGAAAATGTGCTTATGTGGGTAATATCGTTGAGTATGATTGTGTTGCTGCAGAACGAGCGCAGATGCTTCCTGTGCTCCTTACTTGGGTGGACCCACAAGAAGTACACAAGATTACAACTGATGTGATTGTTATTGACCATATTGTAGATTTGTTGGAAGTTCTTAGATGAATAGCTTCTTTATGATGAATATTGATTGCGTGTGCCAAGGTGAATAAAGGTGAAACTGAAAGCATTGGCATTCACATTGATTCTGATGTGCTCATTATTTCCAATTGCGATTGAGGCTCAAGCGAATCATACTCTGGAATGGGGAGTGGATGTCGGTGAGGAGTTCACCTATGTGATGCAGAGAGCGTATTTTGCGGATCCAAGCTATACTCAGGTCGTTGCGGCAGATTTGCCATTCGTTTCAGAAATGACGGTCGGAGAGAAAGTCACACTCAGGGTAATGAGCCTTGACACAATTCCAAACTTAATCAATGAATCTTCACAGATGCCAGGATCATTATGTGATTTTGAAAGAGCGAATGATTCAGTATCAATCACTACAGGTCTAAAGGATTTTGTAATCCCAATTGGCGACTGGGAGTTTGTAAACGAAATGTCCAACTTTACTGGCTTACCAGGAACAACGCTTGTTGATACTACTGAGGAGTGGGGAATAACAGGAGCAGGTTCATTCCAGGCGCAGGATGGTAGCGTTATTACAATCACCATCGATCTCAGATATGAAAAAGAGAATGGAACTCTGAATTACATGCGACACCGATATTCAACGTTAGGTACAGACCTTATTGACATCATCATTGTCAACTGGCATCCAGGAATGCCTACAATTGCATCAGAGGGAATTCAGACGACGACAATTCTCATCATCTCAATAGCAGCAGTAGTTTGTTTTGTTGTATCTATTTTGGTATATCAGGGTTATCGAAGTAAAAAGCCGGTTGTTCAAAAGCTAGGAGAATAGAAGCAATGAAACCTCCAGAAGATGAAATCATCAGGGTAGAGTGCAAAGGTGAAGATTCTGTACTGAAACTATCAATTGGTGATGAATTCTATTACCAGTTTCATCGACATGGTTCAGTTGGAGAAGATGCAGAATTCGCTATCGAGGATGATTCAATCATATCCCATACTAATACAGAAACCGAGTACCTTCATCCAGAAAATATGAAGAAACCTGGTTGGACAGGAGGAGATGCTGAGAGAGGGAAATGGTTCTTCAAAGCGTTAAAAGCTGGTGGAACAACTCTAAGGATCAATGTCCTGTTTCGGTTTGAAGTTGAGAGTTCATGTACGATCACAGTTATTGTGGAATCATAATCACTTGGTCGCCCACACGAATGAATATTCAGCGGAGTACAACAGCTCCTCATCCTTCTGAAATGCGGCTCTTAGATTCTCAAGACCCTTCTCGTAATCTTCTTGACTGATTTTATGAAGCATAGAAAAACCGCGCTTCTTAATAGTTTCAAGATACTCTAGACCAAGGCGAATCGGTCTGTAGGTATATATCTTCGACTTCACAGTGCTGAATCCAGCTTTTTTGAGCTCCTCTACAACCACACCAATATCGGGATAGCGTTCTTTGTCTACTGTGGCAGTTCCAGGAAAGAAACGAGAAGTCATGCGATTGTCTATCTGTTTATGATCTTGGGTAACAATACAGAGGAGTCCAGAGGGTTTTAGGATTCTATATATTTCCTGAAAAGTCATTGGGATATCAGGAAGATGATGGAGAACTTCAGTCATATAGATAAAGTCGAAAGAGTCAGCTGCGAAAGGAATGTTATCTGCAGAGGCTTGTACAAGAGGAATCTGATTTGTTTTTTCATATGCTTTCTGAAGCATTCCAAATGAGATATCAAGTCCACAAACGCTAGCCCGTAAAGAAGAAGACAGGAGGATTGTATTGTTCCCAGTTCCACATCCAACATCCAAAACCAGAGAAGCATCAGTTAGAGAAACCTCTTCTAGAATTTGAATAACCATCTCAGGATTACCCTCACGTACTTGGTCATATACCTTAGAGACTTTATCATAGTCTATTGTTTTCCGGAACATCTCAGTCAAGAAAATGATAGCAGTACCTTGTAAAAACTGTTGAGAATAAAGAGCGGCGGGATGACTAGTCAGTCATCCCAGTATGGAAGTTATGTTTGTGCCGGTTCCTCGAAGAAACTCCTGTGGACAGCCCGAATTGCTGTGTCCATGTCGTCTACTTTTACAATGAAATAGTATGCAACATCAGATGCTCCAGCTGAAAACATCTCAACATTAACTCCACACTCTGCGACAGCTGAGAACACTCGTGCTGCAAGACCCTTTGTTCTTAGTACTCCTTCACCAACCACAGCAACAAGTGCAACATCGTTGCTCACATCAATTCTCTCAATGACTCCTCCTACAAGTGGGGTAAGGGTCTCTCGACTCCTCACGAGATCTCTAGAATCAATGAGGAGATTGATGCATGTCTGTGATGTGATGACTGAATAGATGTTGATGTGCCTCTCAGACATCCGCTTGCCAATCTCTCCAATAATACCTGATTTGTATCCAACTCCAGCACCATGCACTTTTAGGACTGAGATGTCATTACTACATGTTACACTCTTGATGACATCTTTCTTTGCGATACCATTAGGTTGAATCACTGTGTAAAATCCGTGAGGCTCGCGAATGTTTCGGATTCGTATCTCTATATCGGATCCACGAAGTGGTTCTACAGTTCTTGGATGCAATATCTTTGCACCAAAGTAGGATAATTCAGCTGCCTCATCGTATGAGAGGACAGTTATTGGAACTGCACTCTCTGTAATCTTTGGGTCTGCAGTCATAAAACCATCAACATCTTTCCATATGTCCAGAGTTGCAGCATCCAAGCAGTGAGCAATAATTGCTGCACTATAATCAGATCCATTCCTACCAAACGATGTGGGTTGACCTGAGCTATTGCAGCCAAAGAATCCTGTGATGACAGGGACTACATTCTCTTCGATAAGTGGAAGAATTCGATTTCGTAGATTTGCTCTAGATACAGGAATGTTGACTGTAGCATTTTCAAACACGCAATCTGTCAGAAGACCAATATTATCAGACTCTAATGATTCAGCATCAATTCCCTGGTCTCTCAACACACCAGCCAGAATTGCCGCGGATAAACGTTCACCTTGGCTTAAAATCAATGCCCAAATGGAATCAGTCACCTCACCAATGTACGCTACTCCATAGAGCAATCGTTCGAGTTTCTTGAGCTTCTCCTCTACTGTTCTCCGGGCACGGTCCCGATTGGATGGATCAGCTATTGCATGTTCAATAATCTCAAGATGTTTAGCTTGAAGGTTCGTTATTGAAAGTGGGATACTTCCCTCTGACTTCAATGCAAATTTCGTGCTATTATGGAGAAGATCAGTCACACCAAAGACTGCAGATACGACTATAGTTATCGACCCTGGTTGTGCCTCCTGTAGGATTCTCGCTATACTGATGAAGTCCTCATAAGTTCGAAGACAACCTCCACCAAATTTCGTGACCTTCAATGAAACACCCCCTTTGCCAGAGCGAATTCAGCGTTTAGCACAGATGCGCCTGCAGCGCCACGAACCGTATTATTGACCAAGAGAAACATGTTCAATTGAGACCCCTGTTTTCTGAGCCGGCCAATCTTTACAGTCATACCGAGGTCTCCTTTTTTGATGCTGAGGTCCCTCTTTGGCTGAGGCCGATCTGATTCGCTCAGGACAACGATTGGATTCGTTGGTGCGGTAGGAAGTTTCAGTGATTGAGGTTCTCCCGTGAAGTTGTTCATGATGTCAGTGATGTCATCTATTTCTACTGACTCCTCTAGATTAACAACAATGCTCTCAAGATGTCCATCTTGAACGGGAACTCGAGCACAACTAGCATTCACTTCGAATGGTGCAGGTTTCACATTGCCATCGTTGAGGTCTCCGAGGATTTTCTTGGTCTCTAACGCCATCTTCTTTTCCTCATTAGAAATGAAAGGAATGACATTTCCGAGAATATCCATAGCTGAGACTCCCTTTCGGCCAGCTCCAGATATTGCCTGGTAAGTTGATACAATAACAGACTTGATACCAAAATGCTGTAATGGTTTTAATCCGAATACAAGCCCAGAAGTGGAACAATTGGAGTTCGCCACGATGAATCCATTACCGTAGTCTTGCTCTTTCACCAATTCTAGATGATTAGGGTTGATCTCAGGAATAAGAATTGGTACATCATTATCCATTCGGTGTGAGCCAGCGTTGGAGAAGATGGGAAGTCCTCCACATGCAAGTTCGGATTCAATGTCGAATGCAACACTGCTGGGGAGTGCACTGAAAACAAGATCAATATCCTGCTGGAGAATCTCCCGAAGCTTTGTTTGTGTGACCTTCAAGTGCTCCACAGACTCAGGAACTGTACTAGAAACGGTCCAGTCGGTAGCATTGCCATATTCCATCCCCGATGAGTGCGTTGATGCTGTAACCATAACCACTTCGAACATAGGATGGTTCTCAAGAATTCGAATGAAATGCTGTCCTACCACTCCAGTTGCACCAAGAATACAGGCTCGTAATTTACTCATTTACCAGCCCTCCCTTCGATATCAGTTCAAAGTCAACATTTGCCCTAACAAGCTCGGGTAGATGCCCGCATACCCCAATTGTGTCCTCAATGGTCACCATCGCGCCCTTGATACCATCAATCATAATCTTGTTCAAAGATGATTCAATGAGGCGAGTATCCTTCTGAGAGACTGCATTCCCAAGTGCGGTTGCTGCAGCATCTGCTAATATCACATCCTCTGAATAGATAATAGAAGCATCCGTTTTCCCATAACTCAGGGAGTGACCTACTGTTGCAGATGAAGTGCAGAGACCTAAGATGGTCTTTGTCTGTGTTATTCTAAGCCCTAAGCCATTGAGGCCACGAGACCCCGTGTAGATTCCTGCAATAATAGGATACTCCAAATACATTGCAATGTCTCCACCATTATCAAAGATAGCATGTGACGCTCCTGCAGCAATCATTTGTTTGACAGTGTATTCTGCGATTGCTCCAGCTACAGATGCCATAGGACCTACTCCAACTTGCTGGCTTGCTTCTGCCATCCTCTTGATAATATCAGGGGCACCAGATCCGACCTCAACAGGCTCATGACTAGTTCCAAAATAGGGATGTTGTGAGATGTAGCTCTCAATTTGAAAACGGGCTTCATGGACCGCTTTCTCAGCAACGGGGATATACTCAGGATGTGCAATCACCGTGGCAATGGTCTCACCGATTTGTAGATGATGTCGTTTCATTGGTCATCGCCTCAACTCCGAACTGTGATAGCCCTCTGAGGGCATACGTTACGACATTCACCACATTCTACACATAGATGTTGATCATCAGTCACGACCCAATTACTGTCTTGCTGAAATACACCAGCCTTACAGTACGGGATGCAGAGCCCACAGTGGATACACAACTCCGAGTCCCTATGCATGAACTGATCTGAAACAGTAGATACAATTGTAGTGGGACCAGAGACCTCCTTCGGTCTCAACGGATATGCAGTTCCTTTGGAAGAAAGAGGAGTGACTGCTTCAGTGAGGAAGAATTCTCTCTTCACAATCAAGTCCTTCAGCTGCATTGCAATGTCTTGAGCGACTTTGAAACTGGAAAGGGGAGATGTACGTACTTCTCTTCTATTGACCTCAATCATTCCAGACTTAAGCTCCTCATACGTAACGGAGGCAAGTACTGGGCGGTCTCTTGATGGAACTGCATAATCATAGACACTTGTAGTAATGTCCGAATCAGAAACACCAGCGCTCTTTGCTACTTCAGCGTTGATGATCGGAATTGGAACACCAACTCCAACATACAGTGTAGGACCGTATCCAGTCATTGTTGCCCCGCGGATTAGGGTAGGACTCATCCTCTTCAGGTCACCCTGAACCATTAGGGTACCAAATCCAGTCGTCGGACTATGCTGAGTACCACTCCCAATCACATACCCCACGCCTCCACCGAGAAGAATACGTGTTCCAATACCAATGGTGCGGAACTGAGGGTCATTCACTATAGGTGAGAGCTCACCTGCACCAGAGAAGGTGGCGTTTTCAAATTCTGGGAGCAATTTTCCCATGTACGTATTGAGAGACCTCTCTGATGAGTTAGTTGCCACTCCGTATCGCTCGTAGCAATTTCGAGGATTGGACATGACAGCCTGATTCAACTCATCTATCCCAATCTCTACAGAGAGTTCACGGTTTGGATAGCAGTCTGTACAAGTTCCCTTTGCTCTCAGATTGACCGTTTTTCTACGAATGAGGTCCTCAATAACATGACCACCTCCATATTCGATTCCCTGCGAGATAGAAGGTTGAGTCGCCCCAAGATACGCATCTACTGCTGCAACCGCAGTATAAGCTTCAACATCATTCAACCATACCTTTGACATTTTCATAGGAGGTTCTGCATGTCCGAAGTTCATCCACACTCCGGAGGAGCACATTGCACCAAATGTACCTGTAGTAACCACATCCACTTCATGCATAGCATCTTCAGGACCCGTCTCAGCCACGATCTGTGTCATCTGGGCGGCAGTTACCACGCACACGCTACCGTCTCTAATCTTTTCGTTAATTTCCTGAATTGTTCGTTTGTCAGTTGTCATTTTCTAACCTCCTCACAGATAGAAAAGAGCGCACACAATTCGTAGAAGTTGCCATTTACAGAGTCAACTAGTTTGACATGGGTAGTTTTCAGAATTCGGCCAGCAGGTGTATACATGCAGCCGTTGACAGAACGATGTCAGTCAACACTGTCTGCAGTGCAAAACTCCCTTGATATTGTATACACACTAGTTCATCTGGCAAATTTTTTCACACGATTTTGGTATATAGGCATTTTCAGATGTTTCATACTATGAGAGTTCAGTATTCAAATCCAGCCCAAGATACTTGTCAATACGTTCGAGTCGAGTCCTATACGAGGTCTTCCCGTAAGGAAGGGTGTGGTGATTATCAATAAGGGTCTTGAGAGTCTCTCTAAATCGAGTGCAGGTGACTGCAATATCTGCATCAGACTTGATCTCTTCCCTTCTCGTCCAATATGTCATAACAATAGCTGGAATCATAGTCATGATGATATAGATGGCGAATATTTGGAAGAAAACTATGAAGAAGTCAGGGAATCTAATGTTAAGGAGCGCATAGATCATCCCAATAGCAAGGACGGGAATAGCAATTCCTAAGAAACTGTAACTGATCCTGTTATGTTTCTTCTCAATCTCTTTACGACGGATTTCAGAGAGAATAAGGGGACCTGCTAGATCTACCTCATGTATATCTTCTAGCATTGATGGATATATTGCCTCGATGACTTCTTCCTCAAACTTTTCATTCAACTTCAAGACAATGAGACCATACATCTCATCTGCAGGCGGCTTTATTCCTCGCACTTCTATGGATTCCAGACCTACGAATTTCCTCAAATAACTCTGCAAATCACTTGCAAACGGTACCTGAATATCCCATTCTGTACTCCTTGGACCAGGTCGGAATAGAGGCCACATTATTCTGGTCATGAAAGTGATCATGAATGCTCCAAAAGCTAACACAGTAGACATTACAGTTGCAAAGATATAGAATATGCTTGATCCGGACATGAAAATGAACATGATAACATAAGATATCGCAAATGCAATGATAGCTGCTAATGCACTTGTTCTCAGTGCCGCACTTCGTCTGTTAGGTTTTCTTTCTTCTTTATCCTGCTTGACTTGGAAAAGAATTTCATCGGGAATATTGACGCCAGTGACCACTTCAACCATCGCAGCATCAGGTGCAAATCCAAAAATCTCCCCAACGATTTTGTCAATGTTGCCTTGTTTTCGGGATAGGATGAACATTCCCAAGATAACAAGTAGAAGTACTGCAACAATAGAACCAGCCAAAATTATTGGTCCAAATGAGAAGATAATTTCACCAATTGATTCAAAGAAGAACAGATTCTCAGCGAAGGCAAAAAATGTGAAAATGAGTACTCCAATAAGCGATCCAATATTGGGATTGATTCGTTTCATCATGAGTATTTCTCTTGCAATAACGACTTTGCCTTTCTCCTTTTTGTCAAGAAGGTCAGCAATGGTACTCTCAGAAAGAAGAATAGCTTTGAAGACGGGATTTACTGTTGATAGGAAGATACTCCTGTCGATGCGACGGCACCAGATCTCAATGTTGTGACCTGTTCCAAGTCGATCTTGAACATCTTCAAACATAGCAATGAGTTCAGCGTTAACTACTGGATTGCGAAACCGTCGTCTTTTCCAAAAGTTGTAGAGGTATTGTAGTAACACACCTGCAAGTAGTGTAAGAAGTAACCACTGAAAAATATCAAAGGCAAAGTGAAAGATGTATGTGAGTAGCTGCAGGATGAATCCCCAGAGAAATCCAATTATGTATAGTCCGTCATATGATGATCCAGTGAATAGTGGCACAGAAGAATGCATTTGTATTAAATCAGGTTGACTTGTTGGACTCAATATCCCTCTCCAAACTCTTCATTGTTTGGTAGGCTTTAAGGATAACGGAGAGGTGATATGTTCAAATCGGATGGATTCTTAGGATTTCAGAACCTTGAATACCCCTGCAGGAGTTACTGATTTTGCTGAAGTAGCTCCAGCTTCTGTGACCCATTGGAAGAAATCTTCCTTCTTGATGGCACCGTATGCTCCTTCATTGAGCTGAATGAATAACTCGATATATGAATCAAGGAATGGCGAAAATGCTTCAGTACCAAAGAATAGGCCACCAGATTTGAGAACTCTCATAATGTCCTGAGTTGCCCTCTTAGCATCACACCAGTGAATGACTTGAGATGTATAGACCATGTCAAAGAACTCGTCTTCGAAGGGCAACTCCTCAGCAGTCCCCTGAACAAAGATAGGATGATGTTCCTCAAGAGCTTCGATAACACTGCGGTCTACATCGAGTAAACGGGCTGCGGAAATAACAAATTCTTCCTTTGCAATCTGTAAGAGATTTTCATCGAACTCCAACGCATATATCTTTACATACCTGTCCGAGTCGAATACACCCTTCTTGTAGAAATACCCCCAGATTGCTGCTGTTTCAATTCCATTACCACATCCAATATCAAGGAAATTACCTGACCTCTTGAGAGCATCAGTGTATCTGAATGCAGCTCTTCGAATTTTCTCATACATTCGTAATTGCAATGCATCATCCCAATTGAAAGTGTTCATCTCATCTGAGAAGGTAGTATAGATTCCTTTCAATCGATTAGGAATTGCTGCTGCTGCATCAGTATGTATCTGTACTATTCCAGTACCGAATTCATTAGGTGGATTGACAGGAAATTCACCAATGAGACCATTAGTCCGGTAGGTCTCATTTTCTCTGACCAAAATCTCATCTAATACAAAAGCGTCTAGAAACCTCATGAGATACGTAAAATCAGTATATCCAAAATGGTCCATGATATCCTGAACCGTCTGTGGGATTCTCATGAGATCAAACCAACCCTCGCTTCTCAATGCATTGACTGCGAGTGCTTGATGATATTCACGTACTTCTTTTGCTCGATCTTTTGAACTGAGCAATCCAATAATTTCCCGCCACGCGCCAATTGTTGACAACATCGTAATCACTTCTTCTAAGCCAAGATTCGTCTCCGATTTACAAAATCAATCAGTTCGAAAATATCGTTATACTTCGAACTTAAGTTGCCCTCAAGAACATCCACCAGGGTAGTATAACCCCGCAATAGTGGACCTAAGATCTCCCCAGCAATGGGATATCTTGCAGCTGTCCTCTCAACAATACTCGATATTCTCTCTTCATACGGTGTATGAAGTTTTGCGAATAACATATCCTCATTCATGATACGTGAAAGCATAGACGGTGATAAATTAGGGTCCGTCTCGAGAATCTTGAAGATCACACTGAGCATCCTGCGTCTTGGAACTATAGAATTCTCATTCTCAGTCACGATATGGTCTGCCAGGGAGTTAATTGTGGACATCAGTGAACCATTGGTAAAGCTGACGCATAGAACCCGTGCATCGGAGGTCCATGCGCGAATATCCATGTCAGCAACACGTGTCTCCATAGGTTGCGGAATAGTATTGTAGACACGCTGAGCCTCTTCAACTCGATCTACCATAAGCGTAGCAATCTCTGATGCATTCAGGTTACTCGGACAGACGACATCAACTATCCACCGGTCTGCTCTACTTATGAGAAGCGCTAGTCGAACGTTCTCTGTCTTCTCGATTGTGGGACTCTCCTCGTGGAAGACCCAGTAGTTCCTATCAAGAGCGGGGCGGATGTCATCAAGAGGCTCAGTATACGCATCTCTATGGCCTCTGAAAAATCCTGCATGATCCACGATAATCGTATTGACATGACGCTCTTCTGTTGAGTCGTGAGCAACACGATATGTAGTCAGCTTCATCCCAAAGAAATCTTCATGTTCAGATTTTGATATGAATGCAGAAGAATCCTCTATGTCGAACTTTAGTGGTTCGCCACAGACCCTGCATTTGAATTCAGTAATGGTATGTGCTATGGTCATCTATTCTTTATCTCCTCGTTTACACCTATGATACATTCTCCACTAGCCAAGATTGTAGTTCCGGAATCCCTTCACCGCTCATGCAACTGACTTCAAAATATATTGAGACCATTGGCTCGGATGCTAAAAATGCTGAAACAAGCTCTGAATCAATGCGACTCCCCAAGTCACACTTATTCTGTATCAACACAAATCTCAGCGTTTTACCTGGAATTTCTTTGTATTGGGTCTTAATCAAAGCGACCCAATCCTTCAGGTCAAGCAAAGATTGTACATTCTCAGCAGAAAATACCAAGAAGACGAGCTCAACACTCCCCAAAGCAAGTCTACTGAAGTCTCGTAATGCATGAATGGGCAAGTCTAATTGTCCCGCAACATCAACCAGTAAAAAGATGCCACTAGATCCGGTTCCACCGACTCGTTCTACCTTAACCGTTTCAAGTTCAATGAATGGTGTCCTATGATACTCTTGTATGTGGTTTGACTGGTTGAGCGATTTACAATCCTTTAACACTCGTACAAGAGTGGTCTTGCCAACAGCTCCAGATCCAGCAACAAGAGCCTTGGTCACCTCAGTTCTTAGTGCAACTGGAGTTATGGTCATGTTCTCTTTTACAGGAGGGGAGTTCGATGTTTTTTCCATTGTGTAGTCCTCGTTAACGTCATCCTCCAATGCTAGCTCTCTTCCTATGGTAATATAGTAAAATATTACCATATAAATTATTACTTTTATATCAGACGGTTATTTCGGTATTAGAAGCCTTCTAGTATCACTCTACTTCATTAGAAATGGAAAAATATGGTCTGATGTTCATTAGTCAGAAGGGAGCATAAGACGAACTTAACAAATGGCCATCATATCTTTTGTTCTCATTGCTTCTTACTATCTGGACTAAGTGTATCTCTAACAAAAAGTGAGAGCTATTGTTTTTGAGGAAATTCGAAATAGTAATAGCGGTAATTCGCGTAAGTAGGAAGTATTTGATCGGATGAACTGCATTTATGCAAAGACGGCATCTATATAGGAATATATGAACTGTTTTCTAATGATTAGGATGACATCAGTGAATATGGAGCATCTACGAGATCTCTTTGAGTACCACTTCACTCTCAATAGAAAGTTCTGGCACTTCTGTATTGAGAACCTCACTTGGAAACAAATTGTTGAGAAGACCGATATATCAGTTGGTTCCATTAGAAACCAGTTCGTTCACATCATGAGTGTTGACGAGAGATGGTTCAGTGGGTTTAAGAGAACACCAGTTCCTGACCATGCCAATCCGGAGATCTATGGAGAACCAGAGGAACTCCGATTGAAGTGGGATATGATTGAGGCAGATATGAGAATCTTTCTCGACGGCCTCACTGACAGCGACCTTGAAAAGCCGTTTCAGAACAATATAAAGATCTGGCATGTTCTATCCCATGTTGTAAACCATGGTACAGCCCATAGAGCGCAGATTGGGACCATGCTCAGACATTTTGGACATAAGCCTCCATCTCAGGACTATATCTTCTTCATCATGGAAAGAGCCTAGCCTGATTACCTCTAAAAGGTAGCCTACCAATTGATCATGTATTGGTGACCGATTTAACTGCAATGGGTCCGGTGTCTATTCATTCATGGTGTTCAGGTCATCTCTATTGGACTGTGGAAATTGTTACCTGAACACTCAGGTCTTCTTGTGCGTACTATCGTAAGATTCCCAAGCATCTGCTGCTGAAGCTGCTTTTCTCGAGCGGAGCTCAGACAACACATGTGTCCTAATCTCTGAACTCTTCATTGTGCTCTCGGACCTTTTTGAGAGCGAGCTGGCTATATCACGGGCAGTTTCATATGGCGCACCTGATTTTACAGCACTGACAACAACCTTCTCAGGCATGAAGACTTCAGTCGAACCATCTCTCTTCATTACTTTCATATTGACCATTACCTTCTATTTGTGAGAACTCTTTCGAGTCCATGCTATATATGTAAAATCATCAAATAAAGAGCTAGTTTTTTCAATACACCTTTGCAGAATGTTAAAAGAGAACATCTGAGGACATGTTGTTTGAAGTAGTGAAATTTAATGCGTCAAAGACTGCACTAGTAAGAGTGCAGTCCTTTGAAAAAAAGGGTAGTCTTCTAGAAATCATTCTCCATCCAGTTCAGAAACATTCTCATCATATGAGTGTATGAGCTGTTCGCTTGACATCGCATTCCTGATCATCGTGGCAGCAGACTCCTTATCCTCAACCTCGAAGACCACTTTCTTGTAGCGTTCGTGATCAATGTTTATCGTAATGCAACTCTCAGGATGGTGCATCTCAAAGAACATCATACCCTCCTTGGATAAGAAAATTCCATCCTTAACATGATGCGGAATGTCCGCACCAGCAATTTTCATTGCTTTGAAAGTGTCCCATGAGACTTCCTCGGTAGAAACAGATAATATGTTTTTAAACGGGATACGCATGGTTCTTTTGATACTGAGAATTTCATCTACACCATGTAGTTCCAATACGACCTCATCATTCTCGATTCTTACTGTTCCAGACAATATGATTCACATGTGGATATTGACGCATTGTAAAATAAGATTTGATATTTAGCAACGTAGTAATCTCCAGATTGAGGACCTCAATGTCACAACCACCTATCTAAGGTGGCTTAGCCATAATCCGATGAGGAATGTTGGCATCAGGCAGTGTGAAGGAATCAATAACTTCGAATCCAAAGTGTTTGTACATTCCAACAAGGTTGTCATGCTGGGTCTCAAGAACACACAATTTACGATGGAAACTGCACACGTCGAGGACATGTCGAACAAGCTTACCTGCAAGACCCTTTCCTTGATGATTAGGATGAATGGCCAATGAACCAAGATACCAATATGGCTCAGATATACACTCAGATCTCTTGCTTACCACAAAACTCTCGACTGCCTGCATCCTCTTGAGAATCTTCGAACCCGCAGCTCGATACAGCCCCATCCCTCCAGTCCGGAGCGCTCGTACCCAGCTGAACTTCTTGTATTCTGATTGTGTGAGGATTACAATACCTTCAATATTTTCAGATGACGCAAAAATACTCCCATCAAGAAGGCCATTCCTGACACGATAATTGAAGTACTTCTTGAGGAATCTCAGCTTCCCCTCAGGTTCATCGAAGAAATAACCGAGTAGAGGATCATCAAGAAATGCTTGTACTAGGGTCTCGATGACATTCTTCATATCTGCCATTGTCACAATGTAGAGTTCTGAATCTGCTTCGTGCATTATCGTTCAGCTGGCATTGCTGGACCTCTCTGATATGTCTTTGGAGTGCATGATTACGGTTTCATAATTTCTCCTCTTCAACATCATTGAACCGACCTCATTTGAAGGAACCATGAGTAGTCTACTTCCAGGCCAGACCGCAGAGCATGGGATGCAACATGTGGCTGAGGTAGATTATAAGTGATCCTTTCAAGCCCTTAAATCAGCAGCACTATGGCGGGAGCCATTGCTGACAAGATCAGACTCAACGCGAGGACAGCGAATATGTTCTTCCTTGAAAGCGGAACAAGATATTCGATAAGGTCATTATCACAATAGGATGAAACTAACTTCTCACCGGCCTCTCTGAGTTTCGCGTTATTCGTCAAGGAAACGAATTTGAAGGCTGAAGAGGTAGTATCATGCACAAGCTTGCCAACTATGAGTTGATCCACATCCCCTAGTGATGCAGTAGAGTCGGTTCGGGAATTGTTGTCCCCCTTTGTTACCATCCTCTCTTCGCTTAATTCAACAACCCTATGAGATACGGTCTTTGAACCGAGAAAAGTGCTATACTTCATACTTGGACGATACGAGACAATATCTCCTACATGGAGATTCAGTCCATCCATATTCCTATAGGTCAGCAGTATCTCACCTGATTCGATTGCGGGTTTCATACTCCTGCCGATAGTTCTTTGGAAATCAAATCCCTCATCAAGCAGTTTCTCAAGATTGAACCTTACCTTACGAGATCTAAACTTATCATAGACCTTGGAACATATCTCCCTCACGGGTAGGAACAGGCTGGCTATGAAAAGCAAAAAGGTGGACCAAAAAACAAATGCTGTCCCAAACGAGGAAGAACCAGCAGTGAGCGTGAACAAGAGTATACCAGGATAGAGAAGCAAGAATACAACTTTCACTAGCGAAACGAATCTTTCTCTGAAGATCCAATTAAACACAAGAGCATAATCAATGATTATCAAGGCGTCCAATAAGTACACAGACGCAAACCAGTTCACCGGTAGAGATGATCCTCCCAAAACGCTAATGAGAATCGTGTATTCGATTGGCCAAGCAAGGACGAAGGCATACACCGATAGGATGACGAGCAATATGATCGACAAAGCCACGAATTTCTCCTGTCTGGAGTATGTGGTATCTCCAGAATCTTCTATCGTCAACAAGGTAGCTACTGCGTAGAATATCAGTAAGCCTGTTCCTGCAGCGGTGGCTGTCCCCAGGAGCTCAAGTATCCCGTGAGGAAAGAACGCCGAGTAATTACCTTGACCGATAGCCGAAACAATTGCAGGCCCAATGAGAGCTCCGTCGAAAACAATTGTGCCGAACGCAACACTATATAGAAAAATTGAGCCAATCAGGACCTCCGATAAGAAAACAAGATTAGTTGTTATGATGAGCCAAGGGTCATCTTGGAAAATCTCAAGGGAAGGGATTGGAGTTGAGGAATATCCTGGAATGAGAGTCGAAGGTAGCATAAAAAGCGCATAAAGGGAGAATACAGTGACCACCACGACTGAGATTATTAGGCCAAATAAGAACACATCACGAACTTCAATATCTAGATTAGGCTTATCATAGTTCTTGGCTCTATGGATGCTGATGATCTTTCCAAAGAAAGTTATATCTAGCAGAGCCGTCAGTGCACTATGTTCAACGTGGTCTCTATATTCTATGATGATGAAAAAGGAATACATGAGAATTCCAATCAGGGAGTATCGGATGATGGGTACTTGTGTTGTTGAAGGGTAGATAGTATTTGTCACAGCGAGCAGTATTATCGAAATGAATAAGAAGAGAAAATAGTAGAAGAGGAATCTGGAGAGGGTTCCAGCTTCACTCTTCATTCACGCATACCTTCTATAAACCGAGAAGCATATCTCAGACAACAGTCACTATTACGGCAGCCAAAACAACGAGTGCCCAAGGACCAAGCCAGGCCAAAAGGGTCGTATCGACTAATGCTGTCGCAGCTGCAGCTCCGAGAACATCTCCTACTGTGACCTCACTAAGTAGAGCTACTGCGAGACTACTAGATCCAAGAAGCGCTGCAAGATCGACCGTGGCAGCCTCAAATGTTATGGCTCCCTCAGAGTAAAGGATTACGATTGCGCTGCTCCAAAAAGTTGGCAGCCAAGATAGAATGCCCAAGAGTGCTACGGAGGCCATTGCAATGATAGAGAAAGCAAAAGTCCTCCTGTTTTTCACATTCCTCGTTTATACCACCAACCACAAGGGTTCACATTATTATAGTTCACTTTTCTTTATACGCATAACGAATACGGAAATGAGGAACAGGGGTGAAAAAATGAGAGACCTTAGAGTACGCACTTGCCAAGAACAGGTTCGACAGTAAGGTCATCTCCGCCAAACGCACCGGGATTGCGGATAGGAGTTGTAGTCCCTCCTCTCGCATATCTATTTGTTAGTTGTAGTCGTCGAGGAGGCGCTCTTGTTGCTAGGACTCGACAAATCATTGAGATAGGTGACAACTATTCATCACCTCAAGAGCCTAACCTCCCGGTAGCCATGGACCTAGAGGCAGATAGGGCCTCATACGAATTATCTATAAGCAAGGCCCTTCCTGCCCAGCCCGCTAGCATGACTCAACATGCAAGAGGTAATTACTATGCACTTTGAAGAGTCGGAAGAAGAGAAAATGTTCCGCGAAATGGTGCGTGAGTTCGCTCAGAAGAACGTCGCTCCTGTGTGGAAAGAATATGATGAGCATACCCACGAGATCCCTCGTGACCTCATCAAAAAGATGGCTGACCAGATGCTCTGGGCACCCACTGTATCGGAAGAGTATGGCGGAGCCGGCCTCTCCTGGGTGATGGCATGTATAGCCGCAGAGGAACTTGCTAAGGCAGACCTCTCCATTGCATTACCAGTCATGTATCTTGTTGAAGCCTCCTGGGCCTTTATCTTTGACAGATATGGTACTCCTGAGGCAAAGGCAGAATTCCTACCCCGTGTCACAAAGGGGGACCTGTTCTTTGGTATCGCGACCACTGAGCCCACTGGTGGGTCTGACCTTGTGAACACTACAAAGACCACAATCAAGCCAAAGGGTGACGGTTATGTCATCAACGGTGAGAAGGTATACATCAGCGGAGTTGCAGAGTCCGAGAAGTACGGCGGAGTCTACTGGTTCCTTGGTAAGTCTGATCTAAAGGGCGACCACAAAGCCTTCGATGCAGTCATTCTCCCATTGAACACTGGTGATGGACTCCATCCTGGAATCACAACAACTCTGTTCGAGGACATGGGTAGAATGGGAGTCTCCTGCGGTGGATTCAACATTGAGAACGTCGAGATTCCCAAGCATTATTTGATTGGTGAGCATGGCAAGGGCTTTTACCACGCCATGGCCGGATTTAGCTGTGCGAGAGTACTCATAGCAGCAACTTGTCTTGGTGCGGCTCAGGGTTGCTTTGACATTGATGT
>Ga0307426_1000769_pt1 | contig 21747 bp, 17 predicted proteins | sample SalMarWE160340MG_FD_202165 | JGI IMG/M metagenome (GOLD analysis project Ga0307426, IMG submission 202165) | Salt marsh sediment microbial communities from the Plum Island Ecosystem LTER, Massachusetts, United States - WE1603-40 | ecosystem: Environmental > Aquatic > Marine > Intertidal zone >...
GCCGGGCGGCGGGTTCGCGCCGGTCTATCCCAACCGCCCACCTCAGTCAAAACCTCAATACCGCACCCCTGGCGTACGCCCCCATGGCGCCTCCGCCGGCGGCAACGGCCCGCCCCGCGCCAGGCCGGCCACTTATTGTGCAGCCTGCACATTTCCTGTGCATTCAGGCCCACGCCGCGCCGCGCGCGGGTCGGTGCCCTCACCTTAACCATTTGGAAAGGCCGGCATTTCCGACGCCGCGCCGGCTGGCACGATCCCTGCAACCGGTTGACTCGGAGTATGCCGCCGCGTGACCCACCGAGGAGACCAGCGATGAAGAAGATCGAAGCGATCGTCAAACCGTTCAAGCTGGACGAAGTCAAGGAGGCCCTCCAGGAGGTCGGGCTGCAAGGCATCACGGTCACCGAGGCCAAGGGGTTCGGGCGCCAGAAGGGCCACACCGAGCTCTATCGCGGCGCCGAATATGTCGTCGACTTCCTGCCCAAGGTGAAGGTCGAGGTGGTGGTCCCGGACGATCTCGCGGAAAAGGCCATCGAAGCGATCCGCAACGCCGCCCAGACCGGCCGTATCGGCGACGGAAAAATCTTCGTGTATCCGATCGAGCAGGCTATTCGTATCCGCACCGGCGAGACCGGCGACGAGGCAATCTGAACGCCGCCGTCCGGAGCCGCGGCAGCTCCGGTCCGTGCGCCGTTCCCGGCACCCGAATCAACGACGTTAACAGGGGTTACCAATGAGTTCTGCATCCGACATTCTCAAGAAGATCAAGGACGAAGAGATCAGGTTCGTCGATCTGCGGTTCACCGACCCGCGCGGCAAGCTCCAGCACGTGACGATGGACGCCACCGGCATTGACGAGGACAGTTTCGAGGATGGCATCTTTTTCGACGGCTCCTCGATCGCCGGCTGGCGGGTGATCAACGAGTCCGACATGGTGCTCCTGCCCGATCCCGCCTCGACCTACGTCGATCCGTTTTTCTCGCAGGCGACGCTCGCCATCGTGTGCGACATTCTCGAGCCGCTCACCCACGAGCCCTACAACCGCGATCCGCGCACCACGGCCAAGAAGGCCGAGGCGTTTCTGAAGTCCTCGGGCATCGGCGACGAAGTGGTGTTCGGACCGGAGCCCGAGTTCTTCATCTTCGACGACGTGCGCTTCGCCACCGATCCGTACAACACCGGCTTCAAGCTCGACCACGTCGAGTTCCCGTCCAACTCGGATGCCGAATACGAAGCCGGCAACCTCGGCCACCACATCGGCCTCAAGCTGGGCTACTTCCCGGTCCCGCCCCTGGACACCGGACAGGACATCCGCTCCGAGATGCTCTCGGTGATACGCGAGATGGGCGTGGTCACCGAGAAGCACCACCACGAGGTCGGCTCCTCGCAGCACGAGCTCGGCATGCGTTTCGCCCCGATCATCAACGCCGCCGACGGTCTGCAGATTTACAAATACGCCGTCACCCAGGTCGCCGCCGCCTACGGCAAGACCGCGACCTTCATGCCCAAGCCCGTCTATGGCGACAACGGCTCGGGGATGCACTGCCATCAGTCGATCTGGAAGGGCGGCAATCCGGTGTTCGCGGGCGACGAATATGCCGGTCTGTCGACCGAGGCCCTGCACTATATCGGCGGCATCATCAAACACGCCCGGGTCATCAACGCCTTCACCAATCCGACGACGAATTCCTACAAGCGGTTGGTGCCGGGCTTCGAGGCGCCGGTGCTGCTGGCCTACTCGGCCCGCAACCGCTCGGCGGCCTGCCGCATTCCCTTCGGCCCCTCGCCGAAGGCGCGGCGCGTCGAGGTCAGGTTCCCCGACCCGCTCGCCAATCCGTATCTGGCCTTCACCGCCATGTTGATGGCGGGCCTGGACGGGATCAGGAACAAGCTCCATCCCGGCGATCCGATCGACAAGGATCTCTACGATCTGCCGCCCGAGGAGCTCGAGGGCGTGCCGACCGTGTGCGGCTCGCTGCGCCAGGCGATCGAAAATCTCGACACCGGCCGCGACTTCCTGAAGGCCGGCGGGGTCATGGACGACGACCAGATCGACGCCTACATCGAATTGAAGATGGAAGAGATCATCCGCTTCGAGCACGCCCCGCATCCGGTCGAGTTCGAGATGTACTACTCGGCCTGAGCGGCGGGCAGATCGGCGAAACGGCAAAGGGCGCCTTCGGGCGCCCTTTTTCACGGCTCAGTTGATGAAGAAGACCGCGGCGAGGCCCGTCACGACGAGCTTCCGCGGCACGGCGAAGTGGGCGAGCCGGTACACGCAACTTGACAATCCGGCTCGCGGCCACCCCGTAGAACGCCCAGCTGCCACGCGCCGATGAACAACAGCTCTACGCCGGTGGGCGGCCGCTGGCATACGGCAACTCCTCACAAATGACCGTACGGGCGCAATTGTAGGTGCCCCATGCTTAAGAAAGTGCTGACGGGGCGCGCGCGTGGGGGGCGCGAAACGGCCCGGAACGCTTTGCTCCGGGCCGGCTCGAAGGTTCGCGACATGTCGCGGGCTAGTGCTGGGGCCAGTGACCGCCTCCCTGGCCGCCCCAATTCTGATTGGGCCACTGCGGGCCACCCCAATTGTGGTTCGGAAACGGCCGGCGCAGGTGATCGCGGTCGATCAAAATCACCCGATGCGTGCAACGGTTGATTCGATAGGTGAACTGCCACCAGCCCTGTTTGGCCGTGACGATCACCCACGCGCCGCGCTGCCTGCCGATCCGGATGTCCCGGTATCCCTGCCGGGCGAAGTAGCCGTAGATCGCGCGGTCGGTCCAGCAGCGGTGTGCGTAGCGATCGTGGTTGGAGACCGAGACGCTGCCGCCGTTGCCGAATTGCAGCGAAAACGAAAACTGCGATGCCGAGCCGCTGGCCTGGGCCGGCAGGGCGGCCATGGTGGTGCCGCCCAGGGCCAGGGCCACCGCCCCGGCACGGGCGATCTTCTTGATGGGGGTGAATGGGCTCGGGGTCATGGGTGCTCTCCTTGGGTCGAATCTCAGCGCCGTCATCAGCGTGATCGGACCCTAGCCACCCCCGTTTGAACCGGGCTCGAACCTGCTATTCATGGCCGGTTCATCAACCTGAACCGCATCCCCCTCAATCGCCGCCCAAGCCCGCCCCACCTGTGCTAAACAACCGCTGACGGCCTGATTCGGGCCGCTTCGACCGCGCGCCCATGGACCAGACCGACGATCTCGTCACCGCCGCCGAAACCGCTGCCCGCGTCCCCACCCGGTCGCGTGGGGCGCCGGCCAACGAGCTGAAGTCCGACTATTCCGCCGCCGACATCGAGGTGCTCGAAGGGCTCGAGCCCGTTCGCCGCCGCCCGGGCATGTATGTCGGCGGCACCGACGTCGACGCCATGCATCACCTCTTCTCGGAGGTGATCGACAACGCCATGGACGAGGCGATCGCCGGCCACGCCAATCGCATCGAGATCGCGCTGAGCGCCGATGGCTCCCTCGCCTGCACCGACAACGGCCGCGGCATTCCGGTCGATCCGCACCCCAAGTTTCCCGACCGCTCGGCGCTGGAGGTCATCATGACCACGCTGCATGCGGGCGGAAAATTCTCCTCGCGGGCCTACGAGACCTCCGGTGGTCTGCATGGCGTCGGCGTCTCGGTGGTCAACGCGCTCTCCGATCTGACGGAGATCGAGGTCGCCCGCGAGCAAAGGCTCTTCCGGCAGCGCTTCTCGCGCGGCCATTCCGTCTCCGGACTGGAGGACCTCGGCAAGGTCAGCAACCGGCGCGGCACAACCGTCAGATTTCACCCCGACCCCGAGATTTTCGGCCCCAGGACCCGCTTCGCGCCGGCCCGCGTCTTCGCCATGGCCCGCGCCCGCTCGTACCTGTTCGGCGGCGTCGAGATCCGCTGGTCCTGCGACGAGGAGCTGGTCGAGGGCACCGACACGCCCGCCCGCGCCAGCTTCCACTATCCGGGCGGGCTCAGCGAATACATGCAGGCGCGTATCGAGGGCGCGACCCGGGTCGTCGACGACATCTTCGCGGGCCGCGCCGGCGCCCCGGGCAAGCACGGCACCGTCGAATGGGCCATCGCCTTCACGACCGGCGATGGGTTCGTCAACTCCTACTGCAACACCATCCCCACCCCCGAGGGCGGCACCCACGAAGCGGGCCTGCGCACGGCGCTGCTGCGCTCTCTGAAGAGCTATGGCGAGCTGGTCGGCAACAAACGCGCCGCCACCATCACCTCCGAGGACGTCACCGCCAACGCCGCCGCCATGCTCTCGATTTTCGTCCGCGAGCCGGAATTCGTCGGCCAGACCAAGCACCGGCTGGCCTCCACCGAGGCGACGAGGATCGTCGAGACGGCGCTGCGCGACGCCTTCGATCACTGGCTCGCCGGTGCTCCGGCGCAGGCCGGCAAGCTGCTGGACTGGACCGTCGAACGCGCCGAGGAGCGCCTGCGCCGCCGCCGCGAGCGCGAGATCGACCGCAAGTCCGCGACCCGCAAGCTGCGTTTGCCCGGCAAGCTCGCCGACTGCACCCAGGGCGCCGCCCAGGGGGCGGAGTTGTTCATCGTCGAGGGCGATTCGGCCGGCGGCAACGCCAAGCAGGCCCGCGACCGCGCCACCCAGGCGGTCCTGCCCCTGCGCGGCAAGGTGCTCAACGTCGCCGGCGCCTCCCGAGACAAGCTCGCCGCCAACCAGCAGATCGCCGATTTGATCCAGGCGCTCGGCTGCGCCACCCGTGAAAAGTACCGCGACGAGGACCTCAGATACGACAAGATCATCATCATGACCGACGCCGACGTCGATGGCGCCCACATCGCCTCGCTTTTGCTGACTTTCTTCATCCGCGAGCTGCCGGGGTTGGTCGATGCCGGCCATCTTTATCTCGCCGTGCCGCCGCTCTATCGCATCACCCAGGGCCCGAAGACCCTTTACGCCCGCGACGACGTCGATCGCGATCGATTGATCGAGGCCGAGTTCTCCGGCCGCGGCAAGATCGACATCACCCGCTTCAAGGGCCTCGGCGAGATGAGCTACACCCAACTCAAATCGACAACGATGAGTCCCAACTCGCGCACCCTTTTGCAGATCAGGGTGCTCGACGGGGAGGAATCGACCCTGGCCGCCGTCGAGCGGCTGATGGGATCGAAGGCCGAAGCCCGCTACCAGTTCATCCAGGAAAACGCCGAATTCGTCACCGCGCTCGACATTTGAATCCCGCGCCGTCCTCAAATCGACACGAAAGCGGCGCTTCGTTAAGCCAATGATTCGAACCGCGATTGACTTGCCGGCCTCGGACGCTATGGTCCGCCGCGTCGAGGGGCGCTGCCGCAGCGGGGACGAGGCCGAAGGCCCCCGCGCGCAATCAAACGCTTATAGGGACGCTTCCGACGTCTGATTCCTTGCACGAAGATTTTTCCAAACTCGGGCTGAGCGCCAAGGTGCAGTCGGCCGTGGCCGACGCCGGCTACACCAAGCCGACCGACATCCAGGCCAAAGCCATCCCCTCGGTTCTCGAGCGCCGCGACGTTGTCGGCATCGCCCAGACCGGCACGGGCAAGACCGCCGGCTTCGTTTTGCCGATGCTCACCCTTCTGGAGTCCGGCCGCGCCCGGGCCCGCATGCCCCGCACCCTCATTCTCGAGCCCACCCGCGAGCTCGCCGCGCAGGTGGAGGAGCATTTCAACAAGTACGGCAAGAACCACAAACTGACCGTGGCACTGCTCATCGGCGGGGTCTCGTTCGGGGACCAGAACACCAAGCTCGATCGCGGCGTCGACGTCCTGATCGCCACCCCCGGCCGCCTGCTCGACCACTTCGAGCGCGGCAGGCTCCTGATGAGCGGCGTCGACATACTGGTCATCGACGAAGCCGACCGGATGCTCGACATGGGCTTCATTCCCGACATCGAGCGCATTTGCTCGCTTCTGCCGCCGCGCCGCCAGACGCTGTTTTTCTCGGCGACGATGCCCAATGAAATCCGGCGCCTGACGACGAAGTTCCTGCGCCATCCGGTCGAAATCGCGGTCTCGCCACAGGCCACGACCGCCGAGACCATCCACCAGCGGCTTGTCAAATGCGGGTCCAAGCCGCAAGAAAAGCGGGCCGTCCTGCGCGCCCAGATCCGCGGCGCGGAGAACTTCAAGAACGCCATCATCTTCTGCAACCGCAAGCGCGACGTCGCCACCCTCGCCCGCTCGCTGCAGCGCCACGAGTTCGACGCCGCCGCCCTGCACGGGGACATGGACCAGGCCTCTCGCACCGCCACCCTCGACCGCTTCCGCAAGGACGATCTGGCGCTCCTGGTGGCCAGCGACGTCGCCGCCCGCGGCCTCGACATCCCGGCCGTCAGCCACATTTTCAATTTCGACGTGCCCACGCACGCCGAAGACTATGTCCATCGCATCGGTCGCACCGGCCGCGCCGGCCGGGCGGGCAGCGCCGTGACCCTGGTGGCGCCGAGCGACCGGAAATATCTCGACGCGATCGTCAGGCTCATCGGCCGCCCGATCGAATGGATGGATGCGCCGCCCCCGCCCGAGGAGAAAACCGAAGGCGAAACCAGACGTGCCCGCGGCCGTGCTCGCGGCGGCTCGCCCGCCAACGGCACGGGCAAGACCGCCCGGACCGGCAGCAAGCCGCCCCCGCACCAGGACACCAAACCGGCCGCCAATCAGCCCGCCAAACAGCCCGCCTCGTCCGGCGCCGCCGAGCGCCCACCGAAGCGAGCCGAATCCAAGGCGGATTCAAACCAGCCATTCGGAAAATCCGACCAGGTGCCGGCGTTCCTGCGCCGTCCGGTTCGGGCCGCCGGCTGACCGCCTTCCCAGCACCCGCAACCGCCCGCCAGCCGGGCCTTCGCGCCGTCGCCGCGTCATTAACACGGTATTAAGCCGCCCGGCACAAAGTAGCCGCACTTTGGCAATTTCTGCGGGCGACAAACACGTGTCGGACGGCGAATACGAGCGGGCGCTGGAATACGCCACGACGGCGATGGAGATGATGCGGCGTGCCGGCATCCCGCCCCGCCCGCAATGCTACGAGGTGTGGTTCACCTACGCCTCAGGTGTCTCCGAGAAACTCAATGAGCGCCTGAACGCGCTGATGCAGGACGGCAAGATGCCCACCCTTGAGCAGGTGATGGACGTCTACCGCGAGTTTCTGTCGAGCTCCGATCTCGAGCATCGTCTGTCGGCGGTCTCCGCCGAAATGAATTCGAAGATCACCGCCGTCAACCGGATGATGAGCGAGGCGCTGGATACCGCCGCCCACTATTCGGGCGAGCTGGAATCGGCAACCGGCAGCCTGGAAGTTGAACTCGATACCGACACTCTGCGGACCCTGGCCAGCGGACTTCTGAACGAAACCCGCCGCATGCAGGAGACAAATCGCAAGCTCGAGGGCAAGCTCGAAGAATCCAAGAACGACATTTCGCTGCTTCAAAAGGATCTCGACGACGCCAGGCGCGCCTCACTCGTCGATCCGCTCACCAAAGTCGCCAACCGCAAGGGATTCGACGACCGCCTGATGCAGGAGATTCGCGCGGCCGCCGAGCAGGACAGGGCCCTGTCGCTTGCTATCCTAGACATCGACCATTTCAAGCGCTTCAACGACACCTTCGGTCACCAGACCGGCGACCAGGTGCTGCGGCTGGTGGCGATGACCGTCAAGTCCTCCATCAAGGGCAATGACTTCGTCGCCCGCTATGGCGGCGAGGAGTTCGCCGCGATCCTGCCGCACACCTCGCTCGACGGCGCCAAGGCCGTCGCCGAAAACATCCGCAAGGCCGTCCACGCCAAGCAGCTGCTCAAGCGCTCGACGAACGAGAATCTCGGACGGCTGACGATTTCGATCGGGGTCGCGCAATGGCGCGGCGGCGAGGATTCCTCGCGCCTCATCGAGCGCGCCGACGAGTGCCTGTACGGCGCCAAGCGGGCCGGCCGCAACCGGGTGGTCGCCGAAGACGATCCGACGAGGTTCAACGAACAGGTCGCCTGACGGGCGGAACGGATCAGCTTCCCGCGCGCGCCCGCGCCAGATCCTTCAGATCGGCCTTTTTAAGCTCGACGCTCTCGCCGCAGCCACACTGCCCGGTCTGGTTGGGGTTGTTGAACACGAACCCCGAGCGCAGCTTGTCGGCTTCGTAGTCCATCGACGTGCCGAGCAGGAACAGCGTCGCCTTCGGGTCGACCCACACATCGACGCCCTTGTCGCGGATATGGTCGTCGCCTTCGACCGCCTCGCCGACATAGTCGAGCGTGTAGGCCATGCCTGCGCACCCCGCGTTCTTGACCCCGACGCGCACGCCGGCCACCGGCCGCTCGGCGGCGGCGACGATGGCCGCGATCCGCTCGGCGGCGCGGTCGGTCAGAGAGATGACCTTGAAGTCCATGCCTACCACCAGTTCAGCGCCACCTTCGCTTCATCGCTCATCCGCTCCGGATCCCAGGGCGGATCGAATACCATCTTGACCTCGACGTCGCTGACCCCCTCGACGGCGCGCGCCGCGTCCTCCACCCATCCCGGCATTTCGCCGGCCACCGGGCATCCCGGCGCGGTGAGCGTCATGTCGATGGTCAGGCGCCGATCGTCGTCGAGATCGGCCTTGTAGATGAGCCCCAGCTCATAGATATCGACCGGGATCTCGGGGTCGTAAACCGTCTTCAGCGCCGCCACCAGGTCCGAGGTCATCCGTTCGACTTCCTCGGCCGGCAGCGCCGCGCCCTCGGCGGTCGTCAGAAACGGCCCCTGAGGCGCCGCGCCTTCGGCGTCCGCCTCATCCCGGGGCTTTTCGGTCGCTTCGGTCATGGTCGCTCTTCGAACACGTCCCTACTCGAAAAATGTCTGCGCCCGCCCGATCGCCTCGATCAGCGCGTCGACGTCGTCACGCCCATTATATAGGCCGAACGAGGCCCGGCAGGTAGAGGTGGCGCCGAACCGCTGCAACAGCGGCATCGCGCAGTGATTGCCGGCTCTCAGAGCAACCCCGTAACCGTCGACGATGGTCGCCAGGTCGTGGGCGTGCACGCCGTCGAGCGTGAACGAGAAGATCGCGCCCTTGCCCGGCGCCGTCCCGATCAGCCGCAAGGCGTTGATCTTCTTGAGTTCTTCGAAGGCATAGGCACCGATCCCGGCCTCGTGGGCGCCGATCCGGTCCCGGCCCAGCCCCTCCAGATAGTCGAGCGCCGCCCCCAGCCCGATGGCCTGCACGATCGGCGGCGTCCCGGCCTCGAACCGGTGTGGCCCGTCCTTGTAGGTGACCGCTTCGGTCGTCACCTCGTCGATCATCTCCCCGCCCCCCTGATAGGGCGGCATCTCCGCCATCAGCTCCCCGCGCCCGTAGAGCGCCCCGATCCCCGACGGCCCGTAGAGCTTGTGTCCGGTGACGGCGTAGAAATCGACGCCCAGCTCGCTCACGTCCACCGGCAGATGCACCGCCGCCTGGCTGCCGTCGGCGAGCACCGGAATGCCCCTGGCGTGCGCGATCTCGGCGATCGCCTTGATCGGCGCCACCGAGCCCAGGACGTTCGACATGTGGGTGACCGAGACGAATTTCGTGCGTGGCCCGATGGCGGCCTCGAAGCGCTCGGCCGCGATGGCCCCGTCCTCGCCCACATCCACCCAGACGATTCTGACGCCCGAGCGCTGCCGCAGAAAATGCCAGGGCACGATGTTTGAGTGGTGCTCGGCAATCGAGATCACGATGTCGTCGCCTTCGGAGACGCGCGGCGCGACGAAGGCGCTGGCCACCAGGTTGATCGCCTCGGTGGCCGACTTGGTGAAAACGATCTCCTCGGCGCTCGCCGCCCCCAGGAACCGCCGCACCGTTTCCCGGGCGCCTTCATAGGCCTCGGTCGCCCGGCTCGACAGGGTATGCAGCCCACGATGCACGTTGGCGTATTCGTGGGTATAGGCGTGCGCGATCCTGTCGAGCACCGCGCGCGGCTTCTGGGCCGAGGCGGCGTTGTCGAGATAGACCAGCCGGTGGCCGTTGATCTGTTCTTCGAGGATCGGAAACTCGCCGCGCACCGCGGCGAGGTCGAGGGGGCGGGATTCCGCGGTTGCGATGCTCATGCCGCCTCGGCCCGTGCCGCCGTGCCCAGCCACTGGGCGACCAGCCCCGCGAGCAGCGCCCGCACCGGTTGCGCCTCGATCGGCTCGATGAGTTCGGCCACAAACGCCTCGATCAGCATCGATTCCGCCTCGGCGCGCGGAATGCCGCGGCTCATCAGATAGAAAAGGGACTCCGCGTCGAGCTCGCCGCAGGTCGCGCCGTGCCCGCACACCACGTCGTCGGCGAAGATTTCGAGCTCCGGCTTGTGATTGACCTGGGCGCCTTCGGTCAGGATCAGCCCCTGCGCCATCATCTTGGCGTCGGTCTTCTGGGCCCCGCGCTCGACCACGATCTTGCCCTGAAACACCGCCTTGGCGTGTCCGCGCACGACCGATTTGAAGAGCTCCTGGCTGGTGGTGTCGGGCACCGCGTGGCTGACATTGAGGCTGATGTCGGCATGCTGATCGGCACCGATGAGGTTGAGCCCGGTGAAATCGGCATGCGCCCCCGCCCCGTCGAAGCGGGCCGACAGATCGGCCCGGCTGAGCGACGCGCCCCGGTTGACGGTCAGGGCGCGCAGGCTTGCGTCGGCCGCCAGCCGGAAGTCGGTGTGCACGATCTGCCGCACCGCCGCGCCCTGCTCGTCGATCTGCACGAAGGTCACCCTGGCCCCCGCCCCCAGCCGCACACTGACCGCGGCGTTGACGAAATGCGCCGCGTCGCTGCCCGACAGAGTCAGGACGATGGTGCCCGCGACCCCGTCGGCGACCTCGATATCGGCACGCGTGGCCGAGACCGCCGCCGCGCCCTCGGTCTCGATCGAGATGTGAAGCGGCTGCTCGAGATCCCGGGTAATGCGGATTTTCGCCGTCTCGGGGGCCAGAGCCGCCGCCAGCACGTCGGGAATCGCCTCGCCGAGGGGCTTGTCGGCGTCCGCCGTCCCGACCTCGACGCCGGCGGGCGCCGGATCGGACGCAACCAGCCGCCCGTTGACGAGGCGGATCGCGGCCGTCCCGTCGATCCTGACGCCCTTGCCCGGCTCGGCGCGTGCCGCCAGCGTCGCCGGCACCTCTCGGATGAGCGCCTTGAGGTCGGTGAAATGATAGGCCTCGACGCGGCGCGTCGGCAGGCCGTCCGTCCGCAGGCGCTCCGCCGCCGTGTCCGCCCCCGCCTCCCGCAGGAGCCCGATCAGGGCCTCTTCGGCGGCGCCCAGACGGATCTCGGGCCGCTCGAGCCGGTTCACGCCGCTTTCTCGTCGAAAGCCGCGTAGCCTTTCGATTCGAGCTCCAGCGCCAGTTCCTGGCCGCCGCTTTCGACGATCCTGCCGTCGGCGAACACATGCACGAAATCGGGCACGATGTGGTTGAGCAGCCGCTGATAGTGGGTGATAACGACGAAGCCGCGGTCGGGCGCCCGCATCGCATTGACCCCTTCGGCGACGGTTTTTAGCGCGTCGATGTCGAGCCCGGAATCGGTCTCGTCCATCACGCACAGCGTCGGCTCGAACACCGCCATCTGCAGGATTTCGGTGCGCTTCTTCTCGCCGCCCGAAAACCCCACATTGAGGGCGCGCTTGAGCATGTCGGCGTCGATCTTGAGCCGGCCGGCGGCCTCCCGGACATGGCGGAGGAAATCCGGCGTCGACAGTTCGGCCTCGCCGCGCGCCTTGCGCTGCGCGTTGAGCGCCGATCGGAGAAACGTCATTGTCGCCACGCCGGGGATTTCGGTGGGATACTGAAAGGCCAGGAACAGACCCGCCACCGCGCGTTCGTCCGGCTCCATCGCCAGGAGGTCCCGCCCGCCGAGAAGGACGGCGCCGCCGGTCACCTCGTAGCCCTCGCGGCCGGCCAGCGCATGGGCGAGCGTCGACTTGCCGGAGCCGTTGCGGCCCATGATGGCGTGCACCTCGCCGCCACCGACGCTCAGATCCACGCCCTTGAGGATTTCGCGATCCTCGACCGTGACGTGCAGATCCTTGATTTCGAGAAGCTTTTCGCTCATTCGCCGTCGTCCGCCCCCGACTCGCCGTCCCAGTAGTCAAGAGAATCCTCCGCCCGGCCGATGAACCGCACACCGCCCTTGCGCGTCGCCCAGTCAAAGCGCGAACTGACCGCGAATTTGCCGGAATCGGGATACTCCACCACATCCGATTGGCCTGAATTGGCGGAAATCCCGAGATACTTGAGCGGCTCGGTTCCCGTATTGATGATCTGATGCGCCACCTCGGAGCCGCCCGTGGGCGCCGCCAGCACGTCGTTGGCCTTGATCGGATAGCGTTCGGTTCCGAACCGGTAGGTCCCCTCCCCCTCGAGGATCACGAACAACTCCTCGGTCTGATGATGCGCATGGAACGGGAACGCCCGCTTGCCCGGCGGCACCACATGCACCATCACGCCGATTCCCGTCGAGCCGATCCGCCGCCCGAAGCTGCCGATCTTGGCCTCGAAAGCCTCGCCATGGCCGTTCTCGCGCAGTTCGACATCGGCGATGTTCATCACCGGCCTGGGGCGATCCTCGCTCATCCCACACTCCCTTCCAGACTGATCCCGATCAGCTTCTGCGTCTCGACCATGAATTCCATCGGCAGTTGCTGCAGGACGTCGCGGACGAAGCCGTTGACGATCAGCGCCACCGCCGCCTCCTCGTCCAGCCCCCGCTGCCGGCAGTAGAACATCTGGTCGTCGGAGATTTTCGAGGTCGTCGCCTCGTGCTCGAACACCGCCGTGGGGTTGCGGCTCTCGATGTAAGGCACCGTGTGCGCCCCGCACTGGTCGCCGATCAGAAGCGAGTCGCACTGCGTGAAGTTACGGGCGTTCGCGGCTTTCGGATGCGCAAAGATGCGCCCCCGATAGGTGTTGTCGGAGACGCCCGCCGCGATCCCCTTCGAGATCACCCGCGAGGAGGTGTTGCGGCCCAGATGCAGCATCTTGGTGCCACTGTCGACCTGCTGATGGCCATTGGAAATGGCGATCGAATAGAACTCGCCGCGCGAATTGTCGCCGCGCAGAATGCAGCCGGGATACTTCCAGGTGATCGCCGAGCCGGTCTCGACCTGCGTCCAGGAAATCTTGGAGTCCGCGCCCCGGCAGTCGCCGCGCTTGGTGACGAAATTGAAGACCCCGCCCTTGCCCTCGGCGTCGCCGGGATACCAGTTCTGCACCGTCGAATATTTGATCTCGGCGCCCTCGAGCGCCACCAGCTCGACCACGGCGGCGTGCAACTGGTTCTCGTCGCGCATCGGCGCCGTGCAGCCTTCCAGGTAGCTCACATAGGAACCGGGCTCGGCGATGATCAGCGTTCGCTCGAACTGGCCGGTCTGCTTCTCGTTGATCCTGAAATACGTCGAGAGCTCCATCGGGCAGCGCACGCCCTCCGGCACATAGACGAACGAGCCGTCCGAGAAGACCGCCGAATTCAGCGTCGCGAAGAAATTGTCCGAGATCGGTACCACCGAGCCGAGGTATTTCCTGACCAGCTCGGGATATTCACGTACCGCTTCGGAAACCGAGCAGAAGATGATGCCCTGCTTGGCCAATTCCTCGCGAAAAGTGGTGATGACGGAGACCGAATCGAACACCGCGTCCACCGCCACCCGGGCGCCTTCGACCCCGGCCAGCATCTTCTGCTCGCTGAGCGGAATGCCCAGCCGCTCGTAGGTCCTCAGGAGTTCCGGGTCGACCTCGGCGAGGGATTTCGGCCCGGCCGTCGATTTCGGCGCCGAGTAGTAGTAGAGGTCCTGATAGTCGATCGCCGGATAGCTGACCCGGGCCCAGGTCGGCTCGGCCATGGTCAGCCAGCGCCGGTAGGCTTCCAGCCGCCAGTCGAGCAGCCAGTCCGGCTCGCCCTTCTTGGCCGAGATGAAGCGGACGATCTCCTCGTTCAGCCCCAGCGGCGCGCGATCGGACTGGATATCGGTCGAAAAGCCGTACTTGTACTTCTCGACGTCGAGACCCTTGACCTGGTTGACCGTCTCGGTGACCGCCGGCATCCGCTGAGTTCCCCGTCTGACCTAGGCCGCCGCCGTATCGGCGGCCTCGTGCTGTTCCATGATGACGTCGAGCGCCTCTGCGAACCGCGCGACGTCTTTTTCCGTCGTCGACCAGCCGACCGACACCCTCAGCGCGCAGTCGGCGAGCGCCCCCGGCACCCCCATCGCCCCGAGCACATGGCTGCGCGAAACCTTGCCCGACGAGCAGGCCGAACCGGCGCTCAGCGCCACCCCGGCGAGATCGAAGCCGATCATCGAAATGGCGCTCTCGACCCCCGGGATCGCGAAATCGACAGTGGTGCCCAAACGCTCGGCGCCGTCCCCGAAAATCACCGCCGCCGGCGCCCGCTCCAGGATCGCCGCTTCGATCCGGTTTGCCAGCGTGCGCAGGGTATCGAGATCGAACGCGCTGCCGGCAGCATTCGCCGCCGCCCCGAACCCGGCGCTCAGCGCCGCCGATTCCGTCCCGCCGCGCCGGCCCTGCTGCTGCCCGCCGCCGGGAATGATCCGCACCCCGTCGCAACCCGGCTTCACCAGCAACGCCCCGATGCCCGCCGGCCCGCCGATCTTGTGGGCGGAGATCGCGACCATGTCGGCCCGGCCCGCCTCGAACGCGAGGTCGAGCTTGCCAAACCCCTGCACCGCGTCGACCACCAGCACGTGGCGGCTATCCGCCAGCATCTCGCCAACCGCCCCGATGGGCTGCACGACGCCGGTCTCGTTGTTCACCCAATGCAGCGCGATCAGCAGCCGCCCGCCGCCGGCCCGCCCGACGATCGCCGCCAGCGACGTAAGGTCGATCTCGCCGTCCCCTGTCAGTCCAACCACTTCCACCGGCGCCCGTGCGGCCTCGGCGGCCTTCAGCACCGCCTGATGCTCGCCGGCGCTGACCACGATCGCGTCCGCCAGACCCGCCTCGATGCCGCCGACGATCGCCTGCGTCAGCGCCTCGGTCGCCGAGCCCGTGAACACGACCCGCCCGGCCTCGGTACCGGCCGCGCGCGCCACCGTTTCGCGACCCTCTTCGACGACCTCGCGCAGGGCCCTGCCCTCGGCATGCACCGAGGAGGGGTTGCCCGTCATCGCCAGCACGCCCGCCATCGCCTCGCGCGCCGCCGGCAGCAGCGGCGCCGAAGCGTTGTGGTCGAGATAGGTGCGCTCGCTTGCAGTCATTTCGCTTGCGTTCATGGGGCTCGCCGTGGCCGGCCGCGCCGGGCGCCAATCAATCCTTGAAAATCCAGTGCTACACTGGGTAAAAGGGCGCTCACTTTGTCCAAACGAGCGGCCGGGCCTAGTTTCGAAGTGTTCTAAACTAGGCCTTTCGTGTTTTTGTAGGAAGCGCGCGCCACTTCGTCAACCCACCTTCCGGGGAATGTGGTCCTCGGCCCGCCGCCCGGGAGGCGGTCCGCTTGGGAGCATCGAGCTGAGACATGCCGGAGGTGATGTTCAACGGGCCGGCCGGCCGCATTGAAGGCCGCTATCAGCCGGGAGCCGAACCCAATGCCCCCGTCGCCTTGGTGCTGCACCCGCACCCCGAATTCGGCGGCACCATGAACAACCAGATCGTCTATCATCTGTTCTACATGTTCGCCGAGCGCGGCTTTGCGGTCTTGCGCTTCAATTCCCGCGGTGTCGGGCGCTCCCAGGGTGTCTTCGACCACGGCGTCGGCGAGCTTTCGGACGCCGCCGCCGCCCTCGACTGGCTGCAGTCGCTCAACCACGAATCCCGCGGCTGCTGGATCGCCGGCTTTTCCTTCGGCGCCTGGATCGGCATGCAGCTCCTCATGCGGCGCCCGGAGGTCGAAGGCTTCATCTCGGTGGCGCCGCCGGAAAATCTCTACGACTTCTCGTTTCTGGCCCCCTGCCCCTCCTCCGGCCTGATCATCCACGGCGACAAGGACCGGGTGGCGATCCCCGAGGCGGTTCAGCGTCTGGTCGACAAGCTCAAGACCCAGAAGGGCATCACCATCGAGCAGCAGACCGTTCCCGGGGCCAACCACTTCTTCGAGGGCAACATCGACGAGCTGGTCGAGCGCTGCGCGGAGTATCTCGACCGCCGCAGGGCCGAAATCCGCGCCGGCGGCGGACGCTAGGAGCGTTGTCGGGAACCGCCGGCCCGCGATAGCGAACCCTGGGGAACCGGCTTACCGGTTCGACAGCGCGACCACGGAAAACAAGGGCGCTGCGACAGGCGCGGTCTTCATGACGAAATTCAAGTCCGATTTCCTGCGCGTTTTGGACGAACGGGGCCTGATCCACCAGATCTCGGACCCCGAGGGGCTCGATGCGCTGTGCGCCAAGGGCCCGATCACCGCCTATGTCGGCTACGACGCGACCGCGACCAGCCTGCATATCGGCAACCTGATCACCGCGACCCTCCTCTACTGGCTGCAGGAGACCGGACATCGGCCCATCGCGCTGATGGGCGGCGGCACCTCGATGGTCGGCGACCCCTCGTTCCGCGACGAACAGCGCCAGCTGCTCACCCCCGAGGCCATCGACGCCAATATCGAGAGCATCAAGTCCATCTTCTCGCGCATTCTCAGGTTCGGCGACGGCCCCTCCGACGCGCTGATGGTCAACAACGCCGAGTGGCTGCTGAAACTCAACTACGTCGACTTCATCCGCGACGTGGGACGGCACTTTTCGGTCAACCGCATGCTCTCGTTCGAAGCCGTCAAGCTGCGGCTCGATCGCGAGCAGTCGCTGAGCTTTCTCGAATTCAACTACATGATCATGCAGGGCTACGACTTCGTCGAGTTGAACCGCCGCTACGACTGCATCCTGCAGATGGGCGGCACCGATCAGTGGGGCAACATCATCAACGGCGTGGACCTCAGCCACCGCATGAGCGGCCCGCAGCTCTATGCGTTGACGACGCCGCTCCTGTTGACCGCTTCCGGGCAGAAAATGGGCAAGACCGCCACCGGCGCGGTGTGGCTCAATGCCGAGCTCTTCAGCCCCTACGAGTTCTGGCAGTATTTCCGCAACACCGACGACGCGGACGTCGAGAAATTCCTGAAGATCTTCACGCGCCTGCCGCTGCCCGAAATCGCCAAAATCGTCGCCGGGGCCGACATCAACGACGCCAAGATCATCCTGGCCACCGAAACAACGGCCATCGTGCACGGTCGCCAGGCCGCCGAGACCGCCGCCGAGACCGCCCGCAAGACCTTCGCCGAGGGCCAACTCGACCTGTCCCTGCCGACCGTCGAGGTGCCCCGCGGCGACATTGACGCGGGTCTGGGCGTGCTGACCGCCACCGTCGCCGCCGGACTGGCGGCCTCCAACGGCGAGGTGCGCCGGCACGTCGCCGCCGGCGCGCTGCGGGTCAACGACGAGCCCGTCACCGACGAAGCGCGCACGCTCACCCGCGACGACCTGCTGCCCGAGGGCGTCGTCAAGCTCTCGGTGGGCAAGAAGCGCCACGCGCTCCTTAAGCCGGTCTAGGCCGGCGCCCCTACCCTTCCGTTCCGGCGGGGGCCGGCGGCGGCGCCGGGGCCGGCGTCTGGATGGGTGGCGGCGCGTCCTGGGCCCGGAACTCGAACAACTGCCGGAACACCCCCGGCGCCAGGATCGAAGCGGGATTGATCCGGAATTGCGGATTGTCCAGCGGCCCCTCGACCTTGAAGGTCACCCCGATCAGCCCCTCGCCCTCACGGCCCCCGACAATGCGGCCGACGATCGGCAGCTGCTGGAACATGTTGTTGAGCCCGAACAGCGGCACGTAGGTGCCCACCAGGTCGTAGCGGCGCTCCTTGGTGTAGATGGTGCCCCTGAGCGTGCCCCCGATCCGGTCGCCATGCAGCGCCCCCTCGGTGACCGTCAGATGATCCTCGGTGGACACGAACACCGCCCGCCCGCGCGTGAAATCGACCCGGTTCTGGCGCTCGATCAGTCCCCGGCTGTTCGGGTGGTTGCCGAGGATCTGCGCCACCACCGCCTCGTCGACGATGGCGAAGTTGCGCAGCGCGAATTCGCCCCGGTCGGACCGGGTGGGATCGTCGGTCGCCATCACCAGCGACCCCTCGCCGCCGAGCATTCTGGGATAGGCGCCGATGAACCTCATGAGGGTCCCCAGATCGTTGGCCGCCACCGTCATCACCCGCCCCTGGGGCAGGGAATTGGTGGTGATCGACATCGACTTGTCGCCGCCCAGTTGCGCCTGCGCGTCAACCCTGAGGAGCTTGTTGCCGAGCAGCGCCATCCTGAAATGGGCGTTGAAGGCGGTGGTGCGGTAAAAGCCGAGCGCCCGATCGAGATCGAGTTCGAGTTCGATGACCTGCCCGGCGGTGTCGGTGGTCGAGCGCGCTTCCGCCGATTCCGCACTCAGCCCCAGATACCGCGATACAACCGGCTTGAGGTCGAGCTCTTCGCCTTCGATCTTGACCGCGTAGCCGCCCTCGATTGGCGTCACGGTCAGCGCCGCCGCGTCGCCGGCATTGAGCTGGAACGTCGTGAACCGGGCCGCTTCCAGCGCCTGCTCCTCGCTCAGCGTGATCGAGCCGGCCAGATGCACGTCCCCGAAGGCGATGTCGAGCTGGTCGATTTCGATCTTGCCGTCCGCCTCCCGGACCGACGCGGTCAGCGTCCCCGGTTCGCCGATCGGCTTCGAAACCGCGATCTCGTCGATCGTCAGCGATGCCTCGTCGAGGTCCAGCGCGATCTGCAGGGACCCGTCGCTTGTCGGCCGCGACACATACCGCACCGTGCCGCCGATATATTGCGGGAAGTCGAATCCCAGCGCTCGTCGCGCCTCGGCGTCCAGAACCGCGGCGGCGGTAAACTGGATGTCGGAGTCACCGCCGCCCTGAACCTCGAGGTCCGTCGGCACGCCGTCGATGCTGGCCGTGCCGGTCACCGTGAAGCCGGCCTGCGAGGCGACGAGCGCCAGCGTGCCGTCGCTGATCGTGCGCCCTTCGATCGGGGCGGCGCTGGAGAAACCCTCGATCGTACCGTTGAGCGTGTAGTCGGTGCCGGTCAGCTTGCCCGAGCGGTCCTGGACGACCTGGGCGACGATGGTCATCTCGGCGCGGCCGCGAAGGTCGGCCGGCACCACGCCCAGATCGATCCCCTCGAGCAGCCGGTAGGGTTCCTGATTGGCGATCGCGGTCAGCGCCGCGATCTCGCCGCTGGCGACGCCGGAGACCTCGAAACTCGGCTCGGCGGCCAGCACCTCGGTGTTGTAGTAGGCCAGGTCCTTGAGCTCGATGACCTTGCCGTCGCTGCTGATGCTGCCCCGGGCCAGATTGAGCGTGACCGAATTGTCCTCGAGCCGCATGCGGGTCTCGCCCTGGATATCGATCGCCACTTCGCCCTGCGGCACCGCCAGTTCGATGTCGGAGGCGACCGCGTCGATGAACACGCCCCCATCGGGCACGCGGTTGCTCACGAAACCGTGCAGGTCGACAACCCCCGGGTCGAGATCGAAGCTCAGATTGGCTTCCTTGACGGTGCCCGATCGGACCTGCGAGACGAACAGGTCCCGGAAATCGGCGCCCACGAAGTACGGCCAGATACGCTTGATCTGGTCGATGCTCGCGTTGGTCAGGTTGAGATCGAGGTCGATGCCGATCCCGCGCTGCAGGAAATCCAGGCGCCCGCTGCCGCGGATGGCCATGTCGCCGGCGCTCACCTCGAGCTGGTCGATGCCCACCGCGCCATACACCGCCGCCGACCATCCATGCACTTCCACCCGCTCGATCGGCGCCGAAGCCGGCTCCAGATCGTAGGGATTGAGCATCGTGTTCAAGGCCCGGAAATAGACCCCCACCGTCGGCCCGTAGTTGGGGTCGACCCCGAGCGCGAAGCGCCCGTCGATGGTGGTCGTGGTGTCCCCCACCCGGATGCTGGCCGGCTCCAGCACGAAAGCCGACTCGCCCGGCAGCCACTCGACCCGCGTCCGATCGCCGCTGAGCGGGAAGGTGTCGTCGAGAAGTTGCACCGAGGTGCCGTTGATGTCGGTGTCGAAACGCCCGTGCACGACGCCGACCTCCGGCTCGAACTCCATCGCGAAGTCCATTTGCGCGCCGCCCTTGAGCGAGAACATCCCCTCCTCGTCGTCGAGCATCGGCAGGAACACCGCCAGATCGACATTCGACATCGTACCGGTGAGCGAACTGCCGTCCTCCCCGTGCGCGTAGTCGACGCTGGCGGTGGTTTCCCTGTCGCCGATCTTTGTCTCCAGATCGATCACCACGTCGCCATCCGCCGGCTTGACCAGGAGGTCGACATTCTCGAAGTGCCGGTAGATACGATAAACCTGGTCGATGAGCTCGACCGAAGCCTGCCGGATTTCGATCTGGCGCAACTCGCCGAGTTCGAACCGCTCGTCGGTCTCCGCGAGCAGCCGCTCCATGTCGTTGACCATCAGAACGATCCAGTCGTTGTCCGACAACAGCTCGGTGTTGAGATTGCCGCCCACCGCAATCCCGCTCTCGTCGATGACCAGCGGCCGCGGGTCGGACTCGTCGGCCAGGATCCGCACGGTCGTCTCGCCCGCCGCGTTGGTCGCGAATTGCAGCGCCGCCAGGCGGATACCCAGAAAGTCCTGCACCGCCTGCACATGCGGCGTGACCAGGATGAGATCGGCGGCCGGACGGCCGAACAGCGCCTGAAACGGCGCGAAGGCGACCCTGAGCGATTCGATCGTCACCTTGGCGCCGGAGGTCTCCTCGGTGATCTGGAAGGGCGAGATGACGACCATGGGCCGCAGCCCGTTTTCCACCATCACCCCCCGAACCTCGTATTCGGCGGAGAACCCTTCCGGCAGGTTGGCGTCGACCAGTTCCCTGATCTTGTCGTTCACAAACGGCACCTGGACCGGCCCCACGATGAGGCGCGCGTAGCTGCCCAGCGCCACCAGGGCCAACACCCCGAGCACGATCAGCCCCCGCGTCACGTGCGGGTGGAGGATCAAGTCGAGTACCGTTTTCGGTCTTTGTTTAGTGGATTGCCAAGTCACATCGAATTCTTCGGACCGGGCGCTGGTTGAACGGTCATTGTGGCAGCTTCTTCTCCGCGTGTCCCGCGCTCATGTCCAATGAACCCGGCTGCATTGTGGCGATCGCGCGGCGCCGTTGACGCACGCGGTCGCACCCGATTTCGACCCTAGCTGGGGAAGGTTGGGGCTTTGTTAACCTTAACGGGACACTATCTCCCCGTTCGTGTTGACGAAGTACGAGGTCAGTTGCGTGCGCATGAAGAGTGCCCGGCGCCGTCTGCCTTCGAGCCGGCCGAAATCGGTCTTTGGCGGCGCCGGGGTTAAACTAGTCTACGTTGCCTTTGCCGCGTTGCTTGCGACAAATGTGGCAACCGGGCTGGCTCTTTACTGGAGCCCGGATGTCACCGCCCTGCTCGACCGACAGCAGGACGGTGAGTTGATGCTCTATCAGGACAAGATCGCCCAGCTTCGCCTCGAGGTGGATCGGCTGCATTCGCGGCAATATGCCCGCGCCGGCGACATCAATCTGCAGCTCCAGGATCTCATGCAGCAGCAGGAGCTGCTCGAAGAGCAACAGCAATATGTCAAGACCCTGGCCGGCATGGCGGCCGAGCTCGGGCTCGAAACCTCCGCCATCACGCCGCCGCCACGGCCCCAGATCATCACCCCCGGCCCGACCCTGGATCAGGCCTCCGGCGACCAGTCCGTTGACGCGGTCGCCTCGGAAATCGAGCAGATGCAGGCCGAGACCCTGGGCGCCCTGTCTTCGCTCACCG
>Ga0307426_1000771_pt1 | contig 21728 bp, 19 predicted proteins | sample SalMarWE160340MG_FD_202165 | JGI IMG/M metagenome (GOLD analysis project Ga0307426, IMG submission 202165) | Salt marsh sediment microbial communities from the Plum Island Ecosystem LTER, Massachusetts, United States - WE1603-40 | ecosystem: Environmental > Aquatic > Marine > Intertidal zone >...
CGTCGCCCCATCACCACCATAATCACCAGGTACGGGGATATCACCCGAGTTACCCCAGGCTTGGTATGGCTGATCTTTGATGTACCACATGCCATTTGAAGGACGCCATACCGCGATATCCGTCGCCCCATCACCGTCAAAGTCCACCTGATATTTAAATAGCTTCCCGGTAATGACGCTGAGTCGGTTGCCGGCCTTATCGTAGGTGTACTCGATGACCCTGCCGTTGGGATAGATGGTCTTAGTCAGGCGGTAGAGGTCATCGTATTCATAGGTGACCTTGCCGGCAAAACACGGCAGGGCAATTGCCACTACAACCAGCGAAACCAAAACCAGTAGTATTTTTTTCCGTATCATCTCCCTCTTCTCCTTTTATCAAAGAAATCATTTTATGAAGAGTGGGCCCAAAAAAGGGGGACGTTGTTGAAAACTTTCACTTTCCTTCCCCTACTTCTATCGTTTGTATGGCCTTGGCCACCGCCGAGGTGCAAACTCCCACCTGTCTGGCTATCTCTGCCATCGGCACCCCTATCTCTCGATTCAAACGATACGATATTCGCGCCCTCGCTCGCGATACTCGTTTTCTCTGCCCACCGTTGCGTAGCTCTGCCTCTGTTATCCCCTCATCATGACACACTGCTTTTATCACCTGGTCGACAAGAATCCCCCGCTCTCCTGAGGAAACCTGCCGCCTGACAGTGCGATCCGCCTCCTGTAAAAGCCCCGAGACAAAATCACCGCTCCCAAGAATCCGCGCATCATATGCCATCTTTTCCTTCCTGCCCCTCAATGAAACAACGGATGACCATCCCCCCATACTGCGAACCAACCCGCCACCCACTAAATCCGTCCTGCGACCATTATGTGCTCCTTCGTGGACGAATTGACGATAGACCCGCAGCGCAGTCTTTGGCTTGCCACTAAATTGCCTTAACACGTAATCACATTCCTGCCACTCATTGTCCCGCTTCCCCACCAAGACACTATGACCACTCCATCGATACCGATCCAATTCCTCAACTCTCTTCACCACCGATGCCCGTAACGGATTCAAATGTATATAGCGCACCAACTCCAATAAATAGACATCTTCCTCACACACGATAGATTTATACCGATTCTGAAACAGATGACCACTTCTCCGATAGCGGCGATTAAACCATATTGCATAGCCGGTCAATAATCGACGCATAAAGGTGGCAATCCCTGAAGGACCACTGAACAGCAATAAATGGATATGGTTGTCCATCAAGACCCATGCTAGTATCCTCGTTCCGGTAGTATTTACAAGATGTTCTATACGGCTTAAAAACTCTTCACGATCCTGATCATCACGAAAGATCGCAACACCATCTATCCCCCGCACCATAACATGGTGAAGGGTACCGGGAGCATCTAAACGAGCCTGCCGCGGCATATCAACACCCCTTTACTCTCAGTTACTTTGAAAGTGAAAGTTTTCAACAACGTCCCCCTAATACCTCCCCGAAAGATCGCAACACCATCTATCCCCCGCACCATAACCATGATGAAGGGTACCGGGAGTATCTAATCGAGCCTGACCTGGCATCTGCGCTTCTTACCTCTTTTCAACCAAAATGTGAAAGTTTTGAACAACGTCCCCTAGTTTCCGCTGTGGAAATCACCGTATCGCTTTGGGTATTATTGGTCATGGATTGAGCATATTCCTGAAAAGTGAAAGATTTGGACAACGTCCCCTAGTTTCCCCTCGGGAGTATCTAATCGAGCCTGACGTGGCATCTGCGCTTCCTACCTCATCTCAATAAAATGTGATAATTTTGAACAACGTCCCCTAGTTCCTTCCTATGTTTTATACTTAAACTCGAACCTACCTTTAGCTTTCTCCTTGAGGGTTTCTACAAGCTTTAAGAATAAATCATATCTTTCTCCAAAACGAGGCACCCATAGATAATACCTGGTTGATTTATCTTTAGTCTTTACAATAATTGTAGACATTAGCGCAGTCCAAAAATAGTAAATTTTAATCAACCGAATTCTTGAAAATGGAAATTTTCGATATCTTTGGAACGTCCTGAATTGTATATTTTTTTCTTCAACAACAATCTCTATTGTGGTTCTAAAAAATAAATGAAAATTATATATAAGGATTAACAAAATAAAAAACCTTATTATTAATGAATCCAATTCGAATGGGATTAAAAAAAATCCTACGGTTAATAACATAATAATAAACAAATTTGAAAAACATGCTAAAGCACCTTTTCCAAAAAAAACTTCCATTAACCCTTTTTTATCACTTAGACTAAAATTAAAGGTAATTCTTTTTAAAGCCATATTATCCCTCCTAACTTACGTCTTATCTTACTGCCTGACTCTCTTGGTTAACTCTTTATACAGATCTTGGTGCAGTTTTGGAAGGTCACGTATATTACCTTTGCGAGAATAAACAGAAAAAACATACATCCCTGTAATCCCAGTTCCAAGCCCTACCGAATAACCAAGTGTGTTTCCCACACCTCCTTTGCCCAAAAAGCTTGTTGTAGTAATTTGTCCTGAAAACCCTCTAACGCCAGCAGCAAGAAAGCCAGAAACCATAAAAGAATGTTTGCTTATTTGACATGGATCTACATCTGCGAAGTATTCTCCTCCTTCTAATTGCAGTGCACCACCATATCCAAAACCTGGCCCTACAGCAAAATAATCCCACTGATGGTACTCACCAGTAGATGGATCAATTAAGTAATATGTGCCTACTTCACCCCCCACATACTTGTAACCACCGCCGATACTTTCGGTCATAAATAGCCATCTTTTGAATGCTAATCCCCACGGATCAACAAAGTTGATTGGATTACCCCCCACATACCCATACAGATTCATCCCCCCTGCATATCCAATCGGATCTTTATTGATAAATCTCCCCACTTCAGGATCATAGTACCTGGCGCGCATGTAGTAGAGGCCATTGCCTTCGGCCATGACGCCGAAACGGCCTACATACGTGAAGGGATTGGGGATGGTCTCTTGCGCGCCCACCATACCATAGGGTGAGTAGGCGTAGGCATTAACTATCTGGGCGCTGCTGTCAGTGATGGCTACGGTGCTGCCGAGGCCGTCATAATGATAAAAATAGTATTCACTGGCTGGGGTAATCTTGGCTACTAATCCCACACCATCATAGACATAAAAGGCAATGAGGTTGTTGCTTGCATCCATCTCCGCCAATACCTGCGGCAGAATTCCATTGGGATCGATCAGATAGTTCGTCTGCACGCCATCTTCGATCTTGGCCACCCGCTGCCCCAGGCCGTTGTAGATATACTGGGTCGTCTGGGTGCCATCACTTACCTGCGTGAGCCGGTTGAGGGGATCGTAGGTATAACTGGTTACAGTGGTTCCAATGGTTTTACTGGTTCTGTTCCCATTGGCGTCATGGGTATAAGTGGTGCTGTCTCCCGTGGCCAGGATGTTGCCGAGATTATAGGTATAGTTGATGGTCCCGGTCTCAAAGCCCGGAATCAGGGGCTCTGCCAGATCGACATTGGTCCTGTTCCCCACCCCGTCGAGGGTGTAGGCATATGTGGAGATCACCGTATCTCCGGGGGCGTAATTTGTAAGGTTGGTAAGCCGGTTTCTCGTATCGTAGGCAAAGACCGTGTAGGTGGCATTGGGATAATCTATCCTGGTGAGGTTGTCCGCTGCGTCATATTGATACGTTACCTGCTGGGAGTTGGGGAGGGTGATCGTGTCCAGGAGATTGTTGTCATAGTAGGCATAGTTCACCGTACCAAAGTCGGTGGCAATGCTGGTGATATTGCCTACGGCATCGTAGGTGTAATCAATGGTCTTCGCATTGGGATAGGTGATGTTCGTGAGGCGGTCGAGATTATCGTACGCATAGTCCGTAGTTCCCGTGCTGTCAATCATGGTGTCGAGGTTGCCTACCATATCATAAGTATACGCAATAGAAAGATCAGGGGCCGTGATGCTTGTTAACCGGTGCAGGTCGTCATATCCATAGGTGGTCACCACACTATTTGCATCTGTCTTTGTGTCGAGGGTCCCAACAGGATTGTAGGTATACGACTCCTCGGCGCCCTCGGGATAGGTGATCTTTTTGAGCCAGTTGTTCTCGTAGTACTCAAATCCCGTTGCCTGGTCTTTGGGATCAGTGAGGCCGGTGAGGTTGCCGTTGCCGTCATACCCAAACTCGGTCTCATACCCTGCCAGGGCGTGTATGATCTTGGTGCGCTGGTTGATATTATCGTGCTCATATTCGGTGTAGAGACTGTTTTCATCGGTAATCCCTTCGATACCCGAGCAGTAGCGGTGGATGAGGTATGCGGTGCTGTCCGGGTGGGTGATCTCGGTGAGCCTGCCTAAAGGATCGTACTCGTACTCGGTGGTATGGGACAGGGGCGCTGGGAGGGTACTTGTGTAGATCTTATCGCTGTCGGCATAGTAGGTAAAGGAGGTGATGTGGCTCAGGGGGTCGGTGACGGTCAGGAGGTTGCCGTGCGTATCATAGGTGAAGCTCGTCTCCTTATCCCGCGCGTCTATGATCTTTTCGAGCAGGCCGTTGGAAAGGTAGGCAAACTCGGTCTCATTCGTCAGGGGGTCGGTGATCTTGGTGAGATTGTCATTCGCATCGTAGTCAAAGTGGTAGGTACGTGTCAGGGGATCAGTCATGTCGGTGAGATTGTCATTGGCATCATACACAAAGGTGGTGGTCTGATTCAGGTGGTTGGTAATAGCGGTGATGTTGCCGCGATCGTCATATACAAAAGAGGTCTCTTTTTCCTCGGCGTCGATGGTTTTTTTCCGGTTACCCTTGGCATCATACTCATAGGTCGTAGTATACCCCTCGGGGTCGGTGATATAGGTGGTGTAGCCGGAGTAGTTGTACCCGTAATGGGTGGTATAGCCTTCGGGATCGGTCACTACGACTTCCTTGTTCGGAACATCAAAGTCATATTGCGTTGTGTTCCCCTCGGCATCGGTAACGGTTTTCAGGCGCGTCCCCCAATCATGATACGTAAACGAGGTCGTGCCGTTGGGGGTGACCATGCTGGTGAGTTCGTGATCAACATTGTAATTAAACGTAGTGGTGAACTCGGCCACATCGGTGGAGGTCTTCATATTGCCGTACTCGTCATAGGTGAAGGTGATTTCTTCCCCAGTAGGATCGGTGATGGTCTGTACCTTATTGCCGGAATACGCAAAGGTGATAGTCCTGCCCGAGGCGTCGGTGATGGTGTTTAACAAACCGCTGGTATAACTCAAGGTCACCGCGTTGCCGTTTCTGTCGGTAATGGAGGTAAGAACACCGTTTGTGTCGAAGGCATAGGTAAGCTTTTCATCCTTCACCCAGAGGGAAAAGGTATCATCGGGGTTTTTGGTCAGGGTATCATAGATCCCCTTGGGCGGGGTATAGGTACCGCCCCCCTGCGACACAAACCGGTCCTCAGCACCTGTGCCGCGCACCACCACCACATCGCCTGATGCCTCCTCGATAAGGTGAATACCATAGCTGAAGGTCCACCCCCTGCCGAATATACCCTCATGGGTGCTCGTGGCGTTGTAATAACGGGCGAACCTGATGGTGGGCCCAAGGGTGAAATAGTGAATGTCTTTGTCCTCAAGGATGAAATTGAGGTTGGCAAGATTAACCAGAAGCCTGGGCATGCCACCGCCAGGGTTGCCAGGGGTTCTCTTGCAACACCCCTGCGTCTCCTTGCCCTTATTATCTGTAGCTGTATTTTGAGGTAAGCCCTTGTCCTCTTGATTTGTTGGATCTTCAGGAAAAGGGTCATCAGCATCGGGGATATCATCGCCATCAAAATCATACGTCTCTGGATTATAAGTCCCGTAAATGTGAATAACATACCTGTTATAGATGCAGACATAACAACCACCATACGGAAGAAGGCAATAACCTGCATAGACATCCATCTGATTGGGATAACAATCAATAGAAGAACAACTACATGAGCTTTTACACCCGCCAGACTCAACAGGATTTAAAGGATATACATCTACCTTAAAGAGCTTAGTCGCCCAACCGGAAATACACGATACACCCCCTTCAGGACAAAAGGGGCCCGGAACTATACCAGTCCATACACCATTATCATCCAGGGTGGCAGGATGAGAAGGTAAGGGGAACGCCACGCTCCCGATAAAAAGGGCCAAGCACAGACACAACAATGTTAGCCGTTTCAAAGGACACCTCCTTCTTAAAACCAGTAGACAGTGATCAGTCTCACACCTCTTAGATAAACATAAAAAAGATGTGATGTCGCTCTGCGACATAGTCAGTGATCAGTCCCACTCCTATCGAATAAAATGTTGGGATGTGTCGTATTACGACACCCCCTCTATAAAATATCCGAATGGTAGGGGGTCGCAAAGCGACATAATCAGTGATCAGTCCCACACCTAAAATATAGTCAGTGACCAGTCTTCAGTAACCAGTGATCAGTAAAAAGTTGTAAAAATAAAAAAGCCTCCGTCGTCCCGCTTTTAATATTTTTAGTAAAGCAGAGCAGGACTGCGAAGGCTCATTAAAAACTATTTTTCCTCTACCCTTCCCATTGCCCCATCCCCTAGAAACAGAAGGTCTCAGCTGCGATCTTGAACTATATGTAAGTAATTAGTTGGTGCCTCATACCCCTTCGTGCGGCACCGTGATTACACCCTTTCATACCCCGCATTAAATTTATTTGTCAAGCACTTTTTTCATAAAATCTTATATACAAACTGATTGAAGAATTGTTATGCTAAAGTAATCATACTGAAAGAACAGAGACCGAACATAAGCAGCTCGTACTTAAAAACGTGAATGAAGAAAGGAGAAAACACATGGGGATCATGAAGGGCAAAGTATGTATCGTTACCGGCGGGGCTGGAAGCATCGGGCTTGCGAGTGCCTCGCTCCTTCTGCAGAAAGGCGCCAAGGTTATGCTGGTCGGGCATAACGAAAATAATTTAACTCGTGCTGCCAAGACCCTCAATGTGAGCGATGATACACTGAGGATCATACAGGCGAACGTAGCTGACACACAGGAAACGCAAAACTATATTAACCAAACAGTTGCCACCTGGGGCAAGATCGACGTCTTGTTCAGCCATGCTGGGATCAGCGGCGTCATCAAACCGATTGTCGAATATCCCGAGGAGATCTTTGATAAGGTTATGGCGGTTAACATCCGTGGTTCGTTCCTCGCGTGTAAATACGGTTTGCCTCAGATGAATGACGGCGGCAGCATTATCATCACATCCAGCATCATGGGGGTGACAGCCGACCCCGGCGTCTGCGCCTACGTAGTATCCAAACATGCGCTCATCGGGCTCATGCGAACCGTGGCAAAAGAAGCCGCTCCCCGTAACATCCGCGTCAATATCCTCGCACCGGGCCCCATCGACAACACGTTTCAGACGAAGATCGAGGAGCAGCTCACCGAGGTAGTGGGGGAGGATGGCGCCGAATTTCTCAACCGGATCATCCCTTTGGGCCGCCATGGACGAGCCGAGGAGATAGCGCAATCGGTTTTGTTCCTTGCTTCTGATCAAAGCAGCTTTTCGACCGGCAGCGTCTTCATGTCCGATGGTGGAATGAACATTTAACATGGGAGCCACCAGAAGATCAGGTTTATATAGTTAACAGAGCCCCTTTCAATTCCCGTATGCCGGTGCTGTGGCCGGAATCCTCCCCCCAAAGACCGTTTTGGGCTCAGTGCGTTCATATCTAGTTTTTACCGTATAAGTAGAATACAACCATGGAAAACATTAAAGGCTTCATCATAGCGGTCATTCTTCTTATTGGAACCAACGCATTCGCAGGAACCGTGCCGATCTATACCTACAAAGTTATCAATGCCTACCCCCACGACAAGGAGGCCTTCACCCAGGGGTTGGTATTCGAGGGCGGATACCTCTATGAGGGGACCGGACAGTATGGTTCCTCTACGCTGCGCAAGGTGGAGTTAGTGACAGGAAACGTTGTGCAAATCTACAGGCTGCCGCCACATTTTTTTGGTGAGGGGATAACGATCTACAGAAACCAAATTATTCAATTAACGTGGCAATCGCAGATCGGTTTCGCTTACGACATAAAAAGCTTCGGCATCATACGGGAGTTTCATTATTCGACTGAGGGGTGGGGTATCACCCATGACGGGAAGCGCTTGATTATGAGTGATGGAACAGCTACGCTTTATTTCCTTGATCCTGAAACTTTTACACAAATAGGCACACTCCAGGTGCGCGATGCACAAGGTCCTGTAAGTATGCTCAATGAGCTTGAATACATTCAAGACGAGATATACGCGAACGTGTGGCAGAAGAATCGTATTGCTCGGATCTCACCCCAAACCGGTGAGGTGATCGGCTGGATAGATGTGGGCGGACTATGCACATGGAATGGTGTCTTGAACGGTATTGCCTATGATCATGAACATGACCGGCTCTTTGTGACTGGTAAGTTGTGGCCTTATATCTATGAAATTAAACTCATTGAAAAGTGACGACAGGAATGCCACCCTCAGGACGATATCATTTTTCTAAGACAAAAGAGTGGTGTACGTTTGGCATGAAAGAGACAAACAGAGTTAAGAACTATGCCGTGCTGGTATCTTCCGTTTTCTTTTCCGATTTTACTTCTTTTTTTTCTGCGGGTTTTTCCGCGGGTTTTGCAACTTTGTCTTTTTTACCGTTATTCTTGTAATCAGTAACGTACCAGCCAGTCCCCTTCAATTGAAACGAGCTGAGCGAGATAAGCCTGCGTAGTTTACCCTTACAAAAGGGACACTTTTGCAAAGGCTTATCCGTAATCCTCTGCATCTCCTCTACGGTGCGACCGCAATTGGTACATTGGTATTCGTAGATTGGCACTGTTCCCTCACGCAGTTTTGTGTAAAAAATATAGTGCCCCCTCCCCTCCTTGTCAAGGCTGCGGCGATTGCCATATCCTGTTGACATGATGATCCCTGATGTATAATGTGAATGCATACATAGTATGGAGGTGGCACACTAAAGGATGCAGTCCATCAGGATCGCTTTGGCCCAAATCAATGCCACGGTAGGAGACCTTGCGGGAAACGCCCGCAAGATTAACGAGGGAATCGAGCAAGCACGAGAGCTGGGGGTGGATCTTCTCGCCTTTCCTGAACTGGCCGTCACGGGCTACCCTCCGGAGGACCTCCTCCTCATGCCCCGCTTTGTCCAACAGAACCTCAAGCACGTGGCCGAGATAGCAAAGACCGCACAAGGCCTCACCGTCCTCGTCGGCTTTGTCGATAAAAAGGATGATATCTACAACGCCGCTGCTCTGATCCATGACGGTGACCTCGTAGAAGTCTACCACAAGATCTTTCTGCCCAATTACGGCGTCTTTGACGAGGACCGCTACTTCCAGGCGGGGAGAGAGGCGCTGGTCTTTGAACTCCAGGGGGTAAAGGTCGGGGTGAGCATCTGCGAAGACATCTGGCATGCCGGCGATCCCCTTAAGACCGAGACGGTGCTCGGGGACGCCGAGGTCGTGCTCAACATTTCTGCCTCCCCTTTTCACGCCGGCAAACGGGCGGCCCGCCAACACATGATCTCCAACCAGGCCTGTGATAATGCGGCCATCATCGCCTATGTCAACATGGTGGGGGGACAGGATGAACTGGTATTCGACGGCAACAGCATGATCATCGACCCCAAAGGGACTTTGATCGCCCAGGCCCACTCCTTGGCCGAGGACCTCCTCGTAGCTGATGTCGATGTGGAGGGGGTCTTCAGAACCAGGCTCCGCGACCCCCGCAGGAGAAAGGAAAAAAAGACCCTTGCCCCGGATCACATCCCCTTGAGGACCGTGCGCCTGACCGAGGCGAAAAAGAAGACGGTTGCTCCGCCCCCCCTTGAAAGCAGGGAGCCGATCCAGTACGATGACGTGGGGGAGGTTTATCAAGCCCTGGTCGTTGGTACCCGTGATTATTGCCGGAAAAACGGCTTTCAAAAGGTGATCATCGGGCTCAGCGGAGGAATTGATTCCGCCGTTGTGGCTGCCATAGCGGTCGATGCCGTGGGGGGAGAAAACGTCACCGGAGTGGCCATGCCCTCCCCCTATTCCAGCAAGGAAAGCCTGGAAGACGCCGGACAACTGGCCGATAACCTGGGGATAACACTCCTGCACATCCCCATCTCCTCCATCTTGAGCTCATATCTTGAGACCACCAAACCCCTTTTTAAGGGGATGCAAGAGGACATCACCGAGGAAAATATCCAGGCCAGGATCAGGGGGAATATCCTCATGGCCCTTTCCAACAAATTCGGCGCCTTGGTCCTCGCCACCGGGAACAAGAGTGAATTGAGCACAGGCTACTGTACCCTGTACGGGGATATGGCAGGGGGGTTTGCCGTAATCAAGGATTGCCCCAAGACCCTCGTCTACCAGCTGGCAGAACACAAAAATAAACAAGTGGGAAGGGAAATTATCCCCACCCGTATTATCGAAAAAGAACCCACTGCTGAACTGCGCCCTCATCAAAAGGACACAGACAGCCTCCCCCCCTATGAGCTGCTTGACCCCATCCTCCAGGCCTACGTGGAGGAGGACAAGGGGGCCGATGAGATCGTGGCCCAGGGGTACTCCCCGGAGATGGTCAGGGATATCATAGAGCGAGTGGATCGCAACGAATATAAACGACGACAGAGCCCGCCGGGGATCAAGATCACACCACGGGCCCTGGGAAAAGACAGGCGTCTCCCCATAACCAACCGGTACCGGAATTTTTAGGCCGCCCCTCCGGTGCCCCTATCCCAAAACCAGCGCACAAAGCGTTCAACCCCTTGCTCAATACCCACCTGGGGATCATAACCCAGGAGGCGGCGTGCCTTACTGATATCGGCGTAGGTGATCGGCACATCCCCGGGCTGCTCAGGCAGCTCCTCGATCTCGGCCTTTTTGCCCAGGGCCCCCTCGAGAAGAGAAACGAGCTCACGCAAGGGCACGGTCTGTGACTCCCCCAGGTTGAAGATGTTGTACCCCTTCAGGTTTCGCATCGCACCCATGACCCCGTTAATAATGTCATCGATGTACGTATAATCCCGGCGCGACGTGCCGTCACCATAGAGGGGGATCCGCTCTTCCTGAAGGATGAGGCGGGCGAACTTATGGATAGCCATCTCCGGGCGCTGGCGAGGACCATAAACGGTGAAGAAGCGAAGACAGAAGATGTTCATGCCGTAGAGGTGATGGTAGACAGAGCAAAAAAGCTCCCCTATCCGCTTGGTCACGGCATAGGGGGAGATCATCGCCTCCAGCCTGTCCTCCTCGGTAAAAGGGATCGTGGGGTTTCTGCCGTAGACGGATGAGGAAGAGCCGAAAATAAAATCCAACACGCCGAACTCCCGGCAAACCTCGAGGAGATTCAACGTCCCTGCGACGTTCACCTCCTCATAGAGCAGGGGCTGCTCGAGAGAAGGCCGCACCCCCGCCCTGGCTGCCAAATGGATCACCACATCAAAGGAGGACCCCCTGAACAGGTCCTCCAAAAGCCCCGCATCCCTGATATCACCTTCTACCAGATGAAATGCCCCATCCCCTGTGGTCGCTTGGATCTCTTCCAGGTTTCTCCGCTTGATCGCCGGATCATAAAAGGGGTCGAAGTTATCCAGACAAACAATTGACTCCCCCTCCTGCAGGAGGCGCTGGCAGAGATGTGAGCCGATAAAACCGGCCCCGCCGGTGACCAAGACTCGCTTCATAAATCAAAAAAACTCCTCAGGGAGGAGGTGGCGTAGGAGATACACTCTGTCCATATCCACCCCAGTTAAAGTACTGCGGTGTGGGGCGGAATACGGTCACCCGGCCATCCTTCTTTCTATCCATGGTGACATGGCTCACCCCTGTATAGATATATCCCAGCGTCTCACCTTTATAGTTGACGATGTTGAGGGCCCGGGGCTCAAAGGGTATATCCCACTCGCGACTGATGTATTGCCCATCCAGGCGATGGATGGCATAGATAACATCCTTATCGCTGAGGGGTTTTCCCCACAACGGGCTTGGCAGGTGATAATCGTCTTTGATATCTAATAGGAGCGCCGTGGGGATCTCCGTTGACGCCCCTGCAAAATAGACGTCGAATCCCTGGAAGAACGCTTGATCAAAGGCCCGTATTTTAACAGTCACCTCCGGGTTTACCGAGAGGTTTTTTCCCAAACCCCATACAGGACTCAACGCAAAAACAATACCGGCCAAGAACAAAACGAAAACCGATGTCATTAACTTTTTCATCGCATCACCCCTTTGTGGATCTCCCGCTTGCGGGACCCCGCATTCCTTGATCTGTGTTGTGGAGCGGGGCTGTATTCCCCGATTTATGCAAAGCGGTGCGGGACTTTATCCTCGCCCCCTTCGGGCAAACATACACACCGCCCTACAAAAAAATGCCAAACAAGGAGTTTTCGAAGCGTTGTTAATCTTCTACTTGATGAATCGTATACACAGCGGATAACGGTATTTCTCACCTTCATTGACCTTCACCGCAGCAATGATCACCATGACCAAATCAAAGATCATCAAAGCAACGAAAATAACATAGCCAATCAAGATTAACGTAAGCAGGAGCGCAACAAAAGCATAGATGGTTACGGATATCTGAAAATTGAGGGATTCCTTGCCTTGATCATCCACAAGGGGCGATTCAGCCTTCTTGATCAACCAGATAATCAGTGGTGCAATAATGTTGCCGAACGGAATGATGTACCCGGCAAAGGCCCCGATATGACAAAACATCGCCCATGTCCGTGCATCCTTCTCATTCATTGCCGCCATAACAATATCTCCTTTCCCTATCAATTATTCTAGATGATGCTAATCCATCGCCCCCACCGAATCATACCACCATCTCTTCTTTAGCAATTGCTATCCCTCTTTCAAGAAACTATACGTCTTTTTGCCCTTGCGTGATAGACGAAACAACTTTCCTGTGGTCATGCGGGATACGATATCCGCTTCCTTCATATGATGGTCGTTGAAGGCTAGAATCCCCTTCGGTCTCAAGACTCGATGCAACTCTTTGAGCACTCCATCGGGGTCGCTCAAACTGTGAAAGATATCAAACAACAGAACAATATCTACGCTTTTGGCCGGCAATCCAGTTTTGCGATCTGACAAAATGGTTTCCACATTTTTCAGTTGTCGCTTCGCAATGATGTGCTGAACCCTCTGAATTGCAACCGGATGGATGTCCAGGGCATAAATTCTCCCTGAAGTGCCTGCCAATGCTGCTGCAGCGATGACATAACCCCCTGGACCACAGCCATAATCGAGGACATGAAATCCTGGCTCTATCCCCACTTCTTGCAAGATATTCTTGCGAGATAGGAAGAAATCGCGCACAGTATAACCAAAAGACATGAATTTGAAATGAGCATTGGACATGGGTTTATCCATGGCTTGTTCCCCTCTAGGTTCTCATAAGAAAATGGGTCTACGCACGATTGAATATTTGCTCATTGACACGGCACAGCGGAAAGATTCACAGCAATACAGCTGACAAGGGCTCCAATGTATGGATCTACCTTAGTTCAAAACTTACCCTGACCCTGGCATTAACACTGATCTGACCGAGGGCAACGCTCTTGTCAGCCCCATCGGAGCTGCCGCCGGCACCTTGTATCACATTTGGGGCCATGCCCTTTTCGTACTGCTCTTCAACAATGGTGTAAGGCCGCCCCACCTTTTGCCCAAGCTCTTTAGCCATGCTCTTGGCCTTCTCCTTGGCAGCCTTCAGGGCCAGGGCACGCGCTTGATCGCGGTACTCGCGCAGTTTCGTCGTCCGAAATTGGACTCCATAGACATAGTTGGCACCGGCCTCGAGGACACTGTTAAGCAGATCGTCAAACTTCGATAGATTTTGTACGGTAAGGACAATGGTCTTGCGTACACGATACCCGATGAAATCCTCCCCATCGTTGTACCGAGGCTCAATGCTGATGCGGTCTATTCGAACATGCCCTGATGCCACGCCGTCCTTTTTGGCCAGGTCAAGGACCCTCTTGACGCGCTCATCATTTGCCTGCTTGGCAATACCGAGGTCTCTATCCCACGTCTCCACCCCTATGGTCAGTATTGCTTGATTGGGAGAAACCTGGACCTCTGCCTCACCGGTGACCGTGATGAGGCGCGGCGTTGACTTTTCTAACGCCCAAAGGGGAGCAGCAAAGATCATGATACAAAAAAGAGCAAACCCAATGCTCCGTAAGGCTTTTCTCATCATCTCTTCCTCCTGTCCTCCGTACCTTTCAATATATAGTCTACCATAGTGCTCTTCCTTTTTTGCTACAATTTCTCCCTAATGTCAAATTATTTTACTGAAATTAAAGGACAATGAGGGCACCTTCATTGACTTTTCGTGTTGATTATCTTATAACTTAAGTGTACATTTATTGCTTATTTTATGTTTTAAGGGGACATGTGTGTACACCACGATAGATACTTTCATCGACTATATGGCTTTGGAGCGGGGGGCGTCGCCCCATACGTGCCGGGCCTATCGAAAGGACCTGGAACTGTTCGCGGCCTTTTTGAGAGAAAAGGGGCTCCCGTCAGATGTGGCCACGATAGATCACCTAACGATCCGCCTCTACCTGGGGCACCTCTATCAGGGAAAGCGGATTAAGCGCACGTCGGTGGTGCGCAAGCTGGCTACCTTGCGGACATTCTTTAGGTATTTGAAGCGGGAGGGGATTATCGAAAAAAACCCCGCCAAGCTGGTGGCAACCCCCAAAGGGGGGAAAGATCTCCCTCATACCCTCACGGTCGATGAGGCCTTCAGGCTCCTGGATGCCCCTGATGGACGTGAACCCTTAGGAAGCAGGGATCGGGCCATCTTGGAGCTCCTCTATTCCAGCGGGCTCAGGGTGGGAGAGCTCACCTCCCTTAACCTTGATGACCTAGACCTCGGAGGAGGCATGGTGCGGGTGATGGGCAAGGGGGGAAAAGAGAGGATAGTGCCCATCGGCTCCAAGGCCGTTGAGGCCTTGCAGTCATACCTCGCACGCAGGGGCGAGCTGCAGCCAAAGGGTGAAAGCGCCCCTCCCTACCTATTTCTCAATCATCGGGGGGGAAGGCTTACGCCCCGCAGTGTGGCCAGGATGATCACAACGTATCGGCTCCACAAAGGAATCGCGAAGGAGACCACCCCCCATACCTTTAGGCATTCTTTTGCCACGCATCTCCTGGATGCCGGGGCCGATCTGCGGGGGATACAGGAGTTGTTGGGACACGCCAGTCTCTCCACCACCCAAAAGTACACCCATGTGAGCTCGGCGAAATTGATGGAGGTCTACGATCGGACCCACCCCCGAGCCAGAAAAGGGCAAAAAGATGCTTAAGGGGACTACGATCCTCTCCGTGCGTCACAAGGGAAAGATGGTGATGGCCGGAGACGGACAAGTGACGTTGGAGGCCACGGTGATGAAACACCGGGCCCGAAAGGTGCGCAAGCTTTATAACGACAAGGTCTTGGCGGGGTTTGCCGGGGCAACGGCCGATGCCTTTACGCTCTTTGAGCGATTTGAACAAAAACTCGATCAATACAACGGTAACCTCCTGCGGGCGGCTGTGGAGCTGGCCAAGGACTGGAGAACCGACAGACTGCTCAGGAGACTGGAGGCCCTGCTGGTCGTTGCGGATCAGGAGTACTCCCTTATCATCTCCGGCAACGGCGATGTGATTGAGCCCGACGATGGGATCGTGGCCATCGGTTCCGGCGGTCCCTACGCCCAGGCGGCGGCCAGGGCCCTGACGCTTCATTCAACCCTGGATGCCAAGGCCATCGCCAGCGAGGCAATGAGGATAACCGCGGAGATATGCATATACACGAACGACCAGATCGTGATCGAAGAACTATAAAGAAAGAAAGAAAAGAAAGGATGGAGATGGAACGGCCCCTGACCCCTAAAGAAATCGTGGCCGAGTTGGATAAGTACATCATCGGACAAGATGAAGCGAAACGGTGCGTGGCCATCGCCCTGCGCAACCGCTGGCGGCGCCAGCAGGTCCCGAAGGAATTGCGGGATGAGATCGCCCCAAAAAATATCATCATGATCGGCCCCACCGGGGTGGGCAAAACAGAGATCTCCCGCCGCCTGGCCAAGCTCGCCCAGGCACCCTTTTTAAAGATCGAGGCCTCCAAATTTACGGAGGTGGGATATGTTGGACGTGACGTAGAATCGATGATCAGGGACCTGACAGAGCTGGCCGTCAACATAGTGCGCAATGAAGAGGAGGAAAAAATCGAGGGCAAGGCCCGTGAGATGGCAGAGGAAAGGATACTGGACCTCCTGCTGCCTCCTCCCCCAGCCAAGGCCTCGCCTCCCCCTGAACAAGAAGGAGTCATTGAGGTCACGGCAGAGCCCCCGGGAACCGAACCCCCCCACAAGACCAGGGAACAACTGCGGAAGCTCTTACGGGAGGGAAAGTTGGACGAGCGGTTGGTGGAGGTAGAGGTATCCGACCGGCCCCTCCCTGTCGTGGAGATCTTCTCCACCGCAGGGCTGGAAGATATAGACATGAATATCAAGGATATGCTCTCGGGTCTCTTTCCGAAGAAGACAAAGAGGCGGAAGGTCAAGGTGCCCGAGGCCATGGAGATCCTCAGCGAGGAGGAGGCCCAAAAGCTCGTCGATATGGACAAGGTGGTCAAGCTTGCCATCCAGCGGGTAGAACAATCGGGGATCATCTTCTTTGACGAACTCGACAAGATCGCCAGCCGTGAGCAGAGCCACGGGCCCGATGTCTCACGCGAGGGGGTGCAGCGGGATATCCTGCCCATTGTGGAGGGAACAACAGTGATGACTAAGTACGGAATGGTAAAAACCGACCATATCCTCTTCATTGCCGCCGGTGCCTTCTACGTCTCCAAGCCCTCCGACCTCATCCCCGAGCTTCAAGGCCGCTTCCCCATCAGGGTGGAATTGGAATCTCTGGGCAAGGAGGAGTTCATCAGGATCCTTACCGAGCCCCAAAATGCCCTCATCACCCAGTATGTGGAGTTGATGAAGCCCGAAAACGTGCGCCTCTCCTTCGCCAAGGATGCTATTGCTGAGATCGCCGAGACCGCCGCGACGATCAACGAGAGAACGGAGAACATCGGGGCACGGCGGCTCTATACCATCATGGAAAGGCTCCTCGATGAGATCTCCTTTGACGCCCCGGAACTGAGCGGCCAAAAGATCGTCATCGATGCCGCGTATGTCAACAAGAAGCTTGAAGAATTCGTACAAGACGAAGACCTCAGCAGGTACATCTTGTGATGCAAAAACTGATTGAAAAGGCCGAGGTGCTGATTGAAGCCCTCCCCTATATCAGGCGGTTTTACCGCAAGACCATCGTAATCAAATATGGGGGGGCGGCCATGGCTGATGAAGCCCTCAAAGAGGGCTTTGCCGAAGATATCGTTCTCATGAAGTATGTCGGTCTCAACCCGGTAGTGATCCATGGCGGCGGCCCCCAAATCGGCCAGGTCCTCAAACAGATGGGGAAGGACTCCACCTTTGTGCAGGGGTTGCGGGTTACTGACCAAGAGACGATGGATGTGGTAGAGATGGTCCTGGTGGGCAAGGTAAATAAAGAGATTGTAGAACTCATCAACCGCTGTGGGGGAAAGGCAGTAGGGCTCAGCGGCAAGGACGGTGGGCTCATCCAAGCGAAAAAACTGCACCTCCCCCCTCAGGAACAGGGCAATGCCCCCCCGGAACTCATCGATCTGGGCATGGTGGGCGAGGTGAAAGAGATCAACTCCGATATCATCAAGACCCTAGATGATGGTGCATTCATCCCCGTGATCGCCCCGGTGGGGGTGGGGGAAGATGGGAAGACTTACAATATCAACGCCGATCTGGTGGCGGGCAACGTCGCCTCGGCCCTGCGGGCTGAAAAGCTGATCCTGCTCACCGATGTTCCAGGGGTGTTGGGTAAAAAGGGTAATCTGATCACCAGCCTGCAGGTCCAAGAGGCCAAAGACCTCATTTCCCAGGGAGTCGTCTCCGCGGGGATGATCCCCAAGATTACCTGCTGCCTGGAGGCCCTGGCAGGGGGTGTGGTCAAGGCCCACATCATCGATGGAAGGGTAAAACACGCCCTCATCTTGGAGGTCTTCACCGATGGAGGGGTGGGAACGGAGCTGAGGGCATGACGGGTGAAGAGTTGATCCGCGAGGGGCAACGTGTGTTGGCCAATACCTACACCCGTCATCCCATCCTCCTGAAGCGGGGTAAAGGAACACAGGTGTGGGATAGTACGGACAAGGAATACCTCGACTTTGTCGGAGGGATTGCGGTCTGTAGCCTGGGGCATTGCCACCCTAAGGTGGTCCAGGCCCTGGAGGAACAGGCCAAAGAGCTCATACACTGCTCCAACCTCTACTATATCGGGCCGCAGGTAGAGTTGGCCCAACGCCTCTGCGAACACTCCTTTGGAGAGCGCGTCTTCTTCTGCAACAGCGGGACCGAGGCCAATGAGGCGGCCATCAAGCTGGCGCGAAAGTACGGTGAGGGTCGGTATGAGATCATTACCATGGAAAATTCTTTCCACGGGAGGACCATGGGGGCCTTGAGCGCCACCGGACAGAAAAAGTTCCACAAGGGGTTTGAGCCCCTCCTCCCGGGTTTCCAATATGTACCCTTTAATGATCTGAAGGCCGTCGAGGGTACCATCGGCCCCCAGACCTGCGCCGTGATGGTGGAACCCATTCAGGCGGAGGGAGGGGTGATCCTCCCCACCCCGGGCTATCTCAAAGCACTGCGGGAGCTCTGTGACCAGACGGGGATCTTATTGATCTACGATGAGGTCCAGGTGGGGATGGGGAGGACGGGCAAGCTCTTCGCCTATCAACACTGGGATGCCCCTCCACACATCATGACCTTGGCCAAGTCCCTGGCCAATGGGGTGCCCATCGGGGCCATGGTGGCCACCGATGAGGTTGCCCAGGCCTTTTCCCCGGGCAACCATGCCGCCACCTTCGGCGGCAACCCCCTGGCCACCAAGGTGGGTTGCGTCGTCATCGATACCCTGCTGGGGGACGGCATCCTGGAAAACTGCCAGGAGATGGGTGCATATTTGATGGAGGGGCTCATAAATCTGAAGAAGCGTTACGCATTCATCCAAGATGTACGAGGCATAGGACTCATCATCGGGGCCGAATTGGCCTTTGAGGGGAAGGAAATTGTGGAGCGCTGTTTGGAACGGGGTTTTCTCATCAACTGCACGGCAGGGACGGTCCTTCGTTTCCTCCCCCCCCTCATCGTGACCAGGGAGGAGATCGACCGATTGCTCACCTCCTTGGACGAAATATTCTCAGAGCGATGAAAAAAGACCTGCTCAGCATATACGACCTCACGGCCGAGGAGATCGAGGCGATCTTTCAGAAGGCGAGGGAGTTGAAGGAGATGCACCGGCAGGGTGTACCGCATCGCCCCCTGGAGGGGAAGACCCTCGCCATGGTCTTCGAGAAGCCCTCCACCAGGACGAGGGTATCCTTTGAGGCGGGGATGTATCAATTGGGGGGGCACGCCCTCTTCTTAAATCCCCAGGATACCCAGTTGGGGCGGGGGGAGGCCATTGCGGACACGACCCGGGTCTTGTCCCGGTATGTAGATGGCATTATGATCAGAACCTTCGCCCAAGAACGGGTTGAGGAGATGGCCCGCTTCGCCTCGGTGCCGGTGATCAACGGCCTGACCGACCTGCTGCACCCCTGCCAGATATTGAGCGACTGCTTCACCATCTGGGAAAAGCGAGGCGCATACCGCGACCTGAAGGTGGCCTATGTCGGTGATGGAAACAACGTGGCCAACTCCTGGACCAATGGGGCAGTTCGCCTCGGCTTCGATCTCTGGCTCGCCTGTCCCAATGGGTATGAACCCGATAAGAAAATCCTCTCCCGGGCACAAGCGGAAGGATCATCTCAGATCGTCCTTACCCACGACCCACAAGAGGCGGTGGAGGAAGCCGATGTGGTCAATACCGATGTCTGGGCCAGCATGGGACAGGAAGAAGAGCGTGAAAAAAGGACCAAGGCCTTTCAGGGGTATCAGGTAAACGCAGCGCTGCTGCGAGAGGCTCGGGAGGATGTCCTGGTGATGCACTGTCTCCCCGCCCACCGGGGGGAGGAGATTACCGACGAGGTGATGGATGGGCCGCATGCCGCGGTCTTTGACCAGGCGGAAAACCGCCTCCATGTACAAAAGGCCATCTTGACCCTCTTGATGGGGAAAGAGTAGAACCATGGGAAAGGGCTTTAAAAAAATCGTATTGGCCTATTCGGGGGGGTTGGATACCTCGATAATCCTGAAGTGGCTGCAAGATCAGTACGACTGTGCGGTCATCGCCTTCTGTGCCGACATCGGTCAGGGCCAAGAGGTCAAGGAAGTGCGCCAGAAAGCGGTAGACACCGGTGCAAGCAAAGTATATGTCGAGGACCTGCAGGAGGAATTTGTCCGTGACTTCGTCTTTCCTCTCATCAAGGCCAATGCCGTCTATGAAGGTGGTTACCTGCTGGGGACCTCCATAGCCCGCCCCCTCATCGCCAAGGCACAGATGGAGGTGGTCCGTAAGGAGAAGGCCGACGCCGTGGCCCACGGATCCACGGGTAAGGGGAACGACCAGGTGCGCTTTGAACTCACCTACTACTACCTCGACCCCCACATTAAAGTCATCGCCCCCTGGCGGGAGTGGGAGTTTCGCTCCCGGGAGGACCTCATCCGCTATGCCAAAGATCGAGATATCCCAGTCCCCGTCACCCCTGCGAAGCCCTACAGCAGCGACAGAAACCTCTTCCACATCAGCTTCGAGGGGGGTATTTTGGAGGACCCGTGGAAAGAGCCCGATGAGGCGATGTTTGTCCTCACCGTGTCACCGGAAAAGGCATCGGACAAACCCCTCTACTGCGACATAGCGTTTGAACACGGGATTCCAATCAGCATCGATGGGAAAAAGCATTCCCCTGCGAAACTGCTGGCGCGACTCAACGAACTCGGAGGCGCGCACGGCATCGGCAGGGTGGACATCGTGGAGAACCGATACGTCGGCATGAAGTCCCGGGGAGTCTATGAAACCCCCGGCGGGACTATCCTCCATATCGCCCACCGGGCCCTGGAATCCATCACCATGGACCGCGAGGTGATGCGCCTGCGCGATTCCCTCATCCCCAAGATAGCTGAGCTCATCTACTATGGCTATTGGTATTCACCGGAGATGGACCTGATGCGAACGATCGTGGATGAGACCCAGCAGAATGTCACGGGCACCGTCAGGCTAAAACTCTACAAGGGGAATTGTATGGTGGTCGGCAGAAAATCGGACAGGTCACTCTACCACAGCGGCTTTGCCACCTTCGAGGAGGACGAGGTCTACCGACAACAAGATGCCGAAGGCTTTATCAAGCTCAACGCCCTCAGGCTGAGGATCAGGAGATTGCTGGGCCAATGAAGGAACGATACGATCCTCAACAGATCGAAGAGCGGTGGGAGCGGTTGTGGGATCAGGAAAAGCTCTTTCAGGCCGTAGAGGACCCGAAGAGGGAGAAGTATTATCTCCTCGAGATGTTCCCCTATCCCTCGGGCAAACTCCACATGGGACACATCCGGAATTACTCCATCGGGGATGTCGTAGCCCGCTATAAGATAATGCGGGGATATAGTGTCTTGCATCCTATGGGGTGGGATGCCTTCGGCATGCCAGCGGAAAACGC
>Ga0307426_1000772_pt1 | contig 21728 bp, 13 predicted proteins | sample SalMarWE160340MG_FD_202165 | JGI IMG/M metagenome (GOLD analysis project Ga0307426, IMG submission 202165) | Salt marsh sediment microbial communities from the Plum Island Ecosystem LTER, Massachusetts, United States - WE1603-40 | ecosystem: Environmental > Aquatic > Marine > Intertidal zone >...
CCTGCACTTCCCACATCCTGTGGGTCGCAGCTTGGACAAAGATACCAGCTTTTACAAGAAAAAGGCCGAAAGTATTCATGATCACAATCAGGGTTGATGCATTTTATTCTTGCTAACCCCTTTGAATAGTCTCCGCATTCAAGGAACTTTTCTACTGCTTGCTTGATGAGTATTATTCTATATTAAAAATTTTCGGCACAGAAGAAATCAACGTTATCGCAACCTGTGTGAGGGTGCCTATTTTCAATGCGTATTCCGAAGCCCTGAACCTGGAGTTCGAACGTAAGGTCGGCGTCGAGGACGCCCGGCGTTCACTGAAGGCCTTTCCCGGAATCAAAGCCCTTGACGACCCGGACAAGGGTGCATACCCGCTACCACTGGATGTATCCGGCACGGACGAGGTGTATGTCCGGAGGATACGGGAGGGCCACAGCACGTCAAACACGCTCAATCTCTGGGTGGTCGCTGAAAACATCAGGAAAGGCGCTGCGCTGAACGCTATCCAGATCACCGAAAAGATGATCGAGCTCGGGCTGGTTGGCTGATAGGGGAAAGCCTGAAGAAGCCGAATACCAAAATCTTGTATGGCGCTATTGTGTACCAGCGGACCAAATCTGCTGCCCCATCGCCTGTTTGAGAGCGTATTCACTCAACACCTCATGGTAGACCGCCATAAGGTTGGCGAGCTTCGCCTGTTCCAGCGCAGTCTGTGCATCCAGGTATTCAACGTTTGTAGTAACTCCGAGGTCATATTGCACCTTGGCGGCATCAAGCGCTTCCTGAGATTGCCTGAGCTGCACAAGAGACATTTGCACCGCCTCACGGCTTGCGGTCAGATCCTGGCAGGCCTGAAGCACCTGGGTGGTAACAGTGCGCCGTATTGAAGCGGTATTTTGGCGTGCCGCATCGAGCTTGCTCTGGGCCTCCTGTATCTGGTCGACCACAACAAGACCGTTGAAGAGCGGTACCGCAAGCTGAACACCGGCATTCCAGTTGAAGGTGAGGGAATCGGTGTCCGGGAGAATGCTGTTCCTGAACCCTGCCTGGGTGTGAGCCGAGAGCGTAGGAAGCCCTTCGAGCCGCGCCATCTTAAGGCCGAGACCGGCGGAGTCTTCGTCGGCGAGCGCCTGTTTGACCTCAGGTCGATATTCCAGTGCCTGTTTGAGAAGGGCCTGGAGGTCACTGCTGGGACTCGAAACTCCTCCTTCAGCGGTGAAGGCTCCGCTTGGGGTAACAGAAGCCTCCGGATTGAATCCATCCAGGGCTTTCAAGGTAATTAGCGCCTTCTGGTACTTATTCTGGGCGCTGATGCGCTCGCTTTTCAGTGAGGCAACGCGAACCTGCGTGGAAAGCACCTCGAACTTGGTCGCCGAACCGGTCTGCTCCTTTTTCTGGATCATCGCGAGGTGCTGCTCGAGGTCGGCAAGCTGCTGGTCGAGGGAACTCACCTGCTCTTTGAGAAACAGCACGGTATAGAAGGTCTGCACGGTGTTGTAAGCCAGGTTCATTTTGACACGGTCGATGGAATTCTGTGCGGCGGAGACCCCGGTCTCTGCGAGCTCCATCGAAACAGCTCGTCTGCCTGAAGCGAAGAGTATCTGGTCAAATCCGATGTGGAAGTCCCAGTTATCCTCCTGGCCGAGCGAAAAGGTACCAAGGCCGGGAAAGGTGAAGCTCTGTTCCGGTTCGATGCGCGTGTAGGAGGTTGAACCGGTAATCTTAGGGTAATATAGTCCCTGCGCCTCACTGACCACGGCGCGGGCTGCAGAAAGGTGCGCCATCGCCTGTTCGACCAACGGATTATTGTTTACCGCACGCGAGATTGCTTGGTCCAGGTTGAGCAGTAGTTCCTCTGAGTCAGTCGCCTGTGAGTCAGTCGCCAGCGCGATCAGCCTCGTTTCCGCCGTGGCTGTGTGTCCAACGTGGGACTTCGGTTGTACCGGAGCCTTCTGTCCCGTGAATTGTGGCTCGATTGCTTGCGAAAAGCCCTGCCGGCCGATTGTAACCGCCATGACTACAATCACTATCAATGATTTTCCGTTCATAATTCACCTCTATCTTTGAAAGACGCTATCAGACACCTGCCGTTCGGACTGGTGTGACAGCGCCGGTTCTCTTGCGAGCATGTCTCAGCAGGATGATCGGAATAAGCGACAGCGCCAGTATGATCATTGCTAAGAGATAGACGCCGTCGATTGCAGAGACATAGGCTTGCTTCTCTATCTGGCTTACGATGAGATACTGCCCCTTACTCACTGCTGCGCCCCCCGTGCCACCGGTCGCGCGTAGGGCATAATAGAACAATTGTGTCAGCACCGTTTTGAAACTCGGCGTGTAGGCGTTAGCGGCTTGATTCAACACGGCTATGTTAATCGTTGTTTTATGAATGAGAAGGGTACTCAACCCTGCTACTCCGAAGCTTCCTCCAATCTGTCTGATTACGTTAATGAGTCCGGATGCCTGCGCGATCTTCTCCTGGGGCATCGATGAAATCGCAGTCGTTTGAATTGGAGCCATAAAGAGACCCATGCCGAGTCCGAGAATCACAATATTCGTCAGGATAAAGCCTTTTTCCGTAAAGAGTGAAAGGGAACTGTAGCGGTAGAAGCCGTACGTTATGAGGAGAACTCCCAGTATGGCGGGAATCTTGCCTCCAATTCGGTCGGTAAGGCGCCCGCTCGTTATCGCTCCAACGGCAAGCATCAGCCCCATCGGAAGAAAGACATTCCCTGCTTGCCGCGGTGAATAGCCAAGAGCCTTCTGTAGAAAAAACGGCAGGAGGAAATTACTTCCGAACATTCCGACTCCCAGGAGAAAGAGCAGGACGGCACTCAAAGAGAAGTTGTAGCTCTTGAACAGAGAAAGTTCGATCAGAGGATGCTGCACGGTGAGCTCGGTGATGAGAAAAACGGCAAGCCCGATGGATGAGACCGTAAAACAGGTCAGGATGAAAGGTGAAGTCCAACCGTCGGCATTCCATGTCGCGTTTCCTTCAGATAAAGCGAGGAGAAGGGGGGTCAGGAAGAAAACAAGGCTCAAGAATCCTACGAGGTCAAATGAATGCATAGCCTCGTTCCGGTACTCGCGTAGAACGATGAAACCCACGATGACGCCCAGGATCCCGACGGGAACGTTGATATCGAAAATCCAGTGCCAGGAGATGTTGTCGATGATCCATCCGCCGACCGTCGGCCCCAACGAGATGGACGCCGATGCGGCGATTGACCAGAAGCCCAAAGCGATTCCCCGCTTTTCGGGCGGAAACTCACGAGTGACAATCGCCATCCCAACAGGCTGAATCAGGCCGCCTCCGATGCCTTGAATGGCGCGAAAGAGGATGAGAGTAGAGATGCTCCACGATGTGCTGCAGAGAAAGGAGCCGCCGGTGAAGAGAGTCAATGCGAGGAGGAAGGTGAGCTTGTAACCAAATCGGTCAGCAATCCAGCCGGAGGCTGCGAGCATCACACCGAAGACCAGCATGTAGGCAGTGATCACCCATTGCACCGCGTCGGTAGATGCGCCGAAAACTACCTGGAACTTTGCAAGCCCGATATTGACGATAGTGGCGTCCAATACCGCCATAAAGGTACCGATACTTATCGCAAGCAGAACCAGCCAGGGATAAGCAGGATGGTCGGGATGGAGCCGCGGACTGTGCGAGACTATCCGGTCGCGCAGATTCGAAAGGTTTACCGGCATCGCACTATTCCTTCCCGGTACGCACTCGAACCTCTGCAGACATCCCGGGACGGAACAGTTCGCCAGGCTTCGTGTTCAGCCCATCATTATTGTCGATCGAGATGCGGACCGGCACTCGCTGCGTCACCTTTGTAAAATTTCCTGAGCTGTTTTGAGGGGGTATGAGAGCAAACTTGGATGCAGTCGTTGCGCCAATGGTTTCTACCTTGCCCTTGAATATGCGACCCGGCAAGGCGTCGACAGTGATGTTTGCGTCGGCTCCTGGTCGCAGATAGTGAATCTGCGTTTCCTTGAAATTCGCTTCGATCCATGGTGTGGAAAGATCGTACAGGGTATAGATCGGCTGTGCCGGCTGGACAACGTCCCCCGGCATTGACCACTTCTTCGCCACGACGCCGTTGATCGGTGATGTAAGTATGGTACGTGCGAGGTTTGGTTGAACTGAATCAAGCTGAGCCTTTGCAAGCTTCTGCCTGGCAACGGCGATGCTGTACCCAGCCTGCGCTTCTGCGAGTGCCGTTTTCAGGTGATCATACTGCTCCTTTGGAATGATTCTGTTCTGGAACTGAATAGTTGCCCTCTTGAGATCGTTCTGCGCCTGCTCGAGCTTGATCCGAGCCAATGTGGCGTTCTGCACTGCAAGCTCTCTGTTTGCCTGTGCCTGATTCTCCTGCGCTTTGAGCGTACTGTCGTCGAGCGTGACAAGGCGTTCCCCCTTGGACACCTGGTCTCCCTCTTGAGCTGTCATCGATGTAATTCTTCCAAGCATCTGCGCACTGATCACGACCTGGTTTCCATCGACGGCTGCATCGTCGGTCGCCTGGAATTTTGCTACGTAAAGGCGAATGTAAGCCATGACTCCAACAGCGATCAGTGCGAGCACGACAATAAGCACGACAAACGCCTTGCTCCTCAGTCTGTTCTTTTGGCGCCCACTATCACCATCTCCCGACATATTAGGTCGATCAGTTAGTCCCGGCATATCTTTCCTCCGTTATTCGTCTGGTTGGCCGGCGCATCCATTGCATCAAGGATCGCCCGAAGCCCAGTGCATAGCCCTGCAAGCTCCTTGTTGGTCATCTTTTCAAACAGGGCCCGCAGGCGCTCCCTATGAGCTTGAAGTCGCTCCTCAACGAGATTTTTACCTTCCGGCGACAGACTCAGGAGCATCCGCCGTCGGTCGGCCGGATCTTCCGTGCGTTGCGCCAACTTGGCTCGAACGAGTCGATCAACAAGCTGGCTGGCAGTTGGTTCGCCAATCCCCAGCCACTCAGCGACACATCCGACCGTGGACGTCCTTTCCTTCTGGAGGAACATGACTGTTCTGATTTGTCCCAGTGTAAGATGGATGCTGTCGAGCCATGCAGGTTGTGAAAGCGTTGCTATCTTGCTCATGAACCGCTTGAAAAGTTCGATCGTCTCCTGGATGTACGCGATATGCGACCTCTTCGAAGCACGTGGTTCCTTATCCATGAGGAGAATATAATTAATTATATCGAAAAAATAAATATAATTGTTTTAATAAATCTATTTGATTCTACCGATCAATTACATTGGCGAATAGGACTTCCTTCGGAATCAATACAGATGCTGCACTGTTTCAAAATAGATGCGGCGTGAATGAAAGGTGCACGGAGATACAGTCGGAAGTTCATGGAATCCGTTATGAAATAGGTTCTGGCGTCTGAGAGCAAGCCGGATAACGGTTGCAAGGCCGGTTGAAGTGGGTAAAAGGATACTGCGCAAGCAGGGAACTGCTTTCCATATTTTGTTATTCTTCTTATACTTGATGGGAAATGCAGATCGAGACCGTATGCATGTTTTTTGTTTCAACTAGCACTGAGGATCGAGTGTGCACTCGATTGGTAAACCGTCAAATCTGAAATACAGACCAGAAGGAGGGGTAAATTGAGTCTTCTTTCTTCGAAGCTGGTTATAAGAAGCAAGGTAATGCGCAATCGAATCGCCATGCCCCCTATGGCAAACAATCTGGCGACCCCGGAGGGCGAGGTGGTACCCGGGCTCATCGCCCATTACAGGAAACGGGCTCGGGAGGGAGTGGCCCTGGTAATAGTCGAGCACTCATACGTGCATCCCACAGGCAGGGCGAGCTCCAACCAGCTTGGGTTACACCGGGATGATTTAATCGCCGGGCTTAGAGAGCTTGCCTCATCAATAAAAGGGCAAGGGGCCCTTGCGGCTCTACAGATTACGCATGCGGGGAGCAGCACAACCGAGGAAACCAGCGGAGAAAAGCCTGTTGCACCGTCCTCTGTTCCCCATCCCAGAAAAAAGACCAAGCCCCGTGCTCTGACTCGTGACGAGCTGGCGATATTGAGAGATGATTTTGCAAGGGCAGCTGCCCGTGCGGAGCGGGCCGGGTTTGATTCAGTGGAGCTCCACGGCGCCCACGGTTTTCTTTTAAACCAGTTTCTCTCGCCCCTCACCAACCATCGAGAGGATGAGTACGGAGGCAGCTTGCAGGGAAGAGCGAGATTTCCCCTGGAAGTGGTGCGGGCGGTTAAACGCGTATTGAAAGAAGACATGCTTCTCATGTACAGATTGGGAGCGGATGATCTCATGGAGGGGGGACTGAAGGTGGATTCCACGGCACAGTTCGCACTGTGGCTTCAGGAAGAGGGAGTCGACATAGTAGATATCTCAGGAGGGATGAGCGGCTACGCCATGGTGGACACCGAACCGGGCTACTTCAGAAGCCATAGCAGGGCAATAAAATCGGTGGTGAGAGTTCCGGTGATGGTCACGGGCGGTATCAACAGAGCCATGCAGGCGGAGGATATTCTTTCGACCGGCGATGCGGACATCGTGGGGATAGGAAGAGCCCTGCTGAAGAATTTCCGGTGGGCGAGTGAGGCTATTAAAAGTCTCGAAGGCTAACCCCTGGAGACCGAAACCCGAGTGTGGATGTTCATCGCACAATGTAATATACAAGACGAAATACAAGACTATTTTCTTCTACTTTATCAAAAGTACAATGTGGGATAAAATTTCCTTTTTTGCAACCACAATGCGGGATTCAAAAGGGAGTAGCTTTGCGGGGGAACCATGAAGCTGGCTGGAAGGCGATTGGTGATCGGCGCGGGCGGTTCGCTCCTGGTGGTATCGTTTCTACTGGCGGCTGCCGCGGTTCTACCCACCAACGGGGGAGCCGACCAACAGGTCAGCCAGGCTGGCCTGCGGGAGGTCACCTTCGCCGTCCGCGTCGGGGAGCGAATCAGCGACCTCGCGGACCGCTGGCAGGGGATGGGCATCAGCTCACTGAGCACAGTGGCGGCCGTGGCGGGTGGTGAAACCTTTTCCTGCTGCCCTCTGGTGCCACCGCCGCGGTTGCAGGCGAGCAGGTTCGAAGGTCTGTTCAGGCCGGGCAACTACACCATTCGGCTTCCCGAGCGATCAGCAGATGAGAGCCTGCAGGGCTACCGGTACCGCAACACGGTGTCGCTGATCACCTCCCTTCTCACACGGGCCGCAAACTGGCGGGTGCGACCGAAGTACGGTCTGAGCGCGTACCAACTCCTCGTACTGGCCAGCATCGTCCAGAAGGAAGCGTCCGGCGGAAAGGGTTACAGGCTGGTTGCCTCGGTGTTCTTCAACCGGCTTGCCCATGACATGGAGCTTGGCTCCTGTCCTACCCTGGAATACGCGCTGGGATACCATCGGCCCTTCCTGACGTGGCAGGACCTCAAGCTGGACTCGCCCTACAACACCTACCGGCACAAGGGCCTGCCACCCACTCCGATTGCCTTCTTCAGCCAGGAGGCGCTGTCGGCGGTGCAGCATCCGGCCCGTTCCGACTACCTGTTCTTCGTCTTCGACTGGACCACCCATAAGCTGCTCTTTGCCCGCAGCATCAGGGAGCACCAGCGCCAGGTACGACTGGCTGAGAAAGACTACGCGCGCAGGTATGGCTTGGCGGCGTTGCACTGGAGGTACCCCGGCGTGTTCTACCAGCAGGTCAATCCGTAGCACGCGGCGGACTGCTCAATCCCGACCGCATTCATCGACGCGGAAAATACAAACTGTACACATGAATTTTTCGACCTTTCTCTTGTAAAAGCCGGTACCTCTGTCCAAGCTGCGATCCATCCTTCTATTATACACGATTACTATAATGAAGCAGTAAAGCCAGAAGTTGTAGTTTCCTACTCGGTTTTTTGGAGATCTGATGAGATTTAATCCCTGCTATCACTATTACCGACAGGATGTCGGAAATGCTGCCGGAACCGTGGAGGGCGAAAGTCTGCCATCGTCCTGGAAGGAGGTATTGATAAGGAAAGCTGTTTCCATAACTTACAGATAAAGGACACATCAAAGCTGACAGAGGTGTTCGGGCAACTGGTGATAAAATACTTTGTTGATAAAGGGTTGCTCGACCGAAGTTTTGCCTTGAAGCTCCTATTGTCATGTCAACTTTGTACTATCGTATAAAATAAGATATATTTTCTTCATAATCAAACTGGGAGGCTTGGATATGAAGAAATACATCGTGACACTTACCAAAGATGAACACGAAGCCCCTGGTGCACTTACTTCCAAGGGAAACCATAAATCACAAAAAATTATCAAGATGGGTATACCCATTTATCAGACAAAAGGTTTAGTGAGATTACCGATAATAAAATAATTGCTCAATGGGTATAACCACTATTGGTGTTGCCAAAATTATCGATGATTATTGATAGGTTATTATGATAAAGTCAAAGATCGGCAGGGTCTTTGAAAAGTTATGCTTTGTAAAAGCAACAGGTGACTGTATACTGCTCTTATTCCAACAACCCGGGAGTAAAAGGTAAAGGGCAGTAGATGACCTATAATTTTTCTGTGGCGCATAGCGACCACGTTGATAGGTTTGGTCAGAAGCCTGCACCAGCTCGGCTTCTCCCTACTGCACCCGTACCAATAAGATAGCACGCTTATGCGATGCTGGATAGTGGAATGGAAACAACGCATAACCACCAAGGCCGAAGGTCCTCGTCAGGGGACACTCTGATCCTTTTTCTCCCCAAAACTTTAGGAGGGGAAAATGATAACCAAGTTTCATGGAATTGATCGTCACAATAAGTATTCTACCATATCCGTATTGAACCGTAAAGGAGAAGAAATTGATTTCAAACCGAAGTGCTCTGGCTTAAAAGAGTATCTTAACAATCTTGGTCCTGAGGATGCAGTGATTATTGAGGCTTCAACGAGGGCGTTCTACTGGGTTGATCAGATAGAGTCGAAAGGTGCTTTATGTTATGTTATTGATCCTCACAAGTTTCGAATTATAAAGGATTCGTGGAATAAGACAGACAAACACGATGCACGAAATATGGTGAAAGCATTGTGGGTATATGTTGTAACAGGAGAGTTTGGAATACCGACGGTGTACAAACCCGATGTAGTGACACGAGAGCTGAGGAAATTATTCAGTCAGTACCAATTGTTGAACCGGCAGATTAGGGTGTTCAAAAATAACATTCAGTCGGTTCTTGGGGAGAATGGGATAGGGCTTTCGAAAGAACAGAAGAATCATTTACTGTCTCCGAAGTATGGGATGAAAGCATTAAATGGATATGAGCTTTCTTCTGCATGTGAAATAAGTATTCGGAGTTGTCTTGAATTGTTATGGAAGGTAAAGGAGGCGAAAGAAAAAATAAGGAAGGAAATACTTCTTACTGGGGAGCCATTAAAAGATGCGGTAACATTGCTCATTACCATCAAAGGGAGTGCACCGGTTGTGGCCTTAGCGTTTTTAGCTGATATTGGAGACATTAAGCGGTTTCCAACATTGAGAAAGATGAATGCATACCTTGGGCTTGTACCGAGGGTTAAGGATAGTGGAGGGAAGACAAAGCCGGGTCATATCACCAGAGAATCAAGGAAATTAACAAGAACGCTTTTAACGCAGTTGATTTACCATGTATCGAACGCATCAGTCTATTTTCGAAAGTTTTATGTAGATTTAACTGAGAAGAGAGGAGCAGGAAGAGCTCGTGTTGCGTTAATAAGGAAACTCTGTGGGGTCATGAGAAGAATGCTTTTGACTGGTGAATGTTATCGATGGATGGAGGATGGGCTTTTTGAGCGAAAGCTCAGATTGTATGAGAAAGATTTAGAAAATATCAAGATGGAGAAAAAGGCCGCTTGACTTTTATCATAGTGGAAAAATTATAATCGGATTATTGCCATTATTGAGCCGATTATATCTTCCCCCCCATTCTCTCCTCTTAATTTTTCTCATAATACCCTCGTTACTTCCTCTTGTCAAGATAAATGGAAAAAAGCGCTTCGCCGGCGTAATAATCTCACGTCATATTGGATTATTACAGCAAGCAAGGGACGTAGTACGCATGTAAGAGCAGCCGATCGAAAAAAGAGAAGGTTTTAAAAATATAATAAAGCGAGACTTAGGATGCTTTTGTCACAACCTTATCGAAGGGAGGATCGTGGTTGCGCTTCAAGCATTCCAAGATTTTTCGCACCTCATGCGGTTCAGTAATCACTGCAATTACTTATAACTCATGGTCGCATTTCGGGCATATCAGAGTATCACCCTGGTCTACGCAAGTAAGAACAGAAGTAACTAAAAACCCTAAATTTGTTGCAAAAATGAAAAAAGCTGGATGTATTACAGTTTACGTTGGATTAGAATCTATAAATCCCCAAAGCTTAAAAGAGATGAATAAAAAACAGAGCTTGAAAGATATAGAACGTACCATAAAAGTATTTCATGATAATGGTATAGTGATACATGGAATGTATATATTAGGTAATGATTCTGATACAAAAGACGTATTTAAGAAAACTTCTGATTTCAACATTAAAACTGGTTTGGATTATGTTCAATACTGTGTATTAACTCCTCTTCCAGGAAGCAAGACCTATTCTCAATTTGAAAAGGAAGGAAGACTTCTACACAAAAAATGGGATTTTTACGATGGCTTGCATGTTGTATACAGCCCAAAAAATATGACTGCCGATGAATTACAACAAGGTACCATAAGATGTTTTCAAGATTTTTATTCATTCCCTCGTGCAATTAAAGGTGCATTGAATACTACTATTAATATTGCTACAACCACAATTAAGAAAACATATACAAAGGCTTATTTCCCTTCACTACGCCCTGCACTTATGAAGTTGGGAGGTAGAAAGATTATAAACAACTGGATTTATTACAATAAAGCTTATCTTAAATACTTAAGTAGTCTTTCTAACACAGGCCCAGAAAGAGCGTGATTTTAAAGTAGGATAATATAGCGCTTTCCGGAATTAACCAGGAAAAGGCTTATTTCGAGTGTATTCTACTCAGCTCCCCAAATTTGTCGGCAAACAAATGTCATGAACTGTCACTTTTACGTTGGCCAATTCTATTCACAGCGTTAAGAAAGACGGAAAGGAAAAAACTTGACATATGTCTCATTATATCAGATTTTTTGATAGAGAGATAAAGAAGGGAAGATGTGATATAAAAAACGATCATTCAGCTTATTTCCTTCTGTTCACATAACTCTTTTCATTACACCTCACTTTATCAAGGAGATACTCTATGGATAACAATTCAAAAAAATCATACCTCGCCAAGCTGTCCGGCCAACTCAACGATTTAGATAAGAAGCTTGACGAGCTGAAGGCCAAGGCGGCCTCGTACGCCGGCACCGTGAAGACCGACTACGAAAAAGCGGTAGATGAACTTCTGAGGAAGAGGAAAGAGGCCGAGGAGCATTTGCAGAAGTTGAAAACCGCGAGCGTGGAGGGCTGGAAAGAGCTCAACAGAGGGACTAAGAAAGTAATTGACAGCATGACCAAGTCGATCGACAATGCCGTAAGGAAATTCAAGAAATAATTTCACACTGGAAGTATTAAAACACGGTACTCCCGGCGTGATACACAGTTTAATAAATGTAAAATTCTCTTTATGTTCGATCAAATATTCTGATAAAGGGGTACACGAGAAATGTTAAGAATCGCGCTTATCATTATCAGCATACTTGTTATTTTGATGGGTGCACTGGGAATGAAGCCGGGGCCTGTGTGGCAGGCTTTGCTAGAAATATTCATTGGTATTGTGGGCTTGGTTATCGGTGTGCTTGTCAAGAAAAAGGGCTGACGTCGCCATATATCAGAGATCTACGTGCTATCTTGTCGATACCGATGCAGAGCAGGGAGGGTTCTCTAAGAGGACACTTGACCAATCCTATCAACGTGGTCGATATGCGCTACAGATCATAGATGCACATAGTTTGTAGAATACAGGTCATCTCCTTCCGTTTCTCCCATGGTTCCGTATGGGAATAAGGGCAGTGCACAGCCACCTGCTGCTTCTTATAAAGTAAAACCTTTCAAAGATCAAGCTGAGAGCTTTGAAGTTAATCATGATAACCCATCTAGTGGCGGCAGTGTTTGTCTGGAGGACAGCGCCGGATCACGTGCGGAAGTTGATCCGAGATTTGGGCTAATGACATAAAAGCACGATATTCTGGAAGCGGCGATTCGTAACACATCATCCAATGAGAGTCATTGCAATGCCCGGAAGCTTGGATTGAGTGGTGATGAAAGGACGGGAAGTGGAAGTAGGTACTCTCACAGGTTACTTTGTAAGATGTGATACAGCTCGGAGGGCCCTCCGTGAGCTGGGGCGGAGAGGCTTCCGACGCACCGCATTGGTCCACAAGACCATTGATGGACGTATACACACACGGGACCCCTTCCTTTTGCGCTGTGCTCTCGGGACGACACTGGCGGGCATTCTGATCGGGGGCCTCACCGGATTTGCTTCCTTGGTTTTCCATTGGTCGGGGCTGATTCTGAGCGGGACCCCTTCAAACCTGATCTCAATCCTGGCGGGTGGATCACTCGGAGCCCTCTTCGGTAGGGTGTGGATACGACGATCGAAGTACGGTGTCGACCGAAGGTTCCTTGAGAGTCATGCACGTTGGTTAACGGCTGAGGAGACCGTACTTATTCTCCAGGCACCGATTAAAACCTTGCTGCTTCCAGTGGCGGTACTTCGGGAAAGCAGCGAGACCCCGCCAGTGGTTTTCGTCCTGCATCCGAAGCGCGAGAGCCTGATCGAAGATGTGAGTGGCCCAGAGGTGCCGCTCTCCCCGGTACAGGTCCAGGAGCATGCAAAGCGCCTGGCAATGAACCATCAGGTGGATCCTGAGCCGCACAGGAACACCAAGCTACTCGAGCGTCTCGAACGGGCCCGGCAATGGATCCGTATGGTTTGCTCGGATCTTTCCGAAGCGATTCGACTGGAACAGAGTGCGACTCCGATCGCCGAGTGGATTCTCGACAATGAGTATATCATCGAAGGCAACGCCCGTGATATTCAACTGAATCTTCCCCGGCGTTACTACCAGAAGCTGCCGGCGCTTGTAAACAAGCCGTACCAGGATCTGCCGCGTATCTACGGCCTTGCTAAGGAGCTCGTCTCCCACGCGGACTTGCGCCTCGACCGAGAGAATATCATTGCCTTTACGGAAGCGTATCAATCCGTGCACACGCTTACGATCGGTGAACTGTGGGCTATCCCCCAGATGTTACGCATCTCGCTGATTGAGGGGATCCAGGTTATCGCGGCAAGAGTCCTGACCGAGCTGCAAGATCGCGAGATTGCCGACTTCTGGGCAAACAGGCTCATCACAACCAATTGGCGAGATCCCAACCAGCTCTTCGCGATCATGGCAGAACTTACTGAATCCCAGCCCAACCCAAGCCCCTATTTTGCTTGTCAACTGATAGATCACCTCTACGACGAAGAAGCTGCGTTAGTGCCAGTCCAGATCTGGTTGGAGCGCACCAGTGGCAAGTCCCTGAGTGAACTAAACTTACGAGAGCAAAACCGACAGACGAAGGATCAGATCTCGATTGGCAATGCATTCACCAGCTTGCGACAGCTCGCCCTGATGGACTGGAGACAGATCTTTGAGCATCTCAGCCGTGTGGAGCGGGTACTTCGTTTGGATCCATCCGGCATCTATTCCGAGATGGATTTCGACACGCGTGATCGGTATCGTCGGACGGTTGAGGAGCTCGCCCATGGGTCCGGTCAGGCGGAAAGTGAGGTCGCCCAACGTGCAATCGAGCTAGCTGCACACGCAGCGCGTGAAGCGGCCGAGGATGAAAGGCGGATCCACGTCGGGACCTATCTGATTGGTGAAGGAAGGCGCGAGCTTGCGCAGCTCATACGCTGCCGTGAGGTACCACGATTCCGCGTCCTGCAATGGGTATACCGCCATCATTCTGCAGTGTACTTCATCGGGCTCAGCTTCTTCACCGCAGTATTCCTTTCTCTGATCGTCCTGCTTGGTCTGAGCGGACAGGCGTTCGAGATCCGCCTCCTGATAGCCCTCCTTTTGCTGATCCCCGTCAGTCAACTCTCGCTCGAGGTCCTGAATTACCTTGTCATGCGGCTACTTCCGCCTCACACCCTTCCGAAGATGGATTTCGAGGGTTCGGGAATTCCCGACTCATTTCGAACGTTGGTTGTTGTGCCCACGCTGCTTGTGGACCCGGCGACGATCGATGCTGAGGTATCCAAGCTCGAAATCCGATACCTCGCGAACAAAGAGGACAATCTGCTCTTCGGCCTTTTCACGGATTACAGGGATTCGGAAAAAACACACCATGAAGAGGACGAACGCTTGCTCCAGACTGCGATCGCACGCCTCGAAACCCTCAATCAGCAGTATAGTGGTGACCGTTTCTTCCTTTTCCATCGGGAGAGGACCTGGAGTGAATCCGAGCAGAAATACATCGGGTGGGAGCGCAAACGCGGCAAACTGGAAGAACTCAATCTATTGATCGATGGGACGCGGCCTGAAGATGCCAGCCGGCTTGTACACGTCGGCGACCCGGATCATCTGTCCGACGTGAGGTTCATCATCACCCTGGATAGTGACACGCAACTGCCGTGCGGCACTGCCCGCAGGATGATCGAAACCCTGGCTCACCCTTTGAACCGGCCACGCTTCGATGCCGAAGGTAGAATCCTCGCCGGCTCCTACACGATCATTCAACCTCGCGTGAGCCCTTCCCTGCCAAGCACGAGTGCCTCGCCTTTCAGCCGTCTCTTTGCGTACGCGGTTGGAATTGATCCTTACACCAAGGCTGTTTCAGATGTCAATCAGGATCTTTCCGGTGAAGGCTCCTACCACGGCAAAGGCATCTATGATGTGCGCGCTTTCAGCCGAGTGCTTTCCGGAAGATTTCCCGAAGAATGGCTGCTGAGCCATGACTTGATTGAAGGTGCTCACGTTCGAGTGGGCCTGGCCAGTGATATCGAGCTCATTGATGAGTTTCCGCAGGATTACCTGTCGTACACCAGGCGGCAGCATCGTTGGATCCGGGGGGATTGGCAAATCGCGGATTGGATCTTTTCTCGTGTTCCCCAACATGGAGGGCGGCGAGGCCCGAACCAGCTGTCCTGGTTCAACCGGTGGAAGATTTTAGATAACTTGCGCAGAAGTCTGGTACCCGCAGCCAGCCTGGGCTTGCTCACGGCTGCATGGCTGACCTCCCCTCAGATGGGATGGATCTCTTCCCTTGTAGTGGTTATTCAGCTGCTTTTCCAAACTTTGGTACAGCCCTTTACCTGGGCGACCACCCATCATGGGCTGAAGAGCCTCTCCATCTCGAAGCTGGCTCATGACCTTTTGCGGACGATCGTCGAAGCTGCACTGCTTCCCTATCAAGCCGGATTGGCTCTGAATGCCATTTTGCGGGTTTGGTATCGTCGGCTCATCTCGCACCGGCGGATGCTCGAGTGGACTTCGTCCCAGGTGACGCGTTTGAGTTCCCCGAATCAACTGCCAATGTTCATGATCTCCATGGGCCTGGCGAGCATCTTCAGCGGGATCCTGGGTTGGGTGGTGCAGAGGTGGATGCCGGCGGGCCTCGCATTGGCGAGCCCCTGGCTCGTGTTGTGGTTTTTTTCCCCTCTTATCGGTTGGCTTTTGTCCCTTCGGCCGCAAGCGAAACCGAAGCGATCCCTGCTTCCCGCAAGGGATCTGATGTACCTGAGGAAGGTTGCACGTCGGACCTGGCGCTATTTCTCGGACTTTGTGAGCGAACGGACCTCCTGGCTTCCGCCCGATAACTACCAGGTCTCCCATCAGAACCAGCTGACAATGCGCACCAGTCCAACGAATATCGGTCTCTGGATGCTGAGCGCGTTGGCCGCGCAGGATTTCGGATATCTGACGGTGGACCAGATCGTAGAAACACTGACGCATACCATGGAGACTATCGGTAAGTTGGAGCGCTATGAGGGCCATCTGCTGAATTGGTACAATATTCAAACACTGAGTCCACTCGAACCACGCTACGTGTCCGCCGTGGACAGTGGAAACCTGCTTGGTGCCTTGTGGTCTCTTGAGCATGGACTCGAGGAGCTGCTTCAGAGACCTCTCCTGGACGGGAGAGCCTTTGAAGGTCTGCGGGACACCGGAGAAATCCTGAAACCGCTCGCCGAACAGGAGGGCATTTCCGGTCTGGATACGAACGCCCTCGAGGAACTGAAGCACGCCAGTGGAAGCTCGACGGATCGCATCACCGAATCGCTTCACCTGCTGCGGCGGGCGGAGGGGAGTGTAAGGATTTTGGCAGGCAAAGCGCATGAGTCTGCCGGGGGTGATACGGATGCGGCCTATTGGGCAAGGCAGATGGAGAGGCAGGTATCAGCCTGGCTAAGGATCGCCGATCGCTATCTCACCTGGATCGAGATCATCAATGAAAAGACGGAAGAGGATATCGCCCAACTTGGGGTGGAAGCCCTGCTCGCCATCCGCCAGGATCTGAATTATGCGCCTTCCCTTCACGATCTTGCGAATGGACACATCGGCTGTATCCCGATCCTCCAATCGATCCGGAAGGAGGCTCCATCCGCTGCAAGTCCTCTTCTCGAATGGATAGACCGCGTACTTGAGGCTTTCGAAAAATCGAAACGGCTGGCCGGTGAAATGCTGGGTCTGTACGATCGGCTCATCCGGGATGGACGCGAGTTATCCGAATCCATCAACATGCGCTTTTTGTATGATCCTAAACGACGGTTGTTCTCAATCGGCTACAACATCTCCGAAGGCCGTCTGGATAGCGCCTACTACGATCTGTTGGCGAGTGAAGCGCGGCTTGGAAGTTACGTCGCTATTGCTCGGGGGGAGGTTCCTATTGAGCACTGGTTTTCCTTGAGCCGACCCTACAATAAAATCGGCCGGCGACGAGTACTGCTCAGCTGGACCGGATCCATGTTCGAATATTTGATGCCGCTGCTTCTCCAACGGTCATACGGAAACTCGCTCCTTGACAGGGCGGCGAAGGAAGCAGTCGCGATCCACGTTGCCTACGGCCGCAAGCTTCGTGTGCCGTGGGGAATCTCGGAGTCTGCCTTTTCAGACCTGGACATCAACAAGACCTATCAATACAAGGCCTTTGGCGTGCCGGAGCTCGGATTGAAGCGCGGCCTGGAGGAGGAGCTCGTCGTCGCGCCCTATGCCAGCCTTTTGGCGGTGAATATCGCGCCGAGAGAGACCGTGCGGAATCTGAAACGATTGGATAGCCTGGGCCTTCTGAACGATTACGGCTATTACGAAGCAATGGACTTCGGCCGTCAACCGAGTCGCGAGGGCAAGCGCGGGGTGCTCGTGAGAGCTTATATGACCCATCATCAATGCATGGGTTTTCTGTCTCTGAATAACTTCCTCCATGGCAATCCGCTCCAGCGCTATTTCCACGCCGACGCACGTGTGCGTGCGGTTGAGCCATTGCTTCATGAACGCGTCCCGACCCTTCCTCCGCTGTACCACATCTCGACGCGCGAGAGGGTGCCTTCGGCGGAGAGCTTCGGCGGAATCGCGCCATCGATAAGCAGATTCGATACTCCCCATACAAGCACGCCCAAAACCCAGCTGCTTTGCAATGGTCGCTATGGCCTGATGGTCACGAACGCGGGCGGCGGATACAGTCAGTGGGGCGACTATGAGATCACACGCTGGAGGTCGGATCGGACCCGGGATCCGTGGGGAACCTTCTGCTACATATATGAGGCCGATTCGGATCGATTGTGGTCGAACACCTATCACCCAATCTGCGGGAAGATTGATGCGTATTCTGTAAACTTCGCGCTCGACCGTGCCGTGTTCCAGCGCACCGATAACGGCATTCACACCGAGACGGAGGTCGTCGTCTCACCGGAAGATGACGTCGAGATTCGGCGGATCACCCTGATCAACAGATCAGTTCGCACCCGCCACCTCAATCTCACCAGCTACGTTGAGCTCTCGATGGCGCCGCACGGCGCAGACCTGCAGCATCCGGCCTTCAACAAGCTGTTCATCCAAACTGAAGCGTTACCTCAACATCAAGCGCTCCTTGCGTACCGTCGACCTCGCGGCGAAGACGACCAGCCTATCTTCGCCGCTCACCGCCTGACGTTTGCCAAGGCCGATGATGAGGCCTTTCAGTTCGAGACCGACCGGCGCACTTTCATCGGAAGAGGACGGACGCTCGAGAATCCGATGGGTGTCTTCCGCGAGCTAGGCAACAACCAGGGTTATGTTCTGGACCCGATCCTCTCACTTCGCCGGAGCCTTACTCTCGGTCCAGGTCAACGCACCCGGGTTTCGCTGATTCTGGCCGCCGGTGAAACACGCCAGCAGGTCTTGAAGCTGATGGATAAGTATAGCGATCCCCATGCGATCGATCGGGCGATGGATTTTGCCTGGGTTTCTGTCCATCTTGGGTTGCGGTTGCTCCACATCAAGCCTGACGAAGCGCGCCGCTTCCAAAAGCTCGCAAGTCACCTCCTGTTTCCCAATCCCCTCTTTCGCCCTCCGGCCGAACGCATCGAAGAGAACCGCAAGGGACAAGCCGGGTTATGGCCCTATGGAATATCAGGCGATTTGCCGATTGCCCTGGTCACTATTGGCGAGGCACGGGATATCAGCCTGGTCCGTCAAATGCTCCAGGCGCACACTTATTGGCGAAAGCACGGATTGAAGGCAGACTTGGTGATCCTCAACGAGGAGACAAGCGTCTATGAGCAGCCGTTGCGTGAACAACTCGAGGGCCTGATCAAGGCGCATTCGGAGTATGCGTCGATGGACCAGCATGGTGGGGTATTCTTACGAAGCGCGGATCAAATCCCTGAAGAAGATCTGACGCTATTCATGGCTGCGGCACGTTTGGCGCTGGTTGCGGCCCGCGGCACGCTACCTCAGCAATTAGGCGTGCGTACGGAGATTCCCGAACTGCCGGAACCCTTGTCCAGGAAACGTGCTCCGGAGGATCCTTCACCTCCGCTGCCCTTCATGGAGTTGCCCTACTTCAACAGCTTAGGTGGTTTTACCGCGGATGGGCGTGAATACGTGATCTATCTCGGTCCCGGCATCCATACGCCTGCCCCCTGGGTTAACGTCATCGCAAACCCAACCTTCGGTACATTGGTAAGCGAAACTGGGTCGGGTTTCACCTGGTATGGCAACAGCCAGCGTAATCGCCTGACCCAATGGTCGAACGACCCCGTGATGGATCCACCGTCTGAGGCGTTGTACATCCGGGACGAAGAGACCGGTGGCTACTGGACGCCGACCCCTTCGCCAATCCGCGAGGAAACCGCCTATCGAGCAAGGCACGGGGCGGGATACACGGTCTTCGAACACAACAGTCATGGGATCGAACAGGAGCTGACGGTTTTCGTTCCAGTGGATGACAACGGGGGCGAACCGATAAAGTTGCAGAAGCTGAGGTTGAGGAATGACTCCTCCAGGCCTCGCAAGCTCTCTGTCACATACTATGTGGAGTGGACAATGGGCGAGAACCGTGAATCCACCCAGATGCACGTCCTGACCCACTGGGATGACGAAGTCCAGGCTTTGATTGCTCGGAATCCATACCACCCTGAGTATGGGGATCGAGTCGCCTTCGCTGCCATCGCCCCGGCTCCGGACTCATACAGCGACAGCCGCACTTCATTCATTGGGCGCAACCGTTCGCTGGATAATCCAGCGGCGATGGAACGGGTAGGGTTATCGCGCCGGACGGGGGCGGGATTCGACCAGTGCGCAGCACTGCAGATTACCCTTGAGCTTGCGTACGGCGAGAGCGCTGATATCACCTGCATGTTGGGCCAGGCCGAGTCGGTGGAGAAGGCCCACAGACTCGTTCTCATTTACCGGGATGGGTTGTTCCTTGAGACCGCGTTTGGCAAAACAAAAGCCTGGTGGGATGATCTGTTGGGCACGTTTGAAGTGCATACCCCCGAACTCGCGGCGGACTTACTGATCAACCGGTGGCTCCTGTACCAAAGCCTGAGCTGTCGCATCTGGGGGCGGTCCGCCTTTTACCAGTCCGGCGGCGCATTCGGTTTCCGCGATCAATTGCAGGATGTGACGGCGTTCCTATACGCGTATCCCGAACTGGCGCGAGAGCACATCCTGTTGGCGGCGAGCCGTCAGTTCAAGGAAGGAGATGTTCAGCACTGGTGGCATCCACCGAGCGGCGCAGGTATCCGGTCACGTATTTCCGACGACATGCTGTGGCTTCCACACGTCGTCGCTCACTACATCCGGACCACCGGTGATGGGGACATCCTGCGTACAGAGGTTCCCTTCTTGAACGCTCCGGTGCTGGAAGACGATCAGAACGAAATCTTCTCCGTACCGGAGGTCACGTTTGGGCGCACCACGCTGTTCGAGCACTGCCAGCGTGCGGTCACGCGCGGTTTGACTGCCGGGCCCCATGGGTTGCCCCTGATTGGGACAGGGGACTGGAACGATGGGATGAACCTTGTGGGTGCCGGGGGTAAGGGAGAGAGTGTTTGGCTGGCGTGGTTCCTTGTGGATGTGCTTCAGTGCATGATCGAGCTGTCTGACATAATGGATCGCTCGGATTTAAGCCGGACCTACCATCAGGAAAGAACGGCATTGATTCAGCGCGTCGAGCGAGCGGCGTGGGAAGGGGAGTGGTATCTCAGGGCAATCTTCGACGACGGCACACCGCTAGGTTCCTCGGCGAATAAGGAGGCGAGGATCGATTCTGTGCCCCAGTCTTGGGCCTGCTTAAGCGGTGCTGCGAACACGGATCGCGCAGGGAGGGCTTTGGAATCTGCATGGCGACATCTTGTACGTGAAGATGAAGGCCTGGTGCTGCTCTTTGCACCACCCTTTGATAGAACGGAGCCATCACCCGGATACATCAAGGGGTACCCTCCCGGGGTGCGGGAGAACGGAGGCCAGTACACTCACGCCGCCATATGGTTCGCCATGGCCTTGGCGCGTCGAGGGGATGGTGCGCGCGCGGTGAAAATGCTGCGCTTGCTCAATCCGATCGAACACGCGCATGATTCGGAAGCAGTCTGGCGCTACGGTGTTGAGCCCTACGTGGTCTCAGCTGACGTGTACCGATTGACCGGGCGAATCGGCCAGGGCGGTTGGTCCTGGTATACGGGTTCGGCGGCCTGGATGTATCGGGCATGGGTTGAAGATGTCCTGGGGATGAAAGTACGTGGAGACCATATGCGGATAGATCCGGTCATCCCCGGATGGTGGGATGGCTTTCGCCTGCGTTATCGTCATGGTAACGCGATTTATGAGATCCAGGTCGAGAATCCGGAAGGTTGCGAGCGAGGCGTGTCGTGGGTGGAGATGGATGGCCAGCGCCTTCGGGATGGGCTGATCCCTTTGGACCGGAGTCTGGTTAAGCACCGGGTCCTCGTACACATGGGAATATCGGAGCACGCGGTTTGAAGTGTCCATTTTGTTGAAGCAAGGCTCCCTTCTGCCGATTGTGGTCATTTCCTCGTTATCTTTCCTCTTGTTTTATGGGGGGAGTTGGGCAGACACACCAGAGGTGGCTGCACTGAAAAAAAATCAATTCTTCCTGCGGTCAGGTTTTTCGTGAGCTTTCTCTCCGTTTTCTAGACTTTTTTACTGACTGAATTCTGCAAAACAGCCCTTGTCTTATTCTAAAAAGAGTATCAAATATATCTTGACACATATAACAAAAATATGTTAAACTTGATAAAT